>LNFM01003603.1_pt1 | contig 36035 bp, 27 predicted proteins | sample 596031 | NCBI WGS metagenome assembly LNFM01 (sample SAMN04254537, study PRJNA301005) | activated carbon metagenome | isolation source: dual media filters at the Ann Arbor, Michigan drinking water treatment plant | place: USA: Ann Arbor | reverse complement strand
CGAGCGAGAAGACGCCGCTGGCGGCCTACGTGCTGGCCGACGTGCTGTACGAGGCCGGCCTGCCGCCGCAGATGCTGTCGGTGCTGACCGGCGACCCACGCGAGATCGCCGACGAGCTGCTGACCAACGAAGACGTCGATCTCGTCACCTTCACCGGCGGCGTGCCGATTGGCAAGTACATCGCCGGCAAGGCGGTCTACAAACGCCAGGTCCTCGAACTCGGCGGCAACGACCCGATCATCGTGATGGAAGACGCCGACGTCGAGGAAGCCGCCACGCTCGCCGCGGCCGGCTCCTACAAGAATTCGGGCCAGCGCTGCACCGCGGTCAAGCGGATGCTGGTGCACGAGCGCGTGGCCGACGAGTTCGTCGAGAAGCTGGTCGCCAAGACGCGCGCGGTCAAGTACGGCAACCCGCTCGACCCAGCCACCGACATGGGCACCGTGATCGACGAGCCGGCCGCGAAGGACTTCGAGGCGCGCGTCAATGACGCGATCGAACGCGGCGCCAGGCTCCTGGTCGGCAACGAGCGGCGCGGCGCGCTGTACTCGCCCACGGTGATCGATCGCGTGCTGCCCGAGATGAACGTGGTCAAGACCGAAACCTTCGGGCCGGTGTCGCCGGTGATCCGTTTTCGCGATATCGACGAGGCGATCCGCATCTCCAACTCCACCGCGTACGGCCTGTCGTCGGCGGTGTGCACCAACCGTCTGGACTACATCACCCGGTTCGTGCGCGAACTGAACGTCGGCACCGTTAACGTGCGGGAGGTGCCGGGTTACCGCCTCGAACTGACGCCTTTTGGCGGCATCAAAGACTCCGGGCTCGGCTACAAGGAAGGTGTGCTTGAGGCAATGAAATCGTTTACCAACGTGAAGACCTATTCGTTGCCGTGGTGAGTCATGCGATGGCTGGACACTGACCTTCAGCGGGACTGCGGTTTGCCTGCCATGGAGACAAGGGACAAGACAAGTTGCAGACCCTGCTGAACCTGCTGGCTGCCATTGCGCTGCTGGTGTGGGGCACCCACATCGTGCGCAATGGCGTGCTGCGCGTGTTCGGCGCGAACCTGCGCCAGATCCTCCACCGCAGCACGCGGCGGCGCGGCACCGCCTTCATCGCTGGCGTCGGCGTCACCGGGCTGCTGCAAAGCTCCACCGCGACCGCGCTGCTGGTGTCGAGCTTCGTCGGCAAGGGCGCGATCACCACCACCGCCGCGCTGGCGGTGATGCTGGGTGCCGATGTCGGCACCGCGTTGATGGTGCAGGTGTTCGCGCTGAACCTGTCGTGGCTTGCGCCGCTGGCGATCGTCTTCGGCGTCATCGTCTACCTGTCGCGCCGCAACGAGCACGCCGGCCAGATCGGCAAGCTGGTGCTCGGCCTGGGCGTGATGATCCTGGCGCTGCAGCTCATCATGCAAGCCAGCGCGCCGCTGACCACGGCGGTCGGCACCGTGGGTCCGATGCGCGTGCTGTTCGACCAACTCACCGGCGACATTCTGCTCGACGTGTTGATCGGTGCGCTGCTGGCCATCTCCTGCTATTCGGGCCTGGCGGTGGTGCTGCTCACCGCGGCGCTGGCGGCGTCGAGCGTGATCCCGGTGCCGGTGGCGCTGGCGATCGTGGTGGGCGCCAACCTGGGCAGCGGCATGCTCGCGGTGTTCACCACCTTGCGTTCGGACCCGAGCGTGCGCCGGGTGCCCACCGGCAACCTGTTGTTCAAGCTCGCCGGTGCCCTCATCGTGCTGCCGCTGTTGCCGTACGCGCTGGCCCCGCTGTCGCAGTTGGGCGCCGATCCGAAGTCGATGGTGGTCAACTTCCATCTCGCATTCAACCTGCTGATCGCGCTGGTGTTCATCGGCTTCACAGGCAGTGTTGCGCGTGTGGTCGAGGCGCTGCTCCCCACGCAGCAGGCGACCGAATTGCCCGGTCATCCGCGTCACCTCGATCCCACCGCGCTGAACACGCCGGCGCTGGCGATCGGCAATGCAGCGCGCGAATCGATCCGGCTCGCCGACACCGTGCAGGACATGCTCGCTGGCCTGCTCACCGTGCTCAAGACCAACGACTTCGCGCTGGCCGAGCGCCTGCGCCAGCGTGATGACGAGATCGACCGCCTGTACACCGCCGTCAAGTTGTATCTCACCCAGATCAGCCGCGAGGCGCTGGAGTCCAACGAGTCGCAGCGCTGGGCCGACATCATCCAGTTCACGATCAACATGGAGCATGCCGGTGACATCATCGAACGCATGCTGATCGACGTCGCCGAGAAGAAGATCCAGCATGGCCTGTCGTTCTCCGAGGCCGGCATGCGCGAGATCGAGGACCTGCATGTGCGTCTGCTCGGCAATCTGAAGCTCGCCGTCGCGGTGTTCCTCAACGGCGATCTGAAAAGCGCGCAGCAACTGATCGCCGAGAAGGTGAGCTTCCGCGAACTGGAGATGCGCTATGCCGACAGCCATCTGCAGCGGCTGAGCGGCAACACCGCGCAGTCAATCGAGACGAGTTCGCTGCATCTTGACCTGCTGGCCGACTTCAAGCGCGTCAACTCGCTGTTCTGCTCGGTCGCCTATCCGATCCTCGAATCCGCCGGCATCCTGTCGAAGACGCGCCTGCTGGGCGAGCAGGCAGGCCTGTTCTCGACCGATGCGCCGCGTCCGACCTGAGTTTGCTTGTCACCCTGACTGCTGCCCCACATCGGTTGCGCCGCCTATGAATCTCTCCCTGCACGACATCGTCCAGGTGTTCGCCGCCAAGGGCGACCGCGCCTACGCCGGCGAGGGTGTCAACCAGCGCGAGCATGCGCTGCAGTCGGCGCAGCTGGCCGAAGCGGCGGGCGCCGGCGCAGCGCTCATCACCGCCGCGCTGCTGCACGACATCGGCCACCTGCTCAACGACCAGGGCGAGACGCCGAGCCTACGCGGCATCGACGACCGGCATGAGATGGTCGCCATCCCGCGCCTGCGCGCACTGTTCGACGATGAGGTGCTGGCGCCGATCCGCCTGCACGTGACCGCCAAGCGCTACCTGTGTGCGCGCGGTGACGACACCCTCAGCGCTGCGCAATATCGCGCCGCGCTGTCGGTCGACTCGGTGCGCAGCCTGGCCCTGCAGGGCGGGCCGCTCGACGAGGCGGAAGCCGACGCCTTCATCGCCCAGCCGTATGCGCACGACGCCGTGCGCCTGCGCCGCTGGGACGACCAGGCCAAGGTGGCCGGTCGCGCCACGCCACCACTCGATCACTACCTGGCGATCGTCGCCGCGGTCGCGCGCGCGTAGCGGCGTCGGCGGCGCGCCGCCTCCAAGCGGCGCCATGCGGCACACTGTTGGCCCGGTCGGATCGCCATCGCGCGCCGGCCGCCCACCCCGAACCCGCCAATGCCTGCCTCCATGTACACCGTTCCCGCCAGCGCTGCCGAGCAGCGCGAGTTCATTCCCTTCCTGCACGAGCTGATCGGCGTCGCCTTCGCCACCATTCGCCCGCTGTTTCTGAGCGGCACCGCGGTGATCGACAAGGCCGATGCCTCGCCCGTCACGCAGGCCGACCGCGGCGCCGAGCAGGCGATGCGCGCGCTGATCGGGCGTCGCTATCCGGACCACGCGATCCTCGGCGAGGAATTCGGCGAGACGTCCGGCGCCATGACCGGCTCCCTGACTGGCCCCCGCTACCGCTGGGTGCTCGACCCGGTCGACGGCACGCGCGCGTTCATCACCCACTGCTTTCTGTTCGGCACCCTGATCGCGCTGGAGCGCTGGTGCGACGACGAGCACGGTGGCCGCTACCGCCCGCTGCTCGGTGCCATCGCGCACCCGGCCGCTGGCCAGGCAGTGATCGGGCACGCCGGCGGCTGCACGCGCTTCGCCGCCGACGGCTCGCAGCATGCAGCGCATGTACGCCGCTGCGCCCGCATCGAAGACGCCACGCTGCTCGTCACCAGCCTGTGGTCGGTCGGCGAACAGCGCCAGGCGCCGAACGTCGACCGCATCGACCTCCTGGCGCGGCGCGCCAAGCTCGTGCGCACCTGGGGCGACTGCTTCGGCTACTTCGCGCTGGCCACCGGCGGCGCCGACCTGATGCTCGATCCCACGCTGGCCTACTGGGACGTGGCCGCCATCGTGCCGGTGATCGAAGGCGCCGGCGGCCGCGTCAGCAACTGGACCGGCGGTGATCCGCTCTCGCAGCCTTCGCTGATCGCCAGCGCCGGCGCGTTGCACGCCGAGGTGCTGTCGACGCTGCATGGCTGACGGCGCGCGTCGGCTCGACCCCTGTGCCCGCGTGACCCTAGTCGATCCCTAGGGTGACTGCGCTCGCGTGCGGCGGCTTCTGCCGCTAACTTGTGCCGCCGCGAATGCAGCACGACGGAACCCCGCCGTGCCTGACCGACGCCGCCAACGCCTGCCTGATGCTCCATCAGGCCCATGCATCGTCCGTGCCGCGCCCATTACCCCTTAGCCCGCGCAAGACCCTTGTTCGCCATGTCCTGATCGCCATCGGACTGATGCTGCTCGTGGTCGGGGTCGGCACCCTCTGGGGCGGCATCAGCTATCAGCGCACGGAACGTGAAGCAGGCCAGCAGCTGAGCCGTCGCTTGCAGGCCGCGGACATGCTGCTCGGCGCACTGCTCACACGCGCGGTCGACGCCGCCACCGTGGTGGCCGCCGACCTGGCGGACGGCAGCGGGGCAGCCCCCGCACGCCTGGCCGCAGCGCTGAATTCGCGCTTGCAGGTATGGGGCGACGACTTCGAGTTCGATCTGGTTGACCGCTCGGGTTCGCTCGCATCGACCGATGCGCACGCCGCGCCCGCGGGCGCGCCGAACGCTGCGGCAGTCGCTGGCCGGGTCTCGTTGCTCAGCGGCAGCGGCACCATCGGACCGCCCTATCGTCGCGGCAACCGGTGGATGCTGCCGGTCTACGTCGACGCCGGCCCTGACCGCTGGGTCGTCGCCAGCATCTCGTTGGCCACGGTGAAGGCGCAATGGCAGCCGCTTGACCTCCCACCGCAAGCAATCGTCGCCCTGATCGGCCCCGACCAGCGGCTGTGGCTGCGCCGGCCATTCGACGACTCACTCATTGGCCGCAGCGTGCCCTGGCCCAAGCTGCTTGAGGACATCCGCGCCAGCACCGACGTTCGAGGCCTGAGCAGCAGGCGGGCGAGCGCGATCGACGGCATCGAGCGCCGCTACGCCTGGACCGAGGTCGCCGCGGCACCTGGCCTGCACCTGATCGCCGGGCTGCCGATCGGCTACATCGCGCGCACCTGGCTGGCGGCGTTCAGCCTGCCGGCGGCGGCCACGCTGGTCCTTGCGGCCGCCATGGCGCTGGCGGCGCCGCTCGTCCTGCGCCAGGCGCGCCGTGCCGAGCGTGCCCGCCATCAGGCGGTGGAGCAACTGCGCGTCACCGAGGAACGCTGGCAGTTTGCCCTCGATGGCTCCGATGTCGGCGTGTGGGACTGGGACGCCGCCAGCGATACCGTCTACTTCTCGCCGCGCTGGAAGGCCATGCTGGGCTACGCGGTCGACGAGATCGGCGACGCGCTGCAGGAGTGGTCCAGCCGCGTTCACCCCGACGACCGCGACGCCGTGTTCGCCGAGCTCACGCCGCACCTGCGGGGACGCACACCTTTTTACACCAGCGAGCACCGGATGCGCTGCAAGGACGGCAGCTACCTGTGGATCCACGATCGCGGCAAGGTGATGTCGCGCGGACCGGACAACGAGCCGCTGCGCATCGTCGGCACGCACACCGACATTTCCGATCGCAAGCGCGCCGACGACGCTCTGCTGGCGCAGGCGGCGGCCGAGCGCGCCAGCCGCGCCAAGAGCGAGTTCCTGTCGCGCATGAGCCACGAGCTGCGCACGCCGCTGAACGCGGTTCTCGGTTTTGCGCAGTTGCTGCGGCACGACCCGCTGCATCCGCTCGATGGCGCGCAGCGCTTGCGCGTCGAGCAGATCGAACGCAGTGGCAGCCACCTGCTCGCCTTGATCAACGAAATTCTCGATCTCTCCCGGATCGAAGCCGACCGGCTGCCGGTCAGCCTCGGTCCGGTGCCAGTTCATGGCGCCATCACCGCGGCCATGTCCCTGGTGCTGCCGCAAGCAGCGCAACAAGGCGTCGCCCTGCACGCACCCGCCGTGGCGGCTGACGATCCGGTGGTACGGGCCGACGCCACCCGCCTGACGCAGATCCTGGTGAACCTGCTGACCAACGCGATCAAGTACAACCGGGCCGCCGGGCAGGTGCGCGTCCATGGCGAGCTACGCGCCATGCCGCAGGGCGCGCCGCCGCAGGTGGCGATCGTGGTGGCCGATTCCGGCAACGGACTCACCGACGTTCAGCTGACCCAGCTGTTCCAGCCGTTCAACCGGCTTGGCGCTGAATCCTCGGGCATCGAAGGCACCGGCATCGGGCTCGTGCTGAGCCGTCGGCTGGCGCGACTGATGCACGGCGACCTGGAGATCGCTAGCGAAGTCGGCCGCGGAACGCGGGCCACGCTGCTGCTGCCTGCGTGGCCGGCGACCCCGGCAACGATCAAGACCGCCGCCCCGAGTCCCGCTGCAGCGACCCCGTCTGCTGAGCCGATCGCGGCGGCGCCGGTGCCGACCACCGCCCCCCGCGTCGATGCAGAGCGCGGCGCACAGCCGCCGTGTCCCGCGCCGGCGCTGGCAGCAGCCAACCGCGCCGACCGCGCGTTCCATCTCTTGTACATCGAGCACAGCAACCTCGGCGGACAGCTGATGAAGCAGATCCTGCGCCTGCGCCGCCTGGTGACGCTCACCGTGGTCGGCAATGCGCACGAGGCCATCGACGCCGCCACGCGCCAGTGCCCCGACCTGCTGATGATGGACATCACGCTGCCCGACCAGGACGGGCGCAGCGCGCTCGCCACGCTGCGTGCCCATCCGGCGCTGCAAGGCATCGACGTCTGTGCGCTGGTGACGCGGGCGCACACCGCGGCGGCCACGCCGGCGGCAGCGGTGAGCGGTTTCGATCTCGCGTTGTCGCAGCCACTTGATGTCGCCGCCTTCATCGCCCTGCTTGATCGACAGATCGCGCGGGCAGCCGGTCGGCCGCGGAGCACCTGAGGGGCGGCGCCACTCAGGGCGGCGGGGCCGGCACGGTCGGCTCGGCGGGTCGCGCCGCATCCGCCGCCGGCGGCGCCGCTGGCACGTCGCGTAGTCCCGGCAGCGGACTACGGCCGGCGCGCAGCGGATCGGGTTCGGCACCCCCGGTGGCGCGCCCGAACAACGCTTCCACCGAATCGCGCACACGGGCCAGCAGCGTGCGCGCGAATAGGCCGGTGATCACCGAAAACAGCAGCAAGCCCATCGGATCGAAGGTGGTGCCCTCGGTCAGGCGCAGCAACATCACCGAGCCCGACGACAGCGCCAGCAGCAGCACCATGCCGAGTGCGGCGCCGAGGATCGGTTGCACCGCCAGCAGCGGCGCCAGGCGGCCGTTGAAGCGGCGCTCGGTCCGCGCCAGCGCATCGGGGCCGTATGACCAGCCACGGGCGATGCGCTCGCCCGCCGCAAGCAGCGCCGTGAGCGACGCGCCGAGGGCGCCGCCTGTCATGCACAACACCACCTGGAACGAGGTCGACTCGGCGTAGTCCTCGGCAGAACTGAGCAGCACGGCGGTGGCGAAACCGGCGCCCACCACCACCAGAGACAGCCACAGCACCAGGATGGCGGCAATCCAGTAGGGGGGCGACGGTGGAACAGCGGGGTCGGCGGCGTCGGACATTGGCTTGTCGGGAAGGGGAAGGCGCCCGTTGTGTGGAGCGCCCGGCGCAGCGGAGTATGCCGCGCCGCGTCGTGACGCACCGCGTTGAGCGGGGCCGGATCAGCGGATCGCCGCGCCCGCGGCGGCCCACGCGCCCGCCCGGGCTCGCACAAGCGACGCCGCGGCCGCCGGCGGTCGGTCGGTCGGCGTCAACCTGCCGCACGGCACTGCGCCCCGCGGGCGGGCAGCAACTGTGCATTGGCGGTGGGCTTGACGTCGTCCGGCGCCAGCAAGCGGGCGGTCGCCAGGGCGCTTGCCGCTTCATCGAGCCGGCAGGCAGCCATCAGGGCAACGCCGAGGTTGGTGAAGGCACGGGCGTTGTGCGGCGACTTGAGCGTGACGTCGGCCCAGAAGCGCACCTCATCTGCATACAGCGCATTGCGGGTGTGGGTAACGAAGGCCAGGCTGATCAGCAGCGGGGCCGCCAGCACCCACCGGCGCCTTGGCATCAGCGCCGACAGCCAGCCGCCGATCACGAACGCCGGCCCGACCAGCGGCAGATAGAGCGCCCGCTCGCTGGCCAAATCGGCGCGGGGCAGCACGGAGTGCATCGGCAGCAGCCAGAGCAGGAACCACAGCCACGCGAACAAGAGCGCCGGCCGTCGCTGTCGTAGCGAGAACGCCAGCGCACCCGCCGCTGCCCAGGCGAAAAGCAGCGCAACGCCAGCCGCATCCAGTGCCTGCACCGGTAGCGCCGGGTCCGCGTTCAGGCGGTCGAGCCTGACCAGCTGCCCGGCCAGCCAGGTGATCGCGTGCACCTGCGCTGCCAGGTTGTCGGCGACGCCGCGCAGCGCGGTGCTGAAGGCGAGCAATTCCACATAGCGCGGCACCTGCACCGCCGCCAGCGCAGCGATCAGCAGCAGCAGCGCATGCGGCACCAGCGCGGGCCAGGCACGCCCGAGCCAGCCCGGCCGGCGATCCTGCATCCACGCCAGCAGCAGCAGCGCCAGAGGCGTCACCGCGACGTACTCCTTGCACGCCAGGGCGACGCCAAAGGCGAGAGCCGACGCCGGCACGGCCCAGCGCCGTTCCGCGCGCTGCATCCACAGCAGCGCGGCGGCCAGCGCGAACATCGCGGCCAGCGCCGTCGAGCGCCCCGACACGTACGTGACCGCCTCGGTCTGCACCGGGTGCAGGGCGAACAGGGCCGCCGTCACCAGCGCGACGAAGCGGCCGGGGTCGGCGGCACGGCCGCCGACCAGACGCTGCGCCAGCGCATAGACCAGCACCACGTTCAGCGCGTGGATCAGCAGGTTGACGAAGTGAAAGCCCAGCAGGCCGACGCCACTGGCGTGATTGAGCGCGTAGCTCAGCTTGAGCAGCGGCCGGATCGACGGCAAGCCATCCCACCACGCCGCCAGCGACTGCACGCTGCGCTCGCGCACGATGACCAGATGGTCGTCGAACTGGAACGTGCCGGCCAACGCGTTGGCCCACGCGGCCACCGCCAGTACCACCAGCAGCGCGACCGCGCGCCGATCAGCGTGCGCTTGCATCGGCAACGGCGCGATCGACCAGTGCCACCGCACCGTACCAGCGGTCACGCGCGCCCAGCATCACCGCCACCACGGTGTGCGGTCCGCGCCGCACGACCGCGATCAGGCACGCGCCGGCGCGCGCGGTGGCGCCGGTCTTCAGGCCCACCGCGCCGTCGATGCGGCCGAGCAGCGCGTTGGTCGACGCAAATCGCAGCGCGCGACCATCAAGCGTGTCGATCTGCGCGCCCGGCAGCGCCGCCAGCTGCCGCAGCAGCGGCACGGCCAGCGCCGCGCGCGCTAGGTGCAGCAGGTCGCGCGCGGTGCTGTGCTGCCGCGGGTGGTCGAAGCCGCAAGGATGCTCGAAGTGCGACCGGCGCATGCCCAGCCGCGCGGCGTATTCGTTCATCCGGCGCGCAAACTGCGCCATGCTCGGCGCCGCGTCCTCGACCAGCGCAATGCAGGCATCGTTGGCTGAGGCCACCAGCATCGCCGCCAGGGCGTCACCGGCACGCAGCCGGTCGCCCGTGGCGAGCCCCAGCCGCGCTCCCGGCATGGCGGCAGCGCGCGCACTGACCACCAGCACGCGCTCCGCGTCGAAGCGCGACTCGAGCAGCACCAGCGCTGTCAAGAGCTTGGTGAGCGACGCCGGGGCGCGCCGCACATCGGGCGCGTGCGCGAACCGCAGCGTGCCGTCGACTTCGACCGCATAGGCAGCGGCGACAGCCGGAAAGGGGTCTGTCACCGCAGCCGCCCGCCCAGCCACCACGGCGAGCAGCAGCAGCACCCCGCTCAGTGCCCGTCTGCACTTGGCCCGGATGCGCGGCGCGCTTGACCCGTCGCCCACCGTCGCACCGCTAGCGGCCGAAGATGCCGCGCAAGAGATCCGTGCCTTTCTTGATCGCATCTTCGGTCGGCGTCGGGGCCGGGGTGGACGTCGGCGCAGGCGCCGGCTTCGCTGCCGGGGCATCGGCCGTCTTGACCCCGGCCTTGGTCGGCGGTCCGGCCTGGCCGCCGAGCCCGGCGGCCACTGCAGCGCTGCAGAACGCGCTGTACTTCTCGACCACGCTCACGCCGGTGAAGCCGCGGCCGGCGCATTCGCGCTTGAACAGCGCCAGGCCGAACAGCGGCGCCTCGGGCTGGTCATCGGGCCGCACCACACACTGGGCAGCCAGAAAGGCGGCGTCTTCCTGCTGCTCGGCGCGCTTGCACAGGCCGGCGCGCGTGACCGCGAGGTCGAGCCCACAGTACTTCTCGGCCTCGCGCCGCTTCTCCTGCGGCTGGCGGGCCAACGCAGCGTAGCCATCAGCCGCACGGGCGCGGCTGCAGAAGGCCGTGCGCTGGTCCCCGCACGACGTACTGGCTTTGATCATCGCCGCGTCCATGGTCTGCAGCGTTCGCTCGCAGACTTCTCGCATCGCAGCCTCGCCCTTGGCCTGCTGCTCCTTCACCTGTGCCGTCAGCGCCGCGTGCTGCGCGCGCGTCTGCGCGTAGTCGCAGTCACCCAGGCGGCGCCCGGCCAGCTTCATCGTCATCGTCTCGCCCTCGGACTCGATCGTCACCGTGCCCTGGTACGCGTCGCGGCCCTGGTAGGACATCTGGCCGCTGCCGCGCGTGGGCGGCGGGCCGGCACAGCGCATCTTCCAGGCGTGGCTCGTGCCGCTGCGCTTGACTTCGTACATCTCGCAGTTCTTGTCGTCCCCACCGACCGGCGGACGGTCGCCGGTGCGCGGCACGCACACACGCTGGGTCTGCGCCGGCATCGCCATCGGCATGCCCGGCATCGACATCGTCGACTGCACTTCCCACAGATCGCCGGGCTCCTTGCCCTGCGCCGCGAGTCCGGGCGGGACCAGGGCAAGGCATGCCGACAGCACGGCACGACGCATCACAGCGGTCATCATCGAGGCTCCTCTTTTCTCGTCCGATCGACGCCGCACATCGCGTCCAGGGCGGTTGCACCGCGGCTCAGGCCGGGTGAACGCGAGACGGCACCTGCGTTTTAGTGGGAGGGGCGTTAGGGCAGCGTTAGGGCTGCGACCGCCGGCGAGCGGCGGCTGGTGGGGATCGGCGGGGTCAGCGACGGCGCGTCACCGACCCGACGGGTGACGATTTGGCACCGAAGCCGCGACCTCAGGCGCGCTGGTCCGGATCCGCCGCGAAGCCAGGATCCAGGGTCGTCAGCAGCAGCGCCAGTTCCGCCGCCGAACGCACATCCAGCTTGTCCATCACATGCGCGCGATGGATATGCACGGTCTTTTCGCTGATCGACAGCGCGCGCGCGACCAGCTTGTTCGGCAGGCCGCGGCCGACCAGCCGCGCCACCTCGCGTTCGCGCGGCGTCAGTTGCTCATAACGCAGCGCCAGCGCTTGGCGGCGCATGTCGGACTCGCGCGTGGCAATGCACTGATCGACAGCACGGGACACGGCATCGAGCAGGACCTGGTCGTGGAACGGCTTCTCCAGCATGTCGATCGCGCCGTTTTTCATCGCTTGCACCGCCACCGCGACATCGCCGTGGCCGGTGAGGAAGATCACGGGCAGATCGATCCCGGTGGCGCGCATCGCGCGCTGCAGTTCGAGTCCGCTCATCATCGGCATGCGCACGTCCAGCAGCGCGCATCCGGATCGCGTGCGATCGAGGTTTGCCAGAAAGCTGCGCGCGTCGGGATGGCAGACCACCTCCCAGCCCACGCTCTCGAGCAGGAAGGCAACCGAGGCGCGCAGCGCGGCATCGTCGTCGACGACGTGGATCAGCGGTTCAGCCAACGGCGTTCTCCGTGTGGCGCGGGAGCGTGAAGCACACCGTCAGGCCGGGATCAGGATCATTGGCGCGCGCCGCGATGCTGCCGCCGTGCGCCTCGATCACACGCTTGCAGATCGCCAGCCCCAGGCCCATGCCATGCGCCTTGGTGGTGGAAAACGGCTCGAACAGGCAATGCACCGGAAGCCCCTTGAGGCCCTCGCCCAGGTCCGCGACCTCGACCTGCAGCTGGCCCGCCTCGCGCCGGCAGTTGACCCGGATGCGACGCTGCTCGGGCGGCAGATGCTGCATGGCGTCGCTGGCGTTCTTGAGCAGGTTGATCATCACCTGCGACAGCTGCAACGGGTCGGCGAACACCAGCGCGCCGCCGCGACATTCCGGTGCTATCTCGTGCTCGATCGCCGGCGCATCCGGCATCAGGCCGCGAAACAATGCGACCGACTCATCGAACACGGTGCGCAGATCGACCACCGTGTGCTGCGTCGGCCGGTTGCGCGCGAAGTCGCGGATGCGCTGCAGGATGCCGGCGGCGCGCTCGGCCTGGTGGGCGATCTGGTCACTGGCATCGACCAACGCGTCCGGCTCGTTGCGACCGGCTCGAACCCGGCGCGTGATGCCGCGCGCGAAGTTGCCGATCGCCGCCAGCGGCTGATTCAGCTCATGCGCGATCATCGACGACATCTCGCCCAGCACCCCCAGGCGCGACAGGTGGTCGAGCTGGCGCTCGCGCTCGCGCGACTCGCGTTCCATGCGTTCGCGCTCCACCAGGGCATTGCGCAGCGCCTGCGTGCGCGAACGCACCAGGCTCTCGGCGCGCAGGATGTGCAGCAGGCCGCCGAGAATCGCCAGCAAAGCAATGACCGCCCAATAGCGGTAGCGATGCAGCACCGACCACAGCGATGCGTCCTCCAGGTGCGCGTACGGGCCGATCTGCAGGTCCAGGAAGACGCGGCGTACGCTCGAGTAGTCAGTCGGCACGGTCCACGCATAGCCTTCGCTGGTACGCGGCATCGCCAGCAGCGCCACCGCGACGCGCTTGGCCAGCACCGGATCGACATGCGGCAGGGCCGCGAACGGCCAGTCCGGATACAGCGCCGATGAGCGCGCGCAGCCGAAGTCATCATTTACCGTCGCGCCGAGCACCTTGAAGGCGGCCACGCCGCCTTCGCGGTTGCCGGCCAGCCGCTCGAAGACGCAGGTGCGCAGGATCGCCGCGTCGGCCCGCCCGCTCGCTACCGCATCCAGCAACCGTTCGGCAGGCAGGCCGGTGAACTCCAGCGACTTCAGTGCTTCGCGGCGCACCCCGGCCTCCTTGAGTGCATGCAGCCCAAGCTGATAGCCGCCGAAAGCGAGTTCGTGTACCGCCACCACGCGCTTGGCGCGCAGATCGGCCAGTCCGGTGAGGTCGGCCCGATCCGCCGAAGCGATCACGGTGGCGGAAATCGCCTCCCGCGGCGACAGCGCATAAGGCGAGACGAGCGTCGCCAGCGGGGAGACACCGTGCGTTGCCTCGACCTCGACGAAGAAACCGCTGTTGGCAACGAAGAAGTCCACTTCCTTGTTCGCGATGGCGTCATGCAACGCCGCGTGCGGCACGTTCTGCACCGTCAACCGATGCTCCGGCAGCGCCGCGCGCAGATGCCGCTCGAGCTTGTCCCACGAGCGCAGCATGTCGACCCGACCGTCCGGTGCCAGCAAGGCGAGCCGCACCGTATCGCCGCGCGCCGTCGGCGCGGCGAACACGAGAACGCCGATCAAGAGGGGCAGGAAGAGGAGGCGCAGCACCGCGCGATTCTTGTCGCTGGGGCGGGCCCGAGTACCGAGTTAGCGCAAACCTCCTGCCTCGCAAAGTCCCACGCCGGTTAGGGATTAGTACCTAACTCCTCACTCTTTGCTCCGGATAGCCGCTCGCGTCGACGCGGCCTAGTGTGACGACCATCACTAGATTGAGTGGGGAAGGAACATGAGCGAACTCGCTAGCACGACCCGGCGGGACGTGCTGAAAGGCATCGGCCTGGCGGCCACGGCCACGGCCGCAGGCCCGGTCCGGGCCAACTGGCTCGGCGACACCAAGGATGTCGCCGCCCTGGTGGCCGGCGGCTTCCAGAAGAAGTACTCGGCCTGTTTCATGTGCGGGGCCGGCTGCGGTCTGATGGCGCTGGAGAAGTCCGGCCCGGACGGCAAGGAAGTCTTCCTGGCACCCAATGCGGACCACCCGCAGCGCGGCTATTGCGGCCGCGGGGCTTCCGCATTGTGGATCTGGAATCATCCGCTGCGCTTGAAGAAACCGATGAAACGGGTGGGCGAGCGCGGCGAAGGCCGGTTTGCCGAGATCAGCTGGGACGAGGCGCTCAACGAGATCGCCGCCAAGCTCAAGGCCGCGGTGGCCGCCAAGGGCGAGCGTTCGGTGGTATTCACCAGCCATGACCTGACGGCGCCGATGCAGATGGTCGGCTGGGCGCTGGGCACACCGAACATCGTCAACCACGCGGCCACCTGCAACACCCCCGGCGTGGTCGCGCGCCGCTGGACCTACGCGGCGCCGTATGACCACCAGCGCCGCGTCGATCCGGACTACGAGAATTGCCGCTTCCTGCTGTTGATCGGTCGCACGATGCAGGCGTCGATGGGCGCCGCCCATCGGGTTGCGCAGGCGCGTGCCGCCGGCGCCAAGATCGCCTTCGTCGACCCACGCCGTCCCGACAGCGCCTTTGCCGACAGCCAGTGGCTGCCGATCCTGCCGGGCACGGACACCGCGCTGGTGCTGGGCATGATCCGCGAGATCGTCGAAAGCCGGCTGGCCGACGAGAAGTTCCTCGCCGCGCATACCAACGCGCCGCTGCTGATCCGTGACGACGGCACGCCACTGACCGCCGCCGACGTCACCGGCGACAAGGCCGCCATCGGTTACGCCGTGTGGGACGGCAAGGCCGGCGCGGTCGCGTTCCAGGGCGTCAAGCGCAACGAGCGCGGCGTCGCCGTCGAGTACGTGGCCACGCCCAGCGTGGAGCCGGCGCTCGATCACGAAGGCGAGGTCGCCCTCGCCAACGGCGAACGCGTCAAGGTGCGCACCGCCTGGCGCCTGGTGCGCGCGCGCGTTGCCCCCTACAGCATCGATCAGACCGCGCAGTTGACCGGCCTGCCGGCCGCCCAGATCCGCACGCTGGCGCGCGACTTCGCGACCCAGGGCGGTGTGGCCGACGACGGCTGGTACTGGACCCGCAACGGCAACGACACCGATGCCGCCCGCGCGGTGCTGCTGCTGAATACGGTTGTCGGCAATGCCGACCGCAAGGGCGGGCTCGCCTTCTCACGCGGTGCCGGCATCAATCTCGTCAGCCTCAACAGCGCGGCCAAGCGCGTGACCATGCCGCTCGGCCAGTTCGAGCTGGCCGAGACCCGCCGCATCGACAACCACGTCTACTCCGAGGCCAACGGCACGTTCCAGGTCGTGGTCGACGCGGTGCTGACGGGCAAGCCGTACCCGGTCAGCAGCCTGTTCGTCGGCGGCACCACACTGATCCAGCGCGAGGCCAACGTGCCGCGCCTGATCGAGGCGCTGAAGAAGCTTGATCTCGTGGTGGTTCAGGACCTGCTGCCGCAGGACGTGTGCGACTACGCCGACTACGTGCTGCCGTCGAACTTCTTCCTGGAGCGCGAGGAGATCGCCGACGTCAAGTGGACGCTGGCTGCGGCGCTGCAGCGCTCCGACGCGGTGCTGCCGATGCCCAAGGGCGTGGATGGCCGCGACGACCTGTGGATCCTGCTCGAAGTCCTGCGCCGGTCATTCCCCGAGCGGGCGCAGAAGCTCGGCTACGGCGAGGCGCAGGCCTCGGCGGCTGGCTTCGCCGCCTACAAGGCACAGCTGGACACCAAGATGCTCGACAACTGCCTGAAAGGCTGGTCGCCGCGCGAACCGGAGGTCGCCAGCCGCGTGCAGCGCGAGCTGGGCGACAAGGGCTATTGCGTGCTCGGCGCCAAGCGCTACGACGAGCTGCCCTACACCAAGCCGTTTGACACACCCTCCGGGAAGATCGAGGTGTATGCGTTGCGCGCTGTGCTCAACGCCGCGCTGCGCCAGGCCAAGGCCGATCCGCTGCCCGAGTACCGGCCGATCACCGCCTACAAGCTGCCCAGTGCGCCTGACGAGTTCTACGTGCTCAGCGGCAAGAGCATGTCCAACGGCAGTGGTACGGCGGCGTTCTCCGCCACCGGGCTGGGTGTCGGCGACCGGCGGATCTGGATGCACCCGAACGACGGCGCGCGCCTCGGCCTGAAGGATGGCGATGCGATCGTGGTCGAGGGCCTGGACACCGGCGTCAGCGGCCGCGCCGCGGTGCGTCTGACGCGCATGGTGCGTCCGGGGGTGCTGTTCACCTACGCGTTCAGCGGTGGCTACACCAGCAGCGCGCTGACCAAGGATGCGCGCTTCGCCTTCATGCGCGAAGGCATCAATCCGAACGTTCTCGCCCCCGGCAAGGCCGAAGCCATCACCGGTTCGCTGGCGAACAACTTCTCTGCCCGAGTGAGGAAAGCATGAGCAAAGCCGCCCCCCGCCAACTGACGCACCTGTGGGACGCGTCACGCTGCGTGAACTGCGGCGCCTGCCAGGTCGCCTGCGCCATGACCAACTATGTCTACCTCGCTTATGCGGGGTCGGACATCAAGCATGGCCTGGCGACCAACATCCGCCGCATCGTCGACGAGTCGAGCAGCACACCCAAGTTGCTGCTGATGCAGTGCCAGCAATGCGCGGATGCACCCTGCGCCAAGCGTTGCCCGGAAAAGATCATCAAGCGCGGCAGCGACGGCCTGATGGTCACCGACGAGGAAAAGTGCATCGAGTGCGGCCGCTGCACCAAGGCCTGCCCCTATGGCGCGCGCTGGGACCTGCCCGTCAGCGGCGCGCCGCAAAGCTGCATGGGACCGGGATGTCGTGCGCTGGTGGCGGCGGGTCAGAAGCCGGCGTGCGTGCAGGCCTGCCCGGCACTGGCGCGCGAGTTCGGCGACATCAACGATCCGAAGAGCGACGTGCGCAAGCGCGCCAACGCACCCGGCATGCGCCGGGGCGGCATGGATAAGGGGACCAAGCCGCGCTTCATCGTCCTCGAAAAGGCGTAGCCCGCAGCCGCCGGTGACGCCGGCCGCAGCGCCGGGACGACGACGTCAGAACGGGATGTCGTCGTCCATGTCGGCGATATTCGCGGCCGGCTTGCTCGCCGGTCGCGCGCCGCCTCCGCCCGAGCGGGCGGGCGCCGGTGCCGGCGCATCGTCATAGTCACCGCCGGGCGCGCCACCGCCGCCCATGCCTTCGCGCGATCCGAGCAGTTGCATCGAGTCAGCCACGATCTCGGTCGTGTAGCGCTCCTGGCCTTCCTTGTCAGTCCACTTGCGCGTGCGCAGCTTGCCCTCGACGTAGACCGGCCGGCCCTTGCGCAGGTATTCGCCGGCAATCTCCGCCAGGCGCCCGAAGAACACCACGCGGTGCCATTCGGTCTGTTCCTTCTTCTCGCCGGTGGCTTTGTCCTTCCAGCTGTCGGACGTGGCGATCGTGATGTTGGTGATCGCCGCACCGTCGGCGCTGTAGCGGGTCTCCGGATCGCGGCCAAGATTGCCGATCAGGATCACTTTGTTGACGGAAGCCATCGATGGCTCTCCTCGAAATTTGGGGGTGGACAGGCGGCACGGACAGCGCGAGGCATGCGGGACGATCGCGCCGGCATGCCAATGCGCGATGGCGCGATCCCGGGCCGAAGCATACCGCCGGCCTTCGGTGCCCTTGTTCGGGCGTTTCGTCCGCTTTGCACGTGCGCGCTGAAGTCGGCGCAGATACAGTGCCGCGCCCGGCAACCTGCGAACCTGCAATGTCTGTCCTTCGTCCGCGTCTCACCTGTCTAAATGCCCTGCGCAGCGCGCTGGCGGCGGTCCTGATCGGTGGCGCCCTCGCCGCGCCGTCGCCCGCCTGCGCGCAGCACCGCGCAGTGGCTGCCGCGCCGGGCGCCATCCAGCTCGACGGCCGGCTGGACGAGCCGGTCTGGGCAGCGGCACCGGTGCATGACCAGTTCATCCAGTACGACCCGTACACCGGCCAGCCGGCACCAACGCGCACCAGCGTGCGCGTCGCCTACGACACGCAGGCGCTGTACGTGGCGATCCACGCCCACGATCCGCGGCCGGCGCTGATCCGCGCGCCGCTGGTGCGCTTCGACAAGGTGTTCCGCGACCAGGACTTCGTGGTCGTGTACGTGGACGCCATCGGCACCCGTGCCGCCGCCCAGTTCTTCCGCGTCAACGCGGCCGGCGGCATGGCCGACGGCGTGCACAGTGCCGCCACCGACAACGAGGACTTCTCCCCCGACTTTGCGTGGGACAGCGCGGCGCGCATCACCGACGACGGCTACATCGTCGAGATGCGCCTGCCGTATGCGGCGCTGCGCTTCGCGCACGAGGGCACGCGCCGCTGGCGCATGCAGGTGGCGCGCCGGATGCCGCGCGAGCAGACGTGGCTATTCATCGGTGCGCCGCTGACGCGCGAGTCGTCGAGCTTCATCGCCGAGTTGCTGCCACTCGAGGACTTTCCGGGTCCGCGCGGCGAAGCGAGCCTGCAGGTGATGCCGACGTTGACCGCGCGCCGCACGCGCGAGACGCCTGATGACCCGCGCACGCGGTCGAACGAGGTGCAGGGCAGCCTGGACGTCAAGTGGCGGCCGCGCGCCGACTGGGTGATCGACGGCACGCTCAACCCGGATTTCTCGCAGATCGAGCTCGATGTGCCGCAGCTGGCGCGCACGCGCCAGTTCGCGCTGTTCCTGCAGGAAAAACGACCGTTCTTCCTCGAAGGCAGCGACCTGAACCAGACTGCGACCAGCGCGCTCTACACCCGCGCCATCACCGATCCGCGCTGGGGCGCGCGCGCCACCTACCGTGGCGACTCGGCGGCAGCCACCGTGCTGTCGGCGGCCGACCGCGGCGGTGGCCTGGTGCTGCTGCCCCAGCCCTACGCCACCGGCTTCGCCGTGCAGCCCGCATCGCAGGCGAGCACGGCCCGTCTGCGCTGGGCCGACGCCGGATTCGCACTGGGCGCCGTGGCGTCCGACCGCCGATACGACGATGGCCGCGGCTACAACCGGGTCGCCGGCCCCGACCTGGCCTGGCAGGTGACAGGCCAGCAGTTCGTACGCGCGCAACTGCTCACCTCCAGCACCACGGCGTTCGCCGATGCGAGCGGCGCGCTGCAGGCAGGCGATGCGCGCGACGGTCACCTCGCGAGCCTCGACTGGTTCCTCAATCGCGCCGACGCGTCGTTGAGCCTGCGCTACCTGGAGGCCAGCGACGCGTTCCGCAACGACAACGGCTTCGTCGCGCAGAACGACTTTCGCCAGTGGCGTGGCTTCCTCGCGCCGCACTTTCGTCCGGCCGGCCAGCCGTTCGGCATCAACGAGATCTCGCCCACGCTGGAGCTGGAGCATGCGCAGGCGCGCTCCGACGGCGCGACGATCACGCAGACAATCCATCCGGGCCTGGCCATCATCGGGCCACGCGGTCTCGATCTGACGCTGCAGTACCGCCCGCGCGAGCGAGCCCGGCTGTTGCCCGGCGGCGTGCTGCACGACTACCGCCAGTGGTACCTGTTCCTCAGCGCCACACCGTCGCCGGTGCTGACCCTGCTCACGCTCGAGGCCACCGCGGGCGAACGGGTGGACGTCGTGTTCGACCGCGTGCGGCCCGGCACGCTGGTGTCGGTCAGCGGCCGCATCCGCCTCGGCACGCGGTTCGAGCTGGAGCCGCGCTTCGATCAGGTGCGGCTGCGGGCCGACAACGGCGCCGTCGCGCAACGCGAGACCGCCGCGCAGCTGCTGACCGTGCTGCACCTGTCGGCGCGCGACACGTTGCGGCTGATCGCGCAGCGGACGGCGTTTCGCATCAGCGCCGACGCGGCGCCGGCCGCCACGCCGGTGGACGACGAGGCCACCACCGGCTCGCTCGTCTACGCGCATCGGCGTTCGGCCGCGACGGTGCTGTACGTCGGCGTCGGCCGCGGTCGCGACCGCAGCGCGACCCGGGTTGACCGTGCCGACGAGGTCTTCGTCAAGCTGCAGGTCGGGCTCTGAGTTCGCCGCAGGGGGCGGCTCGCGCCGCCCGAGCCTGCGCGGCTATAGTCGCCAGTTGGCCTGCGCGCGTCGCGCCGGCCGCCAGAGCGGAAACGCGTGGGCCCAGACCCGGTATGGATGCACTGCATGGATGAGATTCGTGTGCGCGGTGCGCGCACCCACAATCTCAAGAACTTCGATCTCGATCTGCCGCGGCACAAGCTGGTGGTGATCACCGGCCTGTCGGGATCGGGCAAGAGTTCGCTCGCCTTCGACACGCTGTACGCGGAAGGGCAGCGGCGCTACGTGGAGTCGCTGTCGGCCTACGCGCGCCAGTTCCTGCAGTTGATGGAGAAGCCAGATGTCGACGCGATCGAGGGACTGTCGCCGGCGATATCGATCGAGCAGAAGGCCACCAGCCACAACCCGCGCTCCACCGTCGGCACCGTCACCGAGATCCACGACTACCTGCGGCTGATGTTCGCGCGCGTGGGCACGCCGCATTGCCCCGACCACCCGGAGCACGCGCTCGCCGCGCAGAGCGTCTCGCAAATGGTCGACATCACGCTCGCCCTGCCGGCCGACTCGCGCGTGCTGGTGCTGGCACCGGTGGTGCAGCAGCGCAAGGGCAGCTTCGACGACCTGTTCGACGACCTGCAGACACAGGGCTTCGTGCGCTTTCGTGTCGACGGCGCGGTGGTCGATGTGGACAGCCTGCCGCGGCTGGCCAAGAACGACAAGCACTCGATCGACGTGGTGATCGATCGCCTGAAGGTGCGGCCCGAGTCGCGCCAGCGCCTGGCCGAGTCGTTCGAGACCGCACTGCGCCTGGCGCAGGGACGCGCGCTGCTGCTCGATACCGACAACGGCACCGAAACCGTGTTCTCCAACAAGTTCGCCTGCCCGGTGTGCGGCTACTCGCTGGCGGAACTCGAACCGCGCCTGTTCAGCTTCAACAACCCGATGGGCGCCTGCCCAAGCTGCGACGGCCTGGGCAGCGTCGACTTCTTCGACGAGCAGCGCGTCATCGCCCACCCGGAGCTGACGCTGGGCACCGGTGCGATCAAGGGCTGGGACGCCCGCAACCAGTACTACTTCCAGATGCTGGCGTCGCTGGCCAAGTGGGCCAAGGTCGACATCGATACGCCTTGGGAGAGCCTGCCCAAGAAGTTTCGCGAGCAGGTGCTGCGCGGCACCGGCGACCAGGCGCTGCCGTTTTCCTACACCAGCGAGCGCGGCCGCAAGATGGTGCGACAGCACCCGTTCGAAGGCGTGCTGCCCAACATGGAGCGGCGCTTTCGCGAGACGGATTCAGCCGCGGTACGCGAAGAGCTGACCAAGTACCGCAGCGTGCGGCCTTGCCCGGCCTGCGGCGGCGCGCGCCTCAAACGCGAGGCGCGCCACGTGTTCGTCGGCACCGGCGCGCACAAGCGGGCGATCTACGAGATCGAACGCCTGCCGCTGGCGCAGGCGCAGCAGTACTTCGACACGCTTCAGCTCGAAGGAAACAAGCAAGAGATCGGCGCGCGCATCGTGCGCGAGATCGGCGTGCGGCTGCACTTTCTCAACGATGTCGGCCTCACCTACCTGACGCTTGAGCGCAGTGCCGACACGCTGTCCGGCGGCGAGAGCCAGCGTATCCGGCTGGCCTCACAGATCGGCTCGGGTCTGACCGGCGTGATGTACGTGCTCGATGAGCCGTCGATCGGCCTGCACCAGCGCGACAACGATCGCCTGATCGGCACGCTCAAGCGGCTGCGCGACCTTGGCAACACGGTGCTGGTGGTCGAGCACGATGAAGACGCGATCCGCGCCGCCGACCACGTGATCGACATGGGGCCGGGCGCCGGCGTGCACGGGGGTGAAGTGATCGCCACCGGGACGCCGGCCGACATCGAGCGCCATCCGGATTCGCTCACCGGCGCCTACTTGTCCGGCCGCCGCGAGATCGAAGTCCCACCGGCACGCGTGCAGCCGGGCCTGCACTGGCTACGGCTGAGCGGGGCGAGCGGCAACAACCTCAAGCAGGTCGATCTCGAACTGCCGGTGGGATTGCTGGTGTGCGTGACCGGCGTCTCCGGCTCGGGCAAGAGCACGCTGATCAACGACACGCTGGCTGCCGCGGTGGCGCGCACGCTGTACGGCTCGGCGCAGGTGCCGGCGCCGTTCGTGTCGATCGAGGGGCTGGAGCACTTCGACAAGATCATCGAGGTCGATCAGAGCCCGATCGGCCGCACGCCGCGCTCCAATCCGGCGACCTACACGGGGCTCTTCACCCCGATCCGCGAACTGTTCGCCGAAACGCCGACCGCGCGCGAACGCGGCTACGAGTCCGGTCGCTTCAGCTTCAACGTCAAGGGCGGCCGTTGCGAGACCTGCCAGGGAGATGGCCTGATCAAGGTCGAGATGCACTTTTTGCCCGATGTCTACGTGCCGTGCGACACCTGCCACGGCAAGCGCTACAACCGTGAGACGCTGGAGGTGCTCTACAAGGGACTCAACATAGCCCAGGTGCTGGACCTGACGGTCGAAGCAGCGCTCGACTACTTTCGCGCGGTACCGGTGCTGGCGCGCAAGCTGCAGACGCTGTCCGACGTCGGCTTGGGCTACATCCGCCTCGGTCAGAGCGCCACCACGCTGAGCGGCGGCGAGGCGCAACGCGTCAAGCTCTCGCTCGAACTGTCCAAGCGCGACACCGGCCGCACCCTGTACGTGCTCGACGAGCCGACCACGGGTCTGCACTTCCATGACACCGCAATGCTGCTGGACGTGCTGCACAAGCTGCGCGGCGCCGGCAACACGGTGGTCGTGATCGAGCACAACCTCGATGTGATCAAGACCGCCGACTGGGTGATCGACCTGGGACCCGAAGGCGGCGACGGCGGCGGCACGATCGTCGTTGCCGGCCCACCGGAGGCGGTGGCCGCGCATCCGGCGAGCCACACGGGGCGCTATCTCGGGGCCGCGTTGGCACGCGGGCGGGCGCGCCGTGTTGCGTAGGCGAAGGCGAAGGCAGGCATCACTGAGCCCATGTGCGCCATTGCTCGAGCAGCTTCGCGTCGAACTTGTGTCGCAGCCCACATGGCCAACGCTTGCTTGAAAGGCAAGCACGACGGGGCGGTGCGAGCGTGTTTGATTGCCTTGGCAGCCACCTGGCCAAGATCCGGGGGGACTTTTCCATCGATGGCCGATGCACCGTTGTGACTAGAATGTGACCGATCGATGACTATCGGTCTTGTTCGTGACTACCGCAACTGGGTCAGAAGATCAGCCAGCTTCATTCGAACACAAGTTCCTGTTCGCACGCAGCAATCATGCATTCGTCGTGGACTTTCTCCGGTACTCGCTGGCGCCTGACCCGGCGTTCAGCACAGGAACCATATCGAGCATCTACTACGACACGCCGACGCTCGATCTGTACCACGAGAAGCGGGCCAGCACCTACCTGAAGACAAAGGTGCGACTACGGTGGTACGGCGATGCCAGGAACGTCGACGGTCCGATCGGCTGTTACCTGGAAGTGAAGAAGAAGATTGGCGCTACTCGGCAGAAGCAGCGCATCAGCGTACAGGTGCCCGCGAGCGTGCTGACCAACGGCGACATCGGCGCGCGGGAACTTGCAGCGATGCCGCAACTGCTGCCGACGTTCGGGCAGTTCGTCGAAGGCGCACTGGTTCCCATGTTGGTTGTGCAGTACGAGCGTCAGCGGTTCGTGGACCCGAGCACCGGCATACGCGTGGCGGTGGACACCAACATACGCTGTCCTTCTGTGAATCGCCGCTTTGTTCGAGGCACGCCCCCGGCCTACGTGCCGGCGTGCGTACTCGAGATCAAGGGTGGCGCGCGTGACTTACCGGCGTGGTTCATGCCGCTGCGGCAGCATGTGCGGAAGGACGCGTTTTCCAAGTACACGAGTTGTTTCGAACATCTGTTGCAGCCGGCAGGCAGACGGGAGTAAGGCGTGAACGATCTCTTGGGGCAGATTGGGCGGTTGGTGCGCGATCCGAGCGTCCAGATCGACGTATTCGGCTTCGTGATTGCGTTGATCGTGTCGGCGATGGTGTCGATCGTCGTTGCGGGTCTGTATCAGTTCTTCTACGAGGACCGCGCGACGGGTTCACGTATCCATCGCAGCTTCATGTTGATGGGTCCGTCCATAACCGCGCTGTTCATCGCCGTCCAGTTTTCGCTGCCGTTGTCGCTCGGCCTACTGGGCGCGCTGTCGATCGTGCGCTTTCGCACGCCAATCAAGGAGCCGGAAGAGATCGGCTTCATCATGCTGCTCGTCGGCACCTCGGTCGTGTGCGCGACGATGCAGTTCATGCTTCTGTTCGCGCTCGTCGTCGTCGCAACCGTCATGCTCACGCTGCAGCGATTCGCCCCATGGGTACTCTCGCCGAAGCGGCGCGATGGTGTGCTCCTGCTGACCGTTCCGGGAAGCGCCACCGAGCCACAGCGGGAGAAGCTGCTCGAAGCGCTGCGGACCAAGCTGAAGAACGGCAACCTGCAGGGGATCACCTACAACGATTCGACGATGACGGTGCACTACAGCTTCAGCGGCCTGCCGCAGCAGGAACTGCACGAGTTGCATGGCTCGCTGGCGGCGATCAGCCCGGTCGAGAACCTCAACATCTACTTCAACAGGCAGGGCGCTCTGCCGTGACCGAACGCCATCCGCGCCGGCGACCGTGGCTTGTCTTGAAGCTCGCGGTCGTCGCCACGGCCTTGGCGGCAGTCGTCGTGTGGGCCGACTCCACGCCGCTGATGCAGGCAGTGCGGGGTCAGCTCTGGGGCCTGAACTCCCTCCACTACACCGAATTCGAGCGCCGCCTTCCGGCGAGGCAGAACGCCCAGTTGCACGTCGGCGTTGGACCGGGGCAGCTGCAACCCGAGCAATCTGCGCCGTCGCTGCTGCCGAAGGGGGGCATCTTCAGCGACGCGGTGAGCATCGTGCCCGGCAGCGCAGACAAGCTCGCGACCGTCCGCTGCACGTTCGATGGCAGCATCCCGACACAGCGCAGCGACGAGATCACCGCACCCAGGCAGATCAGCAGGACGACCGTGGTTCGCTGTCGCAGCTTTCGTGCTGGCTATCAGGCGAGCGCCACCACGACGCGAACCTACGTGATCAAGCCCACCGGTGCGCTGCCGATCGTCGCACTGACCTTGGATCCGACGAATCTGGCGAACAAGTACACCGGCATCTACGCACGCTTCAATGAGCGTGGATCCGAGTGGGAACGCGAGGTGCAGGTCGAGTACCTGTCGCGCGAGCCCGCTGCCGAGCCGGTGGAGGTCGCTGGCCGCCTGCGGATCCACGGCTTCTACTCGCGAACCAACCCGAAGAAGTCGCTTCGCCTCTACTTCCCGACGCTGCCGGCGGAAGCCCATGACGACGACAACATGCTCACATGGCGCTCGCCCCACAAGGAGCGCGCCGTGATCCTGGGTGCCGGCGAGTCGAACGTGAATCGCGACGAACTGTTCCAGGGTTTGTACGCTGCAGCAGGCGGCTATGCGCCTGCCACGCAGCCGGTCGTCGTCTACTTGAACGCCGAGTACTGGGGCATCTACTTCCTGCGCGAGCGCGTCAACGAGGAGTTCCTACACCGCAAGGTCGGGCCGGGTGCATTCGACCTGCTCTATCTGTACGCCAAGCCGGACGTCCCGCGTGTCATGCTGGGCGACATCAAGCGCTGGAACGAGACGATCAAGTTCTTTCAGAGCAGCGACTTCAGCCGTCCGGAGACCCTGGCGCGCGCCGCCGAGTTCATCGATCTCGACAACTTTACCGACTACTGGCTGTTCAACATCTACGCATCGAACCGTGACTGGCCGCACCACAACATGTACATCTTCCGCCGTCGCGACGGCGGGGACGGGCGCTGGCGCTGGATCAGCTGGGACGCCGATGCGACGTGGAATTTCCTGGGCAAGGGCCTGACGCACGACACGCTTGCGTGGTCAACGCGCGCGGGTCCTCGGCATGATCTGCGCTGGAACGCCGAGGCGGGCCTGAAGGACTCGGAAGACCTCGTCAACTCGACATTGATCGCTCGAAAGCTCCTCGAGAACGACGCGTTTCGTCGACGCTTTGCTGACCGCATGCGGGCGCTGACCGCCTCGGCCGTCAGCCCCGACGCCGTGCTGCGATCGCTCGATGGCATGCACGCGCGTCTGCAAGCCGACCTGGAAAGCGACCGCCAACGCTGGAAGCAGCCGGGGCAGATCGATGCGCGGATGGCATACGAACAAGACCTTGCTCGTGTGCGCGACTTCGCTCGCCAGCGGCCTGCCATCGTGGCTGACCTGTTCGACAAGACGGTCGCGCGCTAACCGAAGGCGCACCGCCGCCTGGGCGTGGATCGGCGCGTTCGACCGTCTCCGCACATCGGGTCTGCATGGTCCGCTCTCCCGCGCGTCGCCCGGCGCCGCGCAGACGCCACCGACGTCATGCGGACTGCGGGTCGCTGCGACGGGTCGATACGAGCAGCAGCAGCGCGGATGGATGCCAGCGCTTAGCGACGATCTCGATCGTCTTCTCGGCGCCCAGCACGCTATCCACCCGCAGCGCTATGCCGCAATCGGCAGCGAAAACCTCGAATAGACGCGACCAGCACGGTGCCGAAGACGCCCACGTGGCGGTGGCCGCGTATTGAGCGCGCCGTACCAGGCACTACCTCGGGGCCGCTTGGCACGCGGTCGGGCGCGCCGCGCCGCCGAGTCTGGCCGGCCGCGGCCCCTCGGAAGCCAGGCTGGCAGGTGGCATGGGCCAACCGCGGGACAGCATCGTCACCGTCGGTGCCCATCGAGCGCGGCGACGTGGCGGTGTCAGGCCGACCGCACCCGCGATTGGGCATTGTGCGTATTGCCGCGTTCCGACGAGAGACTTGCGCCGGAACCGCACGTTGCACCACGACGCCTGCAGATCGATCGAATTGGACTGCGCGCCGGTCGTATCAGCGCGCATCGGGACGGGTCGTTTCGGCGGACCATCGCAGAGCGTCGGACACCCTGTCCGCGATCCGTCGAGCCTCATGTCCCGCATCCCCGCATCCGCCACCGATGCACCTCGCGTGCTGCTGGTCGATGACAACCCGATCAACAAGCTTGTCGCCCGCGAGATGCTGCTGTCGCTCGGCGTCATCGTCGACACCGCCGACGACGGCGCCGAAGCGCTCGAGAAGATTGCGCAGACGCGCTACGGGTTGGTGTTCATGGACGTGATGATGCCGGTGCTCGACGGCATCGAGGCCACACGGCAGCTGCGGGCGACCGAACTGGCGCAGGCGGGGCGCCGCCTGCCTGTGGTGGCGCTGACCGCGAACGCGATGGCCGATGATCGGGAACGCTGCCTCGCAGCGGGCATGGACGACTATCTCGACAAGCCGGTGCGGCGCGAGCTGCTGGCCCTGATGCTCAAGCGCTGGCTGCCGGCGTCCGCCGGCTGATCCGCAGCCTCAATCAAAACGCAGGCGACCGGCCAGCCGTACCGCGCGCGGGGCCGAAGGTTCCACCTGAACCACCAGCGCCTCACCCATGCCGACCGATAGCCCGGTCAGTGCCTGGATGTTGACCATGTGCGTGACCAGCAGCGCATTGCGCGTGCCGAGCGCGGCCAGGTAGCGACCGACCGCGGCGGTCTGTTCCGACGCCGTGCGGCGGTCTTCGAAGAACGAATCGAGCGGCGCGAACGGCTGCACGGTCGGCGTAGCGCCGACCAGCCGGGCAGTGTCGAGGCAGCGGCACCAGCGCGACGAAAGCACCTCGTCGATGCGCACGTTGCGCGCGCGCAGCGCGGCGCCGATCCGCTGCGCCTGCGCCCGCCCGGCGTCGGACAGGTTGCGCTGCGTGCTGCAGTCATCCAGTCGAAAGCCGGAGGGATCGCCGATGCCGGGCACGGTGGCGGCGTGCCGCAGCAGGATCGCGGCACCGCCGACGCCGAGCGCGCGCCAGCCGCCGGCATCGGCGGTCTCGCTGGTGGCGCGCACGGCCCCCGCCGCAGGCGCCAGTGCGGCCAGCAGCAGGCAGCGCAGCGCCATGCGGCGCCGGGTATTGATCGGTTGTTCCATGCGGTTGAAATTTCAGAGCGAGGTCAGCGTTGGAGCAGGCGTCCTTCCGCCAGTTCCAGCGCTTCGGGCAGGCCGCGCAGCACCACCACGTCGCCCTCCTGCAGCACGGTGTCGTCGCTCGGGTCGGCGCCGCGGATGCCGCGCCGGCGGATCGCCGTCACTTCGGCGCCGATCGCACGCAGATCGATCGCGCCCAGCGACTGCCCGATCGCCGACGAGCCGGGATCGACCGGCACCGAGTGCAGCCGCTCATGCCCCTCGTCGTCGAACTCGGCCGGGTCATCGGCGCCATGGAAGTAGCCGCGCAGCAGCCGGTAGCGCGAGTCGCGCGCCTCACGCACGCGGCGGACCACGCGCCCCAGCGGCACGCCGAGCAGCACCAGCGCATGCGAGCCGAGCATCAGGCTGCCCTCGAACACTTCGGGCACCACTTCGGTGGCACCGGCGGCCAGCAGCTTGTCGAGATCGGCGTCGTCCTGAGTACGCACGATCACCGGCAATGTTGGCTTCATCTCGTGGGCGAAGTGAATCACCTTGAGTGCGGAGTGGGCGTCGTTGTAGCTCACCACCACCGCGGCGGCGCGCGCCAGCCCGGCAGCGATCAGCGTCTCGCGCCGCGCGGCGTCTCCATAGACCACCGAGTCGCCGGCCGCCGCCGCCTCGCGCACGCGATCGGGATCGAGGTCGAGCGCGACGTAGCTGATGTTTTCCTGGGTCAGCATGCGCGCCAGATGCTGACCGCTGCGGCCGTAGCCGGCGATGATCACGTGGCGCTCGGTGGCCATCGAGCGGGTGGCGATGGTGGTCAGCGCGAGCGAGCGCGCCAGCCACTCGGAGCCGGCAAAGCGCAGCGCGATGCGATCGGCGTACTGGATGAGGAACGGCGTCGCCAGCATCGACAGCAGCATCGCGGCCAGCACGATCTGGATCAGGTGCGGCGGCAGCAACTGCAGGCCACCGGCCTGGTTGAGCAGCACGAAGCCGAACTCGCCGGCGGTTGCCAGCGGCAGCGCGGTGCGGATCGCCGTACCCATGCCGGCGCCGAGCGCGCGCGCCACGCCCAGCACCAGCGCGAACTTGAAGCCGGTCGGCACCAGCAGCGCCAGCATCACCCAACCGAACTGCTCCACCACCACGCCCAGATTGAGCAGCATGCCAATGGTGATGAAGAACAAGCCGAGCAGCACGTCGCGAAACGGCTTGATGTCCTCCTCGACCTGGTGGCGGTATTCAGTCTCCGAAATCAGCATGCCGGCGACGAAGGCGCCGAGCGCGAGTGACAGCCCGGCATGCTCGGTGATCCACGCCAGCCCGAGCGTGATGAGCAGGACGTTGAGGATGAACAGTTCGTGCGAGCGGCGCCGCGCCACCAGGTGCAGCCAGCGACGCAACAACCATTGGCCGCCGACCAGCAGCACGGTCAGGATCACCGTCGCCTTGAGCAGCGCCCAGCCAAGCGCGGCATACAGATGCTCGGGCTCGTTGGCCAGCGCCGGCACGATCACCAGCAGCGGCACCACGGCGAGATCCTGAAACAGCAGGATGCCGACGATCCGCTTGCCGTGTTCGGTCTCCAGTTCGAGCCGTTCGGCGAGCAGCTTGAGCACGATGGCGGTGGAGCTCATCGCCAAGGCGCCGCCCAGCGCGAACGCCGCCGGCAGCGTGATCGCATCGGCGCGCGCCAGCACATGGACCAGCACGAAGCCCGCGGCCATCACCGCCAGCACGGTGAGGATCACCTGCGCGCCGCCCAGCCCGAACACGATGCGGCGCATGCTGCGCAGGCGCGGCAGCGAAAACTCCAGGCCGATCGAGAACATCAGGAACACCACGCCGAACTCGGCGAGGTAGCGGGTTTCCTTGCTGTCGGGGACCAGCCCGAGCGCCCAGCATCGGCGGCAGGTTGAGCAGGCGGAACAGCACCACGCCGGCCACGGAGGCCGCCAGCAGCACGAGGGTCAGTTCGAGCGCCATGCAGTCGTCTTGTTGTAAGGGGCGCCGGCGACAGCAAGACTTGTGCCAGCCAGAGGCGGCGAGAGTATCATCGGCCGCTTCTGACGCGTTGATCCGGGCGCAAGCGAGGATCACTTGTCGGAGTCAGGGAGCGCAGATCAGGCGGGCACGGATCGCCTGCCAACGCCCCGGCACCCGCTGCTTGCCCCAATCACGCTGCTCGCACCCGCACCGACCCGTTTCCGACGCGCTGAATCCATGTCCGCCGCCGCCCTGCCCCGCACGAGCGCCCTCGATCTCGCCCGCCAGGTGATCGACATCGAGGCGCGCGCCGTTGCCGCCCTGGCCGATCGCCTGGACGACGGCTTTCTGCACGCGGTGGACCTGCTGCTCGCCTGCAAAGGCCGGGTGGTCGTCAGCGGCGTCGGCAAGAGCGGTCACATCGGACGCAAGCTTGCCGCCACCCTGGCCTCCACCGGGACGCCGGCGCTGTTCGTGCATGCGGCCGAAGCAGCGCATGGCGACCTCGGCATGATCACCCGCCACGACGCGGTGATCGCCTTGTCCTACTCGGGCGAGACCTCGGAGTTGCTCACCATCGTGCCGGTGCTCAAGCGCGAGGGCACGCCGATGATCGCGCTCACCGGCCATCCCACCTCATCGCTGGCGCGCCACGCCGACGTGCATCTGAACGTGCATGTGGAAAAGGAAGCCTGCCCACTTAACCTGGCACCGACCTCCAGCACCACTGCCACGATGGCCATGGGCGACGCACTGGCGATCGCCTGTCTGGACGCGCGCGGGTTCGGCGCGTCCGACTTCGCCCGTTCGCATCCGGGCGGTGCTCTGGGCCGCCGGCTGCTCACGCGCGTGGCCGACATCATGCGCACCGGCGACGCGCTGCCCACGGTGCCGCTCGATGCGAGCGTGCTGCAAGCGGTCGCCGAGATCAGCCGCAAGCGCCTGGGCATGACGGCGGTGCTCGATCCGCAGGGCGCGGTGGCCGGCATCTTCACCGAGGGCGACCTGCGCCGTCTGATCGAACGCGTGGGCGACGTACGGACCCTGGCGGTGCGCGACGTGATGACCGCGGCGCCGCTGTCGGTACCGTCAGCCATGCTCGCCGCCGAGGCCGCGCGCATCCTCGACGCGAGCTTGCGCAACCAGATCCTCGTGATTGACGACGGCCGTCTGGTCGGCGCGCTGCACATGCACGATCTCACCGCGGCGAAGGTGCTGTGACGATGCGCCAAGACACGGCCGCCGCCGCTACGCAGCGCGCGCGTAAGGTCGCACTGATGGTGTGCGATGTCGACGGCGTGCTCACCGACGGTCGCCTGTACATCGGCGCGCAGGGCGAGCTGATGAAGGCGTTCGACGTGCGCGACGGCCATGGCATCAAGTTGTTGCGCGAAGCCGGCATCGAGGTTGCGATCCTGACCGCACGCCGCTCCGACATCGTGGCTGCGCGTGCGAAGGAACTGGGCATTGCCCGCGTGCTGCAGGGCCAGGCCGCCAAGCTCGCCGGCTTCAACCAACTCCTCGCCGACACCGGCGTCGCCGCCGACGCCTGCGGCTACATCGGCGACGACTGGCCGGACCTGCCGGTGCTCGCCCGCGCCGGCTTTGCCGCCACCGTGGCTGATGCCTGCGCCGAAGCCCGGGCCGCCGCCCATTGGATCGCCACCGCCCCCGGCGGCCGCGGCGCCGTACGCGAACTGGCCGAGTTCATCCTCAAGGCCCAGGGCCGGTTCGATGAGCTGCTGCGCAAGCACACCGAGGGGCTGTCGCATGCGTGACCTCGTGTTGTCGGGCCAGCGGCCCCGCACCTGGATAAGCGCGCAGACGCTGCCGACAGTGGAGCGGATACCTCGCTGTCGCGACGGCACGACAGTGGCGCCCGTCGATCTTGGACACCGGTCGCGTTGCGCGCAGTGCAACCCGTTGCAGTTGGAACGGCGCACAGCGCCGAGCCGCCTCAAGCGGCGCGCCCTGACTGATCACTTGCGATGCACGTGCGATGCGCGCAGCGCATCGCGTACAGCGCAGGTGCCGGCCTATGCGTGACCGCCTCACCACCATCATCGCGATCCTGCTGCTCGCCGCGGTGACGGCGACCAGCTACTGGTACGCGCGCACGCTGCGCATGCCCAAGTCGATCACGGTGACTGCACCCGGCACGCCGGATTTCGAGGCCGACAAGCTCGTCATCACCCAGTTCGATGCCGCGGGCCGCGCCAAAAGCAAGCTGTTCGCCGACCGCCTGCTGCATTACACCGAGAACGACAACGTCGACCTGACGTCGCCCCGTCTGGTGAGCCTGCGGCCCGATCAGCCGCAGATCGAAGTGCGCGCACAGCGTGCGCAGCTGGAAAACGCCGGCGAGAAGGTCCATCTGCACGGCAAGGTCGACGTGCGCCGCGCCGCGTTCGGCGACAGCCCGGCGCTGCGCGTCACCACCGACTACCTGCTCGCGATCCCCGACCTCGACCGGTACTCCACCGACCGACCGGTCGAGGTGGAACGCGGCGCCGCCCGCATTCAAGCCGACCGCGGCATGCAGCTCGACAACATCGCACGCACCGCGCAGTTCGACGGCAACGTCCGCATGCTGCTGCCGCCGGTCGCGCCGGAGAAAGCGAAATGAAATCGATGACAGCGAGTTCCCTGAGCGCGGCACTGTGCGCGCTGGTCCTGTCCAGCGCCGCGGGCGACGCCGCCGCCGAGCGGGCCGATCGGGACAAGCCGACCCAGATCGAAGGCGCGCAATGCGTTACCGAGGAACTCAAGCAGGTCAGCGTCTGCACCGGCAACGTGGTGCTGATCCGCGGCACGCTGCGCATCACCGGTGAGCGGATGGAGGTGCGCGAGACACCGGACGGTTACCGGCAGGCCACGGTGACGGCGGCACCGGGTCAGCTGGCCACCTTCCGCCAGCGCCAGGACACCTCGCGCCCCGGGGTGGAGGAATACGTCGAAGGCGCCGCCGAGCACATCGAATACGACGAGCGCGCCGAGACCGTTCGCCTGGTCCAACGCGCCCAGTGGAAGCGGCTCGAGAACGAGCAGCCGCGCGATGAGATCGCCGGCAACCTGATCACCTATGACGGCCGCAACGCCACCTACAGCGTCGCCGGCGGCACCCAGTCTGGCGACGGTCGTGTGCGCTTGATCCTGTCGCCACGCACCGAAGGCGAGCCGGCCGCCCCTGCCGCGACGCCCGCGCCGTTGCAGCCGTCGACCAGCCTGTCATCGCCGGCGGCAGCGCCGGCGAAGAAATGAGCGCACCGAAGAAAGCGTCGCACCGTGCCGAATGACCGCATCAGCGTGACAGACAGTCCGACCACACGAGGCGCCGCCGCGCGCGGCGATGCCCGCACACAGGCCAGCCGGCTCAACGTGTCGAATCTGCAGAAGCGCTATGGCAAGCGCCTGGTGGTGAAGGACGTCTCACTCACGGTCGAAGCCGGCGAGGTGGTCGGCCTGCTCGGGCCCAACGGTGCCGGCAAGACCACCTGCTTCTACATGGTGGTCGGCCTGGTGCCGCTCGACGGCGGCAGCATCGAACTGGACGGCAGCAGCATCGCGCACCTGCCGATCCATCGACGCGCGCGCATGGGACTGTCGTACCTGCCGCAGGAGGCCTCGGTGTTTCGTCGCCTCAGCGTGGAGGAGAACGTCAAGGCGGTGCTCGAACTGCAGGTGGACGAGCGCAAGAAGCCGATCGGCGCGGCCGAGGTGGCGCAGCGCCTGGACCGCTTGCTCGACGACCTGCAGATTGGCCACTTGCGCACCAACCCCGCGCTGTCGCTGTCAGGCGGCGAGCGCCGGAGGGTGGAGATTGCTCGTGCGCTGGCATCCGATCCCCGCTTCATCCTGCTCGACGAGCCGTTCGCTGGGGTCGACCCGATCGCGGTAATCGAGATCCAGCGCATCGTGCGCTTTCTCAAGGAGCGCGGCATCGGTGTACTGATCACCGACCATAACGTGCGCGAGACGCTCGGCATCTGCGACCACGCCTACATCATCAACGAAGGCGAAGTCCTTGCCGCGGGCCGTCCGGAAGAGATCGTCGAAAACGAGTCCGTCCGACGGGTCTATCTGGGCGAACACTTCCGCATGTAGGCGCGACGATGGCGCGCAGTGTGATTTCTCGCATCGCCCCCTGTTCGGGGCAGGGGCGCGCGCCTCAAGCGTGGCGCGCGCCGCCGTCGATGCGATTCGTCGCCTGCACAGGGCCAGCCCGAGCATGAAGACGAGCCTGCAGTTCCGCCTCAGCCAGCACCTGGCGCTTACGCCCCAGCTGCAGCAGTCGATCCGATTGCTGCAGTTGTCGACGCTCGAGCTGAACCAGGAGATCGAGCAGGCGTTGGTGGAAAACCCGCTGCTCGAACGTGAAGACGATCCGCTCGCCGGCGCCCTGCGCATTGCGAGTGACGGCGCCATCGTTGGCGGCGAGCATGCGGCCAGCAGCAAGAGCGAGACCACCGAGCGCGCCGAGGACAGCGTCAACGGCAACGCCAGCGACAGCGACCAGGCCGACGGCTTCGATGCCGGCATGGCCGACGAAGGTCACGCCGACTGGGGCGCGCCCTCGCGCGCCAACGGCGATGATGACGAGTCCGGGCCGCTGAACTGGGCCTGCGCCAGCCCCTCGCTGTCGGAACACCTGCGCAGCCAGTTGTCGGTGACCCAGGCCACGATGCGCGACCGCGCGTTGGTGGAAATGCTCATCGAGGCGCTCGACGACAACGGCTACCTCACCTGCTCGCTGGAAGAAGCCTGCGAGCTGTGCCCAGCCGAGGCGCAGATCGACGTCGACGACATGCAGACGGCGCTGTCGCTGCTGCAGAGCTTCGATCCGCCGGGCGTCGGCGCCCGCTCGCCGGCCGAATGCCTGCGCCTGCAGATCGATCTGCTGCTGCGCAGCGCGCAACCCGACGAGGTGGCGGCACTCAAGCTCGCGCGACGGATCGTCAGCGAACACTTGCCTCTGCTGGCAGCACGGGATTTCATCAAGCTGCGGCGCCTGCTGGAAACCACCGACGACGACTTGCGCACTGCACACCAGATCATCCGTGGACTGCATCCGCATCCGGGCGTAGGCTTTGGCGCAGGCAGCACCGACTACGTCGTGCCGGATATCTTTGTTCGGCGCAAAGGCAACCGCTGGTATGCGCAGCTCAATCCGGACGTGATGCCGCGTTTGCGCGTCAACCCGGCCTATGCGGCAGCGGTCAAAGCCGAACGTGGCAAGGGCGATCGAAGCAAGGAAGGACAGGCGACGTGGTCCACCCGGTTGCAGGAAGCGCGATGGCTGATCCGCAACATGCAGCAGCGTTTCGACACCATCTTGCGCGTGTCCCAGGCCATCGTCGACCGGCAGTCCAGCTTCTTCACCCATGGCGCGATCGCCATGCGCCCGCTCGTGCTGCGCGAGATTGCCGACACCGTCGGCTTGCACGAGTCCACCATTTCGCGCGTCACCTCCAACAAGTACATGGCCACACCTTTCGGCGTGTACGAGCTGAAGTACTTCTTCGGCAGCCATGTCGCCACCGATGCCGGGGGGGCGGCCTCGTCGACCGCCATCCGTGCCTTGATCAAACAACTGATAGGAGCCGAGGACACCAAGAATCCGCTCTCCGATAGCCGACTCGCAGAACTGCTGGGCGAGCAGGGCATCGTGGTGGCACGGCGCACAGTCGCCAAGTACCGCGAGGCCCTGAAGATCGCTCCGGTGGCGATGCGCAAATCGCTGTAGTCCGGTGCGCGCGCTCGCGACGGCGGCGCACCGCTTTACGTTCAACCGCAAAGGGGTGCTGCATGAATCTCATCATCCACGGCCATCATGTCGAAGTGACGCCCGCGCTGCGCGGCTATGTCGAGGACAAGCT
>LNFM01002769.1_pt1 | contig 36043 bp, 37 predicted proteins | sample 596031 | NCBI WGS metagenome assembly LNFM01 (sample SAMN04254537, study PRJNA301005) | activated carbon metagenome | isolation source: dual media filters at the Ann Arbor, Michigan drinking water treatment plant | place: USA: Ann Arbor | reverse complement strand
CGCGATACGCGCTGCGCAGCAGCTCGTGGAAGTGCCAGACGCCGCTCTCGCGCAGCGGGTTCAGGCGCCCGGGCTCGTACGAGCCGCTGGCCAGACCGCGCTGCACGGCGCTGCAGATGGTGATGTCCTCGTGCTGCACCAGATCGCTGAACTGCGCGTCGGCCGCACTCTGCGCTGATTCCTGGATGTAGAAGAAGTCGAATTCGACGCGGCAGCGGCCGCTGCCCAGGGACAGCACGCGGTTGGTCTGCAGACGGCCGGGCAGGCAGTTGAGCATGGTGTTGGGCCACAGCCAGAAGTACAACGCCTCGCCGCTGCCATAGAGCGCCGGTGCGGTGTCCAGCGGACTCGACTGCAGTGAATGCCACGGCGCCAGCTCGGTGCGGTAGCTGGCGTAGTCGAGCGCGGCGTTCAGGGCCGGATGCACGCGCGGCACGTGATAGCCCTCGAGGTAGTTGTCGACGTAGACCTTCCAGTCGCAGTCGACGTCGTAGCTCACGCGCTGATGGAAGCGCAGGTCGGCCAGGTCGTGGCCGGCGGCGGCCAGGCGCGCGTCGATGCCATCGGTCAGCGTCTCGAACGGTGGTGCCTGTGCGTCGAGCGCGGCGAACACGAGGCCCTGCCACTGTGCCACTCGTGCCTGCGGCAGCGTCACTTCGGCGGGGTCGAAGCCCTCGGCGCGGCCCATCTCGGGCGCGCCGCGCAGGCGACCATCCAGGCCGTAGGTCCAGCCGTGGTACTGGCAAGTAAGGGCGCGCGCGCCGCGCGCCGCACAGGTGGCCAGCGGCCCGGCGCGGTGGCGGCAGACATTGTGCAGGGCGCGCAGCGGTCCGCGCCCGCCGGCCTCGTCTTCGCCACGCACGATCACCAGCGGCACGCCGGCAACGTCGCACGGCGCATGGTCGCCGGCGCCCGCGAACTGCGCGGCGTGACCGACCAGCTGCCAGCTGCGCGCGAACACCGCGTCGCGGTCGCGCGGCGCCATTGATGGCTCGACGTAGCAGGGCGCCGGCAGCGCGCGCGCGGTGGCCAGCGGCTGGGCGGCGAGCCAGGGTTCGGCGGGGTCGAAGCGCAACGTAGTCATGACGTGGAGGTGTGGTGCAAGGCGACGGTGGGAGCGGGCGGGCAAGATGATCGCAGAGGCTCGCTATCCTCGCCGCATGAACACGCCGTTTTCCGATCCCCGCAGCACCTGGGACGCGCGCTTTGCGCGCGACGACTACATCTTCGGCACCGCGCCCAACGTGTTCCTGTCGCAGCAGGCGCATCGGCTGCGGCCCGGCCAGCGCGCACTGTGCGTGGCCGATGGCGAGGGACGCAACAGCGTGTGGCTGGCGCAGCGGGGCCTCGCGGTCAGCGCGTTCGACATCAGCCCGCGGGGTGTGGCCAAGGCGCGCGCGCTGGCGCAGCGCCACGGCGTGACGGTGGACTACACCGTGGCCGACGTCGAGACCTTTGCCTGGACGCCGGCGGCGTTCGACGTGGTGGTGGCGATCTTCATCCAGTTCGCGCCGCCGGCGCAGCGCAGCCGCTTATTCGCGCAGATGATCGAGGCGCTCGCGCCCGGCGGCCTGCTGCTGCTGCAGGGCTATACGCCGCGCCAGATCGCGTTCGCGACCGGCGGCCCGGGCCGCGCCGACCACCTGTACACGCCGGCGCTGCTTGACGAGGCCTTGGGTGCGCACGAGATCGTCTTGCTGCGCGAGCACGACAGCGAACTGGACGAAGGCACGCAGCACGCCGGCATGAGCGCGCTCATCGACTGCGTGGTGCGGCGGCGCTGAGCCGGCGCGGGCGGCGTCGCAGCAGCGGCCCAGCCAACAGCGTTGCGCCGAGCAGCGCCAGGGTGCCGGGCTCGGAGACCTGTTGCGGGTCGGGGTCCGGGCTGGTCGGCGGCAACGGGTTCGTCTGGCCGAAGCGCAGGTTGTCGAGGCCGATGTTGTCGTGCCGCCCGCCGGCCAGGTTGCCGAAGTCGATCTGCAGCAGCAACTCGGTGGCGAACAGGCCTTCGGCGAAGTCGAACGAGGTGCGTCGCGGCCCGGCGAAGTCGCCCTCGATCGCCACGTCGAGCAGCGAGAAGAGCAGCGTGCCGGCCGGGCCGAACAGGCGGACCGCGTCGATCAGGTAGTCGGTGTTGGGCCAGCCCGCCAGGTCGAAGCCGAACAGGCCGACGCGGTAGCCCGGGTCGGCCACCAGCCGCAGCGCGAGGAAGTCGGAGAAGTTGTTGGCGATCAGCACGTTGTCGAGATCCCCGTAGCCGGTCTCCCACAGGCTGACGCCGGCGCCGACCGGCGAGGCGGCACCGGACGTCATCTCGACATCGACGTTCGGCGTGTAGCCCTCGCCGGCTTCGCCGTACAGGAACTGCCCGCCCGGCACGGTCATCGCTGCGCCGCGCACCGCGTCGCCGTAGTCGAGTGGCACCGTGGCGCCGCCGAACGTCGGGACCACGGTGCCCGACGTGCGCGCCTGGTCGAAGGTCAGGATCGTGGCCGGGGCAGGCCCGGCCAGCAACAGCGACGCCGATAGCGCCAGGGCCTGGGCGATGCGCCGCGGCGTGGTGAGCTGCAGGAAGTTCATCGTGTGAGCCTCTGGTTCAGGAGTGCGGGCGGGGGCGACGGCTACTTCTGCAGACACACGTCGTCGAGACGCCACGTGTGGCCGCCGATGCTGAAGCTCTTGATGGTGCTGCCTGGTTTGGCGCGCAGTTCGAGCGTGCCGACATGCCAGTTGCCGGCGGTGTTGGCGAAGCTCGCGGCGAACTCGGCATCGCCGAGGCGCTTGCCGTTGGCGGCGGCGAAGCCGGCCGGACTCTCGTGCTGCTCGCCGTTGACCTCGAAGTTGGCGGTGGCGAAGCCGCCGGTCGGCGTCATGTTCTGCGCCAGCCGCATGCGCAGGCGCGTGACCGGCTGGGTCGGCTCGATCTGCACGGTGAGCGTCTTCATGCCCATCTCGGGCGGTGCCCCGCCAGCGATCTTGGCCTGCTGGCTTTCGGCAAAGTTGACGGCGCCGCCTACCGGGTTGCCGCTCATCTTGTACGGGCGGAATGTGATGGTCGCGTGATTGGCGTTGACGGTGTCGCCGATCTGGTGCTTGGTGCCGACCGGCACGCCGCTGAAGTCGTAGCAATGCATCTGTGCCGTGGCCGGTGCCGCGGCGACGATGGCGGCGGCGATGAAGGCGAAGTTGAGCGTTTTCATGATGTCGGTTTCCATGGGTTGGGTTGATCAGCCGCCGTTGTCGGACACGACGATCGGGCCGTAGACCTTGCCTTCGATGCACTTGCGAAGGGTCGGCACAAAGGCGCGGGTCTGAAATTCATCGGACCAGTCGCCATCGCGCTCGCGGAACTTGAACACCACCTGGATGCTGTTCAGGTCGACGTTCTTGGCGTTGGCGAGGTTGTCGCCCGCGGTGGTGCAGGTCGAGCCGTGCTTGCAGACGACGTTCTTCACGTCTTCCGTCTGCGTGTTGCCGGTGTGCGGGTTGAAGTACTTGACCTTGCGGATCTCGATCTCGCGGCCTTCGGCGTGGCTGTTGGTGACTTTGAACTTGGCGTCCTTGCAGCTGTCGGCGGATGCCTGGGCGGACATCGCCGCCAGCAGCGTCGCCGCCAGCAGGTTGAGGAGGAACAGGTTGCGTTTCATGTCAGCGGGTCCTTCGTGATCGGTGGCGGCGGTCAGCGTGGCGCGGGCAGCATCCCGCCGGTGGGAATGCCGAACGTGTAGTGGAGGACCTGCACCACCGCGCGGTCGCGGCTGCCCGTGCCCTGGTCGTGCTGGATCACCGGCTCGCCGGCGGTGGTGTCCACTTCGCGCGCAGCGTCCAGCCCGAGCGCCGTGGCTTCCTCGCGGTCAAGGTTGGTGACGTCGGTGCTCAGCGCGGTGGTGTTGACCGCCGCCAGCACGAAGTCCTGGCCTTGGACGAGCGCGACCACCGAGTCGGTGCTGCCGACATTGATGCCATTGCGCAGGCAGATGTCGCGGCCCTGTGGTGTACCTGCGGACCCGGCCGGACGCGCCAGATAGCGCGTGAAGGTCGGGTTGGTGCAGTCGAGATTGACGATGTGGAAGCGCGACTTCGTGCACTTGAACTTGCCGCCGGTGTAGCTGCCGGCGTAGCCGGTGCGGCACAACAGTCCGTCGTCGGGCGTGCCACTCAGGTTGGGCTGGACGATGGTGCCCAGGGCGGGTGCCACCAGGGCGCAGCCCACCAGCGCGGCGGCAAGGCCGCGCCGCGAGTACAGCAGATGGAGCGGTTGCATGATGTGTTTCTCCGAGTCGAATGTGGGCGGCGTCGTACCGCACCTGTGGTTGGTTTCGTCAGTGCCCCTCGCGGCGGGATCGCGCGGCGGGTCGGGCGGCCGGCGCGCGCTGCGCGCTGTCCGCCGGCCGGAGCCGGGCGACCCTGCATCAAGGGCTGCTGGTAGGAACGCGGTCGGCCGGGCGAACCGGACATCGAGCGGTTGCGGCGCCGTGTGCAAATTCACGAGCGCGGGGGGCGGGATAATTGCGGCCCCGCTGCGCGCCATCCGGTGACAGCGGGTTCGGGAGAGACGCATGCACTATCGAAGACTCGGCCGCTCGGGCCTGAAGGTTTCCGAACTGTCGTTCGGCTCGTGGGTGACCTATGGCAACCAGGTCGACACGCGCGCCGCGCGCGAGTTGATGGCGGCGGCGTATGACGCCGGCGTCAACTTCTTCGACAACGCCGAGATCTACGCCAAGGGTGAGTCCGAGACGATCATGGGCAAGGTGCTCAAGGAACTCGGATGGGCGCGCATCCGCTACATCGTCTCCACCAAGTTCTACTGGGGCCTGCGCACCAACGTCAACGACACCAACACGCTGAACCGCAAGTACCTGCTCGATGCGATCGACGGCTCGCTCAAGCGGCTGCAGCTGGACTACGTCGACCTCGTGTACTGCCACCGCCCCGATCCGGACACGCCGATCGAGGAGACGGTGTGGGCGATGCACGACATGATCGAGCGCGGCCGCGCGCTCTACTGGGGCACCAGCGAGTGGAGCGCCGACGAGATCCGCGCCGCCTGGCAGATCGCCGACCAGCACCACTTGCGTAAGCCGGTGATGGAGCAGCCGCAGTACAACCTGTTCCACCGCAAGCGGGTGGAGCAGGAATACGCGCGGCTGTATGACGACATCGGTCTGGGCCTGACCACCTGGAGCCCGCTTGCCAGCGGCCTGCTGACCGGCAAGTATCGGCAGGGCGTGCCGGCCGATTCACGCGGTGCGCTGGAGACGTATGCGTTCCTGCGCGACGGGCTGATCGACCCCGAGAAGAACCGCATCGTCGGCGAGCTGGAGGCCGTGGCGCGGGACCTGGATTGCTCACTGGCGCAGCTGGCGCTCGCCTGGTGCCTGAAGAATCCGCGCGTGAGCACGGTGATCACCGGCGCCACGCGCGTTGCGCAGATCGCCGAGAACATGAAGGCGGCGCAGGTGGCTGCCCGCCTGGACGCGCCGAGCCTCGCCAGAATCGAGGCGATCGTTGGTGCCAGCGCGAGCTGAGTTCGAGCCGATCTAGCGAGGCGCAGCGATGGCAGCCCACCACCGACCCGATCGTCAATCGTCGGACGCTTCGCCCGACACGGACGTGACGGCAACGCATTGCAGCCGCTGCGGAGCGGCCTTCAGCTGCGGTATCGATGAACCGGGAGGTTGCTGGTGCGCACGCCTGCCGGTGCTGCCGGCCGCCGCGGTGTCCGCCGACGCCGGCTGCCTGTGTGAGGCCTGTCTGGCCAGTCTGATCGCCGCCTCGGCGCGCGCGGACGGCTGATCGCGCAGCCTGCCGGCAGCGGGTGCGACGCTTGCTGCCGTCGCATCACGGCTGCGCTCGACGCGGAGCCGTCGATGCGATGCTGCGCCGCCTGATCTGTTTCACGCTGTTGGTCCTGCTCTCGCCCGCGCTCGCCGCGGCGCAGCGCTGCGATCTGCATTGCATGTTGTCGATGCTCGGGCACGCGGCGTCGCACGAGCAGGCAGTGACCGCGCCGGTCGCGCCGGATACCACTGACGCTGACTGGCGCCTGCGTGCCGCGGCGGAGCTGCACGGATGCGCATTGGCGCATTTGCCGGCACTGCTGCCGCATCAACCGGCCCTTGCTGGTCTGACGCCGCGGCTGGGGCACGACGCAGCATCGTCTGGGTTCAACTCGGTCGAGCGGGCGCCGCCGAAGCCGCGTCCGAAGCGGGCCTAAATGAGCTTGGCTCGCGCGGCGGTCCGCCGGTGGCGGCGCTCGCGCCCCCCTCTTCAACCACTAAAGGAATGATCATGGCTCACGAGCAAGTCGAATCGTGCATCGATGCGTGCAACGCCTGCGCCGATGCCTGTGACCACTGCGCCACTGCCTGCCTGGCCGAGGACGACGTGAAGATGATGGCCGGATGCATCCGGCTCGACATGGACTGCGCGGCGATCTGCCGGACGGCGGCAGGCTTCATGGCGCGTGGCAGCGCGCTGGCAGCGGACGCGTGCCGCCTGTGCGCGCAGGTTTGCGATGCGTGCGGGAAGGAATGTGCCAAGCACCGTCAGCACGCGCACTGCGTGGAATGCGCGCAGGCATGCCGTCAATGCGCCGAGGAGTGCCGCCGCATGGCGGGCGCTGCCGAGTCGACGCGGTCGTCCACGGCGGCGGTGTAGCCGTCGCAGCGGCCTGCAGCGCGGCCACGACTCGCTCGTGGCCGTGCTTCCCGAGCGCTTGCGTTCAGCGCTTGCGCTTGCCGGTGGCGGACTCGGCCGCGGCTGTGCCGGTCTCGACCATCTGGCGCATCGACTGGTTGAGCTGCTCGTAATTGGCGTTGGCGGTGGCCATCGCCTGCTTGATCAGGGCCATCGCGCCCTCGCTGCCGGCGGGCGTGTTGCGCGCCATTTCTTCGATGGTGGCTGCAAACTGCGCATTGCCCTTGGCGATCTGCTGTTGTACCAGTGACGCCAGTTCGGACTGCGTGTCGCGCGCCACCGCGGTGACCGCCTGCGCGTACGCGGTGAACTTGTCGGCCGAAGGCTGGGCGAAGGTGGTCACCAGCTGGGTCACGGTGCTGACGTCCTTGGCGGCCAGCAGCGCGTTGATCTGCTCGGCCGACTGCTCGAGCGAATCGCGCGCGGCCTGCATGTTCACTTCGGCAAGCCGTCGAAAGCCGTCGAGCGTCTTTTGCATCGCCAGTTGCGTGGTCTGCGTCATGTCGGACTGCAGCTTCCTCATTTCATCGGGACTCTTGATCATCTTTTCTCTCCTGGTGGGCACAACGATCTGCGCAGGGGTGCGGACTGCCTCTGACGGGCTGGGGGCGCGCCTAAGCGGGTTGGGTCGACGATAGACCTTTCGCGCCGGGCGCAGCATCAGGGAAGTTGCGCCGGGTGTCCACCGGGTTGGGCAAGGTTCAGCGCAATGCCGGCCGCCGCACCGCGATCACCAGCGCGATTCCGCCGAGTACGGCCGCCGACGCAACCAGCAGCCGCAGCGACAGCGGCTCGGCCAGCAGCAGCACGCCGGCGAGCGCGGTGAGCACCGGCACGGACAGCTGCACGCTCGCCGCGCGGGTGGGCGACAGGCCGGGCAGCGCGGCGTACCAGATCGCGTAGCCGATGCCCGAGGTCACCGCACCCGACAGCAGCGCCAGAGCGATGCCCATCGCATCGATCCTCGCCCAGGGCAGCAGCGCTGCCGCCAGCGCCGCCGCGGGCACGCAGGCGCGTAGGAAGTTGCCGGCCGTCACTGCGGTGGGATCCCCGCCGGCGCGACCGCGCAGCGAGTACATGCCCCAGGCCACGCCGGCGGCAATCATCAGCAGCGCGCCGCCCAGCGGCGGCGCCGACAGGCCGGGCAGCAGCAGTCCGACCAAGCCGGTGGCGGCCAACGCGAGGCCGAACCACTGGCCGGGTCGCAGGCGTTCGCCGCGGATGAAGCCGATGCCGATCATCGTCACCTGCACCGCGCCGAACAGCAGCAGCGCGCCGGTGGCCGCGGTGAGTGACAGGTAGGCGAACGAGAAGGCGGCGGCGTAGGCGAACAGCGCAGCGGCCGACCCCCAGCTGCCGTGTCCGCCAGGCGCGCAGCGACGCAGTCGCACGATCAGCCAGAGCGCAGCTGCGCCGGCGGCGATGCGCACCACGGTGAAGCTGGCGGCGTCGATCCCGGTATCGCGCAAGGCGGCGCGGCACAGCAGCGAGTTGCCGGCGAACGCTGCCAGCGCGAGCAGGGTGAGGGTGACGGTGCGCAGCGGTGTCATCACATCGGCGGGGCGGCGGCGTGCGGGGTGGCGGTCGCAGGTCGTCCTGCGGCGGCAGCCGGCGGCGTGCGCACTGCGCTTTCGCGGATGCTACTTGCGCAGCTTGGCGAACGCGCTGGCCAGTGCGGTGGCCGGAGGAGCCGGTGCGCGGCTGCCACGAGCGGGCGGCGCGCCGCCCGCCGCGGCGCGGTCGACCCGGCGTTCCGAGGGCTTGCTCGCGGCATCGTCTTCGAGCCTCAGCGTGAGCGCGATGCGGTTGCGCTTGACGTCGACCTCCAGCACTTTCACGCGCACGTGGTCACCCGCCTTGACGACCTCGCGCGGGTCCTTGACGAACTTGTGCGACAGCGCCGACACATGCACCAGGCCGTCCTGATGTACGCCGATGTCGACGAAGGCGCCGAAGTTGGCGACGTTGGTGACCACGCCGTCGAGCAGCATGCCGGGGGCGAGGTCGCTGACCTTCTCCACCCCGTCGCGGAAGGTGACCGCCTTGAACTCGCCGCGCGGGTCGCGGCCGGGCTTTTCCAGCTCGACCAGGATGTCCTGCACCGTGGGCAGGCCGAAGCGCGCATCGGTGAACTGTGCCGGCAGCACGGTGCGCAGCACATCGCGGTTGCCCATGACCGCGCTGATCGGGCGGCTGACGTGGACCAGGATGCGCTCGACCACCGGGTAGGCCTCCGGATGCACCGCGGACGCATCGAGCGGATTGGCACCGTCGCTGATGCGCAGGAAGCCGGCCGCCTGCTCGAAGGTGCGCTCGCCGAAGCGCGGCACCGCCCGCAGCGCCTCGCGCGAGGCGAACGCGCCGTGCTGCTCGCGCCATTGGACGACGTTTTTCGCCAGCGTCGGCGTCAGCCCCGACACGCGCGCGAGCAACGGCGCGCTGGCGGTGTTCACATCGACGCCGACGGCGTTGACGCAGTCTTCGACCACCGCATCGAGCGCACGGGCGAGCTGGCTCTGGTTGACGTCATGCTGGTACTGGCCCACACCGATCGACTTCGGATCGATCTTCACCAGTTCAGCCAGCGGGTCCTGCAGCCGGCGCGCGATCGACACCGCGCCACGCAGGCTGACATCGAGGTCCGGGAACTCCTGCGCGGCGAGCGCGCTGGCCGAGTAGACGGACGCGCCCGCTTCGCTCACCACCACCTTGGCAAGCTTGAGCTCCGGGTGCTTGCGGATCAGCTCGGCCGCGAGCTTGTCGGTCTCGCGCGAGGCGGTGCCGTTACCGATGGCGATCAGATCGATCTGGTGCGCCTGGGCCAGCTGCGCCAGGGTGGCGATCGCGCGGTCCCAGTCGTTGCGCGGCTCGTGCGGAAAAATGGTGCCGGTGGCCACCACCTTGCCGGTGCGATCCACCGCGGCCACCTTGACGCCGGTGCGCAGACCCGGATCGAGTCCGATCACGGCGCGGCCGCCGGCCGGCGCGGCCAGCAGCAGATCCTTCAGGTTGTGGCCGAACACCTTGATCGCCTCGGTCTCGGCCGCCGAGCGCACGCGCGTGAAGAACTCCAGTTCGAGCGCCAGTTGGGCCTTGACTCGCCAGGTCCAGCGCGCGCAATCGGCCAGCCAGGCGTCCGCGGGCCGGCCGAGCGACTTGAGCCCCGCATGGGCGGCAATCTTCGCCTCGCACGGATGCGGCTTGAGTGCTTCCAGTTCATCGGGCAGCTGCATCTTCACCGTCAGCACGCCAGCGGTGCGGCCGCGAAACAGGGCCAGCGCGCGGTGCGACGGGACCGATCGCAACAGCTCGCTGTGCGCAAAGTAGTCGCGGAACTTCTCGCCCTCGATCTCCTTGCCCTCGACCACCGCGGCGGCGACGAGCGCCTTGTCCCACAGGTACTCGCGCAGCCTGGCCACCAGTTCGGCGTCTTCGGCCCAGCGCTCGGCGAGGATGTCGCGCGCGCCGTCGAGCGCGGCCTTGGTGTCGGCCACGTTGTTGGCTGCGTCGACGTACTGCGCCGCCTCGGCCTGCGGATCGCGCGACGGATCGGCGAGCAGCGCATCGGCCAGCGGTTCGAGCCCGGCCTCGCGCGCGATCTGTGCGCGCGTGCGCCGCTTGGGCTTGTACGGCGCGTACAGATCCTCCAGGCGCTGCTTGGTATCGGCGGTCGCGAGTTGCTGCTTGAGTGCCGGCGTGAGCTTGCCCTGCTCGTGAACGCTGGCGAGGATCGCCGCGCGTCGATCCTCCATCTCGCGCAGGTAGGTGAGCCGCTCCTCGAGCAGGCGCAGCTGCGTGTCGTCCAGGCCGCCGGTCACTTCCTTGCGATAGCGCGCGATGAAGGGCACGGTGGCGCCTTCGTCGAGCAGGCCGATCGCCGCCTGCACCTGTGCCGGTCGGGCGACGAGCTCGGTGGCCAGCAGCGCGAGGATGCGAGCGGCGGTCTGGGCGGCGGTGGATGGATCGAGATCGGCGAGCGGGGCGGCGGCGGAGTCGGTGGTCATGCAGGAGGCGTGGCCCGGGAACAAAGGGCGCGGATCATAGCGATCCACGCCCCTTCATTCAGTACGTGTGGGACGAACCCACGGTGGCGTTGCCTTGCACGCGCGTTGCTGGCCGAGGAGGCCGCGCGCCGCAAGGTGTGCGCGGGCCCGCACGGCGAGGTGCTCTAGCGGGTCGGCAGGCCGGCCTGCAGGTCGGCGGTCGCGCTTTGCCGTGTCATCGGCAGCCGGATCGACGGTGTGGCGCCGAGCGTTTCGTAGACAAACACGCTCGCTGTCGGCTCCGTGGCGACGCGCGGCCGCGGGCTGCGGACCATGTCGCGTTGCTGCGTGGTGGACGGCACGGCGGCGCGCACGGCGGGTGTGGCGCGTGCCACCGACGGGTAGGTGATGGCGGAGGTCTGCGCCTGCGCGCCGAACGAGAAGAGGGCGAGGGCGGCGGCTGCGAGCAGCCGGGCCGGCGTGACACCGGGGGTCGGGCGGGCTGTGGTCATCTGATGCTCCTGGCGGACTGTCGGGGAATCGACGGGGGTACAGTGCGCGTCGTCTGGCCGAACGAAAAGGCCGCCGGAGACGAATTTCTTGACGAATCGTTCATCAAAGGCGCAACGCCCGCGCGACGTCAAACCCGCTGTCGGTCGCGTGGACCGCGGGGCGCGCGCCACCCAGTCGGCGCAGGCAGCCGCGCCGCCGACGGCGAGATTGCCTGGGCTGCCCTTGAGCCTGCCGGGTGCGCCGGCGTTCGATCTGCTCACCGATGTGATGGAGCAGGTCCGGCTCGAAGGCATGGTCTATTTTCGCGCCGCCCTGTGTGCGCCCTACGGCATCTCGATCGCGCGGCCGGGTCGCACGCCGTTTTATGCAGTGACCGAAGGCCGCTGTCACCTTCAACTCGCGCCGCGCGGGCCGTCGCAGCTCGTGCAGGCGGGCGATCTCGTGGTGCTGCCCAATGCCGCGCCGCACGTGGTGCGCTCGGGCAGGGACGCACTGGTGGTGCCGCTGGAAGACTGGCTGGCGAGCCACCCGATGGCGCCTGATGGGTCCGTGATGCAGGCAGGCGCTGGCCCGGTGACGCGCGTGACGGGAGGCTTTTTCTCCGCCGATGTGCTGCGGATGAACCCGCTGTTCGATGCGCTGCCGCCGGTGATCCACCTGCGCGGCAGCGATCCGCAGGTGGGCCGCTGGCTGACGCCGACGCTCGAGTTCATCCATGCCGAGATCGAGCAGCGGCTGCAGGGGGCGCAGACGGTGCTGCGCCGCCTGGCCGACGTCTTGTTCATTCAGGCGGTGCGCGCCTATGCGCAGCAGGACGATGCGACGGCGAGCTGGCTGCGCGGCATGCGCGACCGGCGCGTGGGGCGCGCGCTCACGTTGCTGCATGCGCAGTTCGCGCAGCCCTGGACGCTCGATACCCTGGCGCGCGAAGTGGGCACCTCGCGCACGCACCTGGCGGTGCAGTTCAAGGCGCTGGTGGGCGAAAGCCCGATGAACTACCTGACCCGCTGGCGCATCACGCGCGCGGCCAATCACCTGCGCAGCGATCACGTGAGCGTGTCACGCGCGGCCGAGGCGGTGGGTTACGCCTCCGATGCGGTGTTCTCGCGGGCGTTCAGGCGCGTGGTCGGGGCATCACCGGCGCAGTGGCGCAAAGCGGTCGCCGAGGTACCGCCGTTGAACCCGACCAGACGGGTCGACGCGCACTGATGGCAAATGTGCCCTGTTCGTGAAAAACCTGCGGCAAATGTGTCAGCCGATCGGCAGGTGCGTCGTTAGACTCGCTCCAACTCTCGGGTCGTCGCCATGGGTCTGCCGGTCAAGATCATTTCGTCCGTCTTTGCTGCCGTGCTCGTGGCCGGTGCGTTTTCCGGCTGTGCATCGCTGGATCGCTGGCAGCGCGAGGCGATCTTCCAGACCCGCAATGCGGCTTTCGTGGACGGTCGCAGCGCACCGGCGCAAGCCGAGCAGTACGACGTCGCGCTCCCCGGCGGAGGCCAGACCGGCCACGACAGCCTGCGCTTCTGGTACCTGGCGGGCGATCCAGCGGCGCCCACGGTGCTGTATCTGCACGGCGCCCGCCATAACCTGTACGGCAACGCCAACCGCATCGAGCGGCTGAACGAACTGGGCTTCAATGTCCTCGCGCTCGATTACCGCGGCTTCGGTCGTTCCACGCGGATCCTGCCGAGCGAGCACACGGCGATCGAGGATGCGCGTCTGGCGTTTGCAGAGTTGCAGCGCCGCCAACCGAACGAAAGCCAGCGCCTGCTTTACGGCTACAGCCTGGGCGGCGCCGTGGCGATCGCGCTGGCGCAGGAGGTCGACGGCATGGCCGGCGTGGTGGTCGAGTCGACCTTCACGAGCATTGCCGACCTGGTACGCACGATGCGCTGGGGCTGGGTGCCGTTCGTGAACATTGCCGTGACGCAGAACTTCAACTCGCTGCAGCGCATTGCCAGCGTCAACGAGCCGCTGCTGTTCCTGCACGGCACCGCCGACGGCATCGTGCCGCACACCATGAGCGACCGGCTGTACGACGCGGCGCGCGCAGTGCCCGACGACAAGAAGCGCCTGGTGAAAATCGAAGGGGCGTCGCATCGCGGCGCCATGTCGCTGGACCCAGACACCTACGGTCGGGCGCTCAGTGAGTTCACTGCGCTGGTGAGCAGCACCGCCCGCGCCGCCGCGCCGGCCGCCGGCCTGGCTGCCAGTGCGGCGGCAGGCATGCGCTGAACCGACGGGCCATGCGCGCTTGATCGGCAGCGACCACCCACCGGAACCTCCGCCGCCTGCATCCGAGCCCGGCGGCGCTTTGCCGCACGGTCGGTTGCTGCTGACAGCGGCCGTTGCCCTGGCCGGCGCGCTGCTGGCCGCCTGGCTGCATCTGCCGCTGCCCTGGTTCACCGGTCCGCTGCTGGCGGTGGCGATCGTCAACATGGCTGGCGCGCGATTGGCCGTACTTCCGTTCGCGCGCGATGCCGGCCAGTGGATCATCGGCACTGCGCTGGGCCTGTACTTCACCCCGGACGTTGTGCGCGAAGTGGTGCGGCAGGCGCCCTGGATCGCGCTGGCGACACTGTTCATGATGGGCCTCGGCGTGGCTGGCGCGGCAGCGCTGCGGCGGCTGACCGGCGAAGGCGGAACGACTTGTTTCTTCGCGATGGCGATCGGCGGCGCCAGCGAGATGGCGGCGCAGGCCGAGCGGCATCAGGACGAGGGGGCGCGCGTCGATCGGGTGGCCGCTGCGCACAGCCTGCGCATGATGCTGGTCGCGCTGCTGGTGCCGTTTGCGCTGCAATGGGCGGGCGCGCAGGGGGCAGCGCCGTACGAGCCGGCAGCGCGCGAGTTCAGCTGGGCCGGCCTGGCGGTGCTGACCGCGGTGACCGGCGGTGGCGCCATCGTGCTGCTGCGGCTGGGCGCGCCCAACGTGTTCATGATCGGGCCGCTGCTGGTGGCGGCGGCCCTGACCGCCGGCGACATCAGCCTGTCGGCACTGCCGACCCCCGTGGTGAATGCGGGACAGTGGCTGATCGGGATCGCGTTGGGCGTACGCTTTGCGCCGGAGTTCTTCCGCGCGGCGCCGCGCTTCCTGGCGGCGGTGTCGCTGGTGACCCTGTCTTACCTCGGCGTGGCCGCGCTGTTCGGCGCCTGGCTGGCGGGTCCGGCGGGGTTGCCGGTGGCCACCGCGGTGCTGGCGACCACGCCCGGCGGCATCGGCGAAATGGCGATCACCGCCAAGGTGCTCGCACTGGGCGCGCCGCTGGTGACGGCGTTTCACGCCATCCGCATGGTGATCGTGGTGCTCACGATCGGCGCGCTGTACCGGACGCTGCGGCGGGTGGCAACGCGACGCGGATCTGACCGAAAGGGTGGTCGATGAAAGTGCTGGTGATCGGCGGGACCCGGTTCCTGGGACGCCATCTGGTGGCCGCGCTGCTGGCGCGCCATCACGAGGTCACGCTGTTCAACCGCGGCCGCACGGCGCCGGGGCTGTTCGATGCCGTCGAGGAGATCCACGGTGACCGCGAGCAGCATCTGGACCGCTTGGCGGGTCGCCGGTGGGATGCGGTCATCGACACCTGCGGCTACCTGCCGCGCGTGGTGCGCAGCGCGTGCGAAGCGCTGCACGGCGCGGTCGAACGGTACGTGTTCGTCTCGAGCATCAGCGTGTACGCGCGTTTTGATGCAGCCCAGATCGACGAGGACGCGCCGCTGGCAACGCTCGATGATCCGACGGTAGAAGACGTGGCGGCGCACTACGGCGCGCTCAAGGCGGCCTGCGAGCGCGAGGTGCAGGCGGCGTTCGGCGCCAACGCCCTGCTGGTGCGTCCTGGCTTGATCGTCGGGCCGTTCGATCCGACCGGTCGCTTCACCTACTGGCCGCAGCGCCTGGCCGCAGGCGGCGAGGTGCTGGCGCCAGGACAGCCGGGGGACCCGGTGCAGTTCATCGACGTGCGCGACCTGGCGGAGTGGATCGTGCGGGCGCTCACACGCGGCCCGGGCGGTGCATACAACGCGACTGGCCCGGCCACGCCGTTGCATTTCGGCGCATTTGTCGCGGGCGGCATCAAGGCGCTGGCGGCGGACCCGCCGCCCACGGTCACCTGGTGCGGCGAACGCTTCCTGCTCGACCACGGGGTGAAGCCGTGGACCGAGATGCCGCTGTGGGTGCCGGCCGCCGAGCATGGCATCCATCAGGTCTCGATCCAGCGCGCGCTCGACACGGGGTTGGCCTTCCGGCCGCTGGCGGCGACCGTGACCGACACGCTCGCCTGGGTCCGGTCTGCGCACTACGCGGCGCCGGCCGACGCCTACGCCAACGTCGGGCTGTCTGCCGCGCGCGAGGCCGAGCTGCTGGCGGCCTGGCACGCGCAAAGCGCCCTGTAACGCGAGGTGTGGCGCATGACGTTCTTTGGGGCGGTGGCGACGCAAACGCCTATAGCGCTGGCAACCTCTTTCAAGTAGCTTCAAACGCGCAGTGATTTCTGCGCTCTCCCTGGTTCCAGTGCTCGCCCGGTCATACGTCTTCCAGTCCCTGTCGAAGTGCTTCCCAGTCTTCCACGCACAATCGCTTGCGCGCATGCGGGCGCATCCCGCTTTCCTACCTCGTGAGTGTTCTATGCCGACAGGCACCGTAAAGTGGTTCAATGAAACCAAGGGCTTTGGCTTCATCAAGCCCGACGATGGCGGCGCAGATCTGTTCGCACACTACAGCGGCATCAAGGCCAAGGGTTTCCGCACGCTGAAGGAAAATCAGCGGGTGGAATACCAAGTGCAGCAAGGTCAAAAAGGCCCGCAGGCGGTCGAGATCGACCCCATCGGCTGATCGTCCCGCCGCACCCTTCAAAGGCCGCCTCAAGGCGGCCTTTTTTTGCGCCTTTCTTTCGCCAGGAGTCCTACGTGTTGCCTCTTACTGCGCTTGCGAGGCCGTCGAAGCACGAGCTGACCATCATCCGGATCACTTCGTCATCGCTCCACTCGCCTGACTGGCGCAGGTACTCGAAGCTCGGATCGCAAGATCTGGCGTAGATCGCATACAGCATCACCGGCACCGGCAAGTCCTGGCGCAGCGCGCCCTGGTCGGCGGCTACTGCCACCAGTTCGGCCATCTCATTGCCGACATCTTCCAATGCCATCACGTAGTCGCGGCTGGCCATCAGCGCCTGCTGCACCGGTTGGCTGGTCGACGGCAGCAGCGGCATGCGGCCCGCCGCTCGCTCGCGCAATGCCCACGCCAGCAGGTCCTTGAGGCGATCGACCGGCGCCAGGGCGGGGTCCTGCGAGCGCAAATGGGCCTCGATCGCGCGCAGCAGGCGCGTCATGGCAGCGGCGGCGAGCGCCTCTTTGGAGTCGAAATGCTTGTACAGACTGCCCTTGGCGATGCCGACTGCCGTTGCCAGGTCGTCCATGGACATGGTCTCGAAGCCCTTGGTCGCGAGCAGCCGGTTGGCAGCGTCGAGAATGGCTTCTTCGCGCCAGCGAAACTGGCGGTCGCGAAATGACAGCGGCGTGCCGGCTGCTGCGTTGGCATTGGCGGGCGCTGCGATGGGAGCGGTGGAGCGTGACAAGGGCGGTGGCTTCGCCAGTGGGCGGTGAGATGACGGTCGGGCCGATTCTATGCGTGCGCTGCGCGTCGGCACGATCGTTGCACGTGCGAGCGGCGCCACTTCTGGTTCATATTGCAGTGTGTCAGGGGCATCGGGCTTGCCCGCTGGTGATCCATGTCTCTGAGCGTTGTCACCCCCCTCGTACCGGGATGGCACAGGGGTAAACTTCCTTCCCCCTGTCGACCGACGCCTTGCGAGACCTTCGCCCGGGACGCCTGCCGGTCAGCACCGCCCGCCGGCCAACGCGCAAGGCGATCACGAGTCGCCACGGGCTGGCGGCCGCAGTCGGCCAACTGACCGAGAAAAGAACAGAGCGCCGAGCGTTGCGCCGGCCGAATCACTTGCCTCCTGGAGATGATCGATGAGTGCCGTTCCGTCTGACCAGCGCCTCAATGCGCCGTCGTGGGTGAGAAACAAGAAGCTGGTGGCCTGGGTGGCGCAGATCGCTCGGCTGACCCAGCCTGACCGGGTGCAATGGTGCGATGGATCCCAGGAAGAGTATGACCGCCTGTGCGCCGAGATGGTCAGCGCGGGCACGCTCAAGCGCCTGAACCCGGCCAAGCGGCCGAACTCGTTCCTCGCCTGGTCCGATCCGTCCGATGTCGCCCGCGTGGAAGACCGCACCTACATCTGCACGCCGAGCAAGGAAGAGGCCGGCCCAACCAACAACTGGATGGACCCGGCCGCAATGCGCGGCACGCTCAATGGCCTGTTCGCCGGGAGCATGCGCGGACGCACGATGTACGTGGTGCCGTTCTCGATGGGCCCGCTCGGATCGCACATCGCGCACATTGGCGTCGAACTGTCCGACAGCCCGTACGTGGTGGTGAACATGCGGATGATGACGCGCATGGGCCGCGCGGTGTGCGACGTGCTGGGCGAGCAGGGCGAGTTCGTGCCGTGCGTGCATTCGGTCGGCAAGCCGCTGGCGGCAGGTGAGAAGGACGTGCCGTGGCCATGCAACCCGACCAAGTACATCGTGCACTTTCCGCAGACGCGCGAGATCTGGAGTTACGGCTCGGGCTACGGCGGCAACGCGCTGCTAGGCAAGAAGTGCTTTGCGCTGCGCATCGCCAGCTACATGGGCCGCGATCAAGGCTGGCTCGCCGAGCACATGCTGATCCTCGGTGTCACCTCGCCCGAGGGCAAGAAGTATCACGTGGCCGCGGCGTTTCCGTCGGCCTGCGGCAAGACCAACTTCGCGATGCTGATTCCGCCGCCCGCGCTCAACGGCTGGAAGGTCAGCACCGTGGGCGAAGACATCGCCTGGATCAAGCCGGGTCGCGATGGTCGCCTGTACGCGATCAACCCCGAGGCGGGCTGCTTCGGCGTCGCACCGGGCACGTCGGAGAAGACGAATTTCAACGCGATGGCGATGCTTCACAAGAACGTCATCTTCACCAACGTCGCGCTGACCGACGATGGTGACGTCTGGTGGGAAGGGATGGGGCCGGCGCCTGCGCATCTGATTGACTGGCAGGGCAAGGACTGGACGCCGGACGATGGCCAGGCCGGCCGCAAGGCCGCGCACCCGAACGCGCGCTTCACGGTGGCGGCGAGCCAGTGCCCATCGATCGACCCCGACTGGGAGAACCCGCAGGGCGTGCCGATCGATGCGTTCGTCTTCGGTGGACGTCGCTCCACCACCGTGCCGCTGATCACCGAGGCACGCACCTGGACCGAGGGTGTCTACATGGCGGCGACCATGGGCAGCGAGACCACCGCGGCGCAAGCTGGCGCTCAGGGCGTGCTGCGGCGCGACCCGTTCGCGATGCTGCCGTTTTGTGGCTACAACATGGCCGAGCACTTCGCCCATTGGCTTGAGTTGGGCGAGAAGCTCGCCGCCGGCGGCGCATCGTTGCCGAAGATCTTCTGCGTCAACTGGTTCCGCACCGACGAGAACGGCAAGTTCGTTTGGCCCGGCTTCTCCGAGAACATGCGCGTGCTGGCGTGGATGGTCGAGCGCATCAAGGGCGGCACCAGCGGCGCCGAGCACGCGGTGGGGGTGACCCCGCGCTACGAGGACTTGAACTGGACCGGGCTGGATTTCACCCGCGACCAGTTTGCACGCGTGACCGCGGTCAACGCCGACGAGTGGAGAAAAGAGCTCGACTCGCACGCCGATCTGTTCAAGCAGTTGTCCCACAACCTGCCGCCGCAGTTGGAGTCGACGCGGCAGACCTTGGCGCAGCGGTTCAGCTGACGCGAATGACCTCAATGAAAAGGGGCGCCGCACGGCGCCCCTTTTCATTCGATCGCGGCCTGATCAGCGCGGCTCGAGCACGAACAGGATGTAGCGCTTCTCGCGCCGGAACACGTCCGGATCGAGGGTGTCGAGCTTCACGCCGTCGAGTTTGCCGCGCACGCGGTCGGCAAACAGGTACGCCCAGAACGGATGCTTGAGGAAGTACTTGTCGCTGCCGAACCGCGCCAGCGGCAGCGCGAAGCGCGTGGCGAGCAGGCGCCCGTACGCGAGCGAGGGCAGCACGTTCTCGGTGACATCCACGCGCTCGCGCACCGTGAAGCCATGTCGGGCGCATGCGGCCTCGAAGTCGGCCAGCAGATGTCCCGACTTGTTCTTCGCCCCGGGGATCAGGCGAAAGTAGTCGATGTTGATCCAGCGTCCGCCATCCGCAGCGGGCTTGAGCAGGGCGCGCACATTGCGCATGCCAGCGTCGAGGTCGATGTACTGGAACGACTCGGAGTTGATCACCGCGTCGAACTTCGCATCCCCGGGCGCCGTGGTCACCGTCTCGAAGGTCCCCTCGATCAGCGGAATGTGCGGCCAGGTGCGCTTGATGTGCGCGGCATGGGCACGGTTGGGCGTCACGCCGGTGGGCTGCGCGCCCGCCTGATCCAGGCGCGCGAGCAGCCCACCCATGCCGCAGCCGACATCGAGCACGCGTTCGCCCGCCTGCACACGCTGCACGAGCAGGGTGGCGTAGTCGTCCATTGCCTGCTTGAGGTCGGAAAAGGCGATCGTGTCCGGATCGATGGCCGGATCGGTGAAGTAGCCGTAGTGGAGGAAGTTGTTGCCGAAGATCGTTCCGTACAGCGCCAGTTCGAGATCGTCGGTGGGATCCCATACGGACTTGTCGGCACGGTGCGTGCGCAGGTAGCGCAGCATCGCGGGCACATTGAGCAGACGGGCGAGGATGGAACTCACGGACGGGTCACCGACGACGAGAAGGCGCGCACGTTACCGGTGCGGCGGGCGCATCACAAGCCGCTCGGCAGTCGTCACGTGGCACGGCAAGGGTGGCAGTGACGTTGCTTTCGCGCGGGGTTGACGACGGCGCCTGGCGCCAAGTGCCGCACACGCGAGCAAGTTTGGGTAAAGTACTTGCGTCGCAAAAAATCAGAACCAGCGACAGGGAGACAGGCGCAGGACCGGCGGTGACGTGCCCTGCGACGGAGGCTGACGCCATGGCGTCGATCTACTACATCACGCAGGTGCAGTTCGACTTCGGCGCGTTGAGCCTCGCGCGCGCCGAATGCGCGCGGCTGGGCATTCGGCGGCCGCTCGTGTGCACCGATGCCGGGGTGGTGGCGGCCGGGCTGATGGCGCGGCTGCAAGCGGCGCTTGGCGACCTGCCCCACGCGGTGTTCGATGGCACGCCGTCGAACCCGACCGAGCGCGCGGTGATGCAGGCGGTGGACGCCTTTCGCGCGCACGGTGCCGATGGCCTGATCGCCCTCGGCGGCGGCTCGCCGATCGATCTGGCCAAGGGCGTGGCGATCATGGCCACCCACCCGGGGCGACTGGCTGACTACGCGACGATTCTCGGCGGCAGCCCGAAGATCAGCGACCGCGTAGCGCCGCTGATCGCGATCCCGACCACGGCGGGCACCGGCAGCGAGGTGGCGCGCGGCGCGATCATCATTCTTGATGACCAGCGCAAGCTGGGCTTTCACTCGTGGCATCTGGTACCCAAGGTGGCGCTGTGCGACCCGCAGCTCACGCTCGGACTGCCGCCGCGACTGACTGCTGCCACCGGTATGGATGCGATCGCGCATTGCATCGAGACCTATCTGTCGAAGGCGGTCAACCCGCCGGCCGATGCCATCGCGCTCGACGGACTCCAGCGCGGGGTGGCGCACGTGGAGCGGGCGTTTCGCGACGGCGGCGACCGCGACGCCCGCTGGGCAATGATGAGCGCGTCGATGCAAGGCGCAATGGCCTTTCAGAAGGGCCTGGGTGCTGTGCACTCGTTGTCGCACGCGCTCGGCGCCCTGACGGTGAGCCCCCACCACGGCACGCTCAATGCCGTGCTGCTGCCCGAGGTGGTCCGCTTCAACGAAGCCGCGGTCCCGCAACGGGTGGAGCGCGTGGCGCAGGCCTTTGGCGTTTCCGGTGGTGCCGCGCTGGCCGAGGCGATCCGCGCGCTCAACGCCCGCATCGGCTTGCCCTCTGGTCTGACGCAGATGGGCATCGGGCGCGACAGCTTCGACGGCGTGGTGGCGAATGCCCTGAAGGACCACTGCCACGCCACCAACCCGCGCGTGGCGAGCGCGGACGACTACCACCGGATGCTGGAGGCTTCGGCATGAGCAGCAGTCCTGACGTCATTCTCGAGACGCGCGGTCTGACCAAGGAGTTCAAGGGCTTCGTCGCCGTCGACGACGTCAACCTGCGGGTCAGGCGGGGATCGATCCACGCGCTGATCGGGCCCAACGGCGCCGGCAAGACCACCTGCTTCAACCTGTTGACGCAGTTCCTGCGGCCCACGCGCGGGTCGATTTTGTTTCGCGGCGACGACATCACGCATGAGCGTCCCGAAAAGATCGCGCGCCGCGGCGTGGTGCGGTCGTTCCAGATCTCGTCGGTGTTTCCCAATCTGACGGTGCTGGAGAACGTGCGCATCGCGCTGCAGCGCGCGACCGGCCAGTCGTTCCACTTCTGGCGCAGCGAGCGGGTGCTCGACCGCCTCAACGGCCGCGCGATGCAGCTGCTCGAACAGGTCGACCTGCAAAGCTTCGCCGACGCGGTGACGGTGGAACTGCCGTACGGGCGCAAGCGGGCGCTGGAGATCGCGACCACGCTGGCTACCGAGCCGGAACTGATGCTGCTGGACGAGCCCACGCAGGGCATGGGCCACGAAGACGTCGCGCGGGTGACTACGCTGATCAAGCGGGTGGCCGTCGGACGGACCGTGTTGATGGTCGAGCACAACATGAGCGTGGTGGCGGGCATCTCCGATCGCATCACGGTGCTGGCGCGTGGCGCGGTGCTGGCTGAAGGACCGTACCAGGAGGTCTCGGCCAATCCTCTGGTGCGTGAGGCGTACATGGGCTCGACCGAAGGCGAGCTGGAAGGGATCGGACACTGATGGCGGCGAACGCAGGCAATGGCGCTGCAGCCGCGCCCTACGCGTTGCAGATCCACGGGCTGCATGCCTGGTACGGCGAGTCACACGTGCTGCACGGCGTGGAGCTCGATGTGCGCAAGGGCGAAGTGGTGACGCTGCTTGGCCGCAACGGCGCCGGCCGCACCAGCACCCTGCGCGCGATTCTCGGGCTGATCGGCGCGCGCAAGGGCTCGATCAAGGTGGATGGCGTGGAGACCATCAACCTGCCGACCCACCGCATCGCCCATCTGGGCATCGGCTACTGCCCGGAGGAACGCGGCATCTTTGCCAGCTTGTCGTGCGAGGAGAACCTGATGCTGCCGCCCAGGGTGGGCGCGGGCGAGTCCGGCATGAGCGTCGACGAGATCTATGCGCTGTTCCCCAACCTCAAGGAACGCGCGAGAAGCCAGGGCATGCGGCTGTCGGGCGGTGAGCAGCAGATGCTCGCGGTCGCGCGCATCCTGCGCACCGGCGCGCACATGTTGCTACTGGACGAAATTTCCGAGGGGCTGGCGCCGGTGATCGTGAGCAAGCTGGGCGAGATGATCCGCATGCTCAAGGCGAAGGGCTATACGGTGGTGATGGTTGAGCAGAACTTCCGCTTTGCCGCGCCGCTGGCTGATCGCTTCTACGTGGTGGAGCACGGCCATATCGTCGAGGCGTTCGACGCCTCGCAATTGAAGGCAAAGGAAGCGCGGCTGCATGAGCTGTTGGGCGTCTGATGCAGCGTGGCATTCGAAGCCACGATTCGGTAGGCAACGCACTGCAAGGTGCATTTGAGGAGGCAACATGGATATGAAGTGGAAGCTGAAGGCGACCTGCAGTGCACTGGCCGCCGCCGGACTGATGACGGTCGCGGGTGGCGCCTCGGCGCAGAAACTGTCGGGCGACAAGATCGTGATCGGTTTCATTACCGACATGTCGAGCCTGTACTCGGACATCGACGGTGCCGGCGGTGTCGAGGCGATCCGCATGGCGATCGCCGACATGGAAAAGCAGTTCCCGGGCAAGAAGATCGAGCTGGTGTTCGCCGATCACCAGAACAAGGCGGACATCGCGTCGTCCAAGGTGCGCGAGTGGATCGACCAGGCAGGTGCCGACGTCATCATCGGCGGCACCAACTCGTCGACCGCGCTGGCCAGTGCCAAGGTGGCGGCGGAGAAAAAGCGGCCGTACATCTCGGTGGGCGCCGCGACCTCGCGCCTGACCAATGAGGACTGCACGCCCTACACGGTGCACTACGCGTACGACACCGTGGCGTTGGCCAACGGTACCGGAGCCGCGGTCGTCAAGAGCGGCGGCAAGACCTGGTACTTCCTGACCGCGGACTACGCGTTCGGTCACTCGCTCGAGAAGGACACGGGCGACGTGGTGAGGGCCAATGGCGGCACCGTGGTGGGCGCGGTGCGACATCCGCTGAGCGCGTCTGACTTCTCGTCGTTTCTGCTGCAGGCGCAGACGAGCAAGGCGCAGATCCTGGGGCTGGCCAACGCCGGGGGCGACACGATCAACTCGATCAAGGCCGCCAACGAGTTCGGCGTGACCAAGTCGATGAAGCTCGCTGGTCTGCTGATGTTCATCAACGACATCCACAGCCTCGGCCTGAAGACGACCGAAGGCATGTACCTGACCGATGGCTGGTACTGGAATCAGTCAACCGAGTCGCGTGCCTGGGGCCGACGCTTCTTCGACAAGATGAAGCGGATGCCATCGATGCTGCAGGCGGGTGACTACTCGGCGGTGACGACGTACCTGAATGCGGTCAAGGCGGCGGGTACCGACGATGCCGATGCCGTGATGGCGCAGATGAAGAAGACCAAGATCAACGACATGTTCGCCAAGAACGGCCAGATCCGCGCAGACGGCCGCATGGTGCACGACATGTACCTGATGCAGGTGAAGTCGCCGGCGGAGTCGAAAGAGCCGTGGGACTACTTCAAGCTGGTGCAGACGATTCCGGGTGACGAGGCGTACACGAAGCTCGCCAACTCGAAGTGCCCGCTGGTCAAGAAGTAAGAAGGCCAAGTGAGTTCGCCTGCGCGGCATGCGCCGCGCTGGCGGTTTTGATCAGCGGCGGTCGCGGCCGCTGCTGACCAAAGCGAAAAACATGAGGGGACGATGACGGAGATCTTCGGTATTCCGCTGCAGGCTTTCCTGGGGCAGTTGCTGCTCGGGTTGGTCAATGGCAGCTTCTACGCGATCCTTTCGCTTGGGTTGGCGGTCATCTTCGGCCTGCTCAACGTCATCAACTTTGCCCACGGCGCCCTCTACATGATGGGCGCCATGTTCGCCTACCTGGGGCTCACGTACTTCGGCCTGAACTACTGGGTGATGCTGGTGGTGGCGCCGCTGCTGGTGGGCGCGTTCGGCGTGGTCGTCGAGCGATTGCTGCTGCGCCACCTGTACAAGCTCGATCACCTGTACGGCCTGCTGCTGACTTTCGGACTGACGCTGCTGATCGAGGGGTTCTTCCGTTCTTTCTTCGGCGTGTCCGGCCTGCAGTACACGGTGCCGGATGAGCTGCAAGGCGCCACCAACCTCGGCTTCATGATCCTGCCCAACTATCGTGGCTGGGTGGTGGTGGCTTCGCTGGTGGTGTGCTTCGGGACCTGGTTCGTCATCGAGCGCACCAAGCTCGGTGCCTACCTGCGTGCCGGCACCGAGAACCCCAAACTCACTCAGGCGTTCGGCGTGAACGTACCGCTGATGGTGACGCTGACTTACGGCTTCGGGGTGGCGCTGGCCGGCTTCGCCGGCGTGCTTGCGGCGCCGATCCTGCAGGTTCAACCGCTGATGGGCAGCAATCTGATCATCGTGGTGTTCGCGGTGGTGGTGATCGGCGGCATGGGCTCGATTCTCGGGTCGATCGTCACCGGGCTGGGCCTGGGAGTCATCGAGGGTCTGACCAAGGTCTTCTATCCGGAGGCCTCGGCCACCGTCGTGTTCCTGATCATGGCCATCGTGCTGCTGGTGCGCCCGGCCGGCCTGTTCGGCAAGGAGAAGTAGACATGAAGCCTGCTGCGCCGCGCTCGCGCGACTTTCAGATCTACGCGGTTTTGTTCGTCCTGCTGCTGGTTCTGCCCTGGATTGGCGGCTATCCGGTGTTCCTGATGAAGCTGCTGTGTTTCGCGCTGTTTGCTTGCGCGTTCAACCTGCTGATCGGGTTCACTGGGTTGCTGTCCTTCGGGCATGCGGCCTTTCTCGGCGGCGCCGCGTACGCCGCCGGCCATTCGATCAAGGTTTGGGGTTTGTCCACCGAACTGGGCCTGCTGTTCGGAACGCTGGTCGGGGCGCTGCTGGGCCTGGCGATGGGCTATCTGGCGATCAAGCGCAGCGGTATCTATTTTTCGATGATCACGCTGGCGTTGGCGCAGATGCTGTTCTTCTTCTTCCTGCAGGCTCCGTTCACCTATGGCGAAGATGGCCTGCAGGGCGTGCCGCGCGGCACGCTGTTCGGCCTGATCCCGCTCCAAAGCGATCTGGTGCTGTACTACGTCGTGGTCGCGGTCTTCGTGGCGGGCTTCCTGATCGTCTACCGCACTGTCCATTCGCCGTTCGGGCAGGTGCTCAAGGCGATCCGCGAGAACGAGCCGCGTGCGACCTCGCTGGGGTACAACACGGCGCGCTACAAACTGCTCGCTTTCGTGCTGTCGGCTGCACTGGCCGGTCTGGCGGGCGCGACCAAGACGTTGGTGCTGGGCTTCGCGACGCTGACCGACGCCCATTGGAGCACCTCCGGTCTGGTGATCCTGATGGTGCTGGTCGGCGGCATGGGCACGATGCTTGGACCGATCGTTGGCGCCATCGTGGTGGTGGCACTCGAGAACAAGGTCGGCGAGTTCGGCAATGTCCTCGCCGACATCACCGGCATCCAGTGGTTTGCCGGCCTGGGCGAAGCGGTGACCGTGGTTACGGGGCTCATCTTCGTCATCTGCGTGATGGCCTTCCGGCGCGGTCTGGTGGGCGAGCTGCAGGCCTGGTGGCAGCGGCGTCGCATCTCGCCGGCATAGATGCGGCGCATTTGGCGGTGCTCATCGCCTTAATGGATAGTGGCCGCAGCGAACGCTGTCGATAGAATCCTCTCGGCTGCGAATGCGCTGCTTGCGCACCATGTGCGGCATGCCGGCAAACCGTCCGGCGCTGCTTTCGATTGGTTTGACCGGATCCACCGGCGCTGTCAGCGTCTGAGCGGCGGTCGCAAGGAGCTAGGCTCATGAACCGTTCCGACAAAAGCGCGCACTCACACTCAGACAAGAGCAAGCGTCGCCCGCCGACCTGGGATGGTTCGCCCGCGACTGATTTCGCCATCACCACCATCAACGTCCCGGATCGACTCGACATGCAGGAGGTGCGCGCCCGCGAAGAAGACGACGAGGATGCGCGCCGCGCGTCGCGCTTCTCGATCGATCGGTACACCGTCAACACGTTCGTTCGACGCACGCTCCTGATTGGCGTGGTAGGCGGGCTGGGCTGGCTGGCGTGGACCGCCATCGATCCGCTGATCGATGGCTTGGGCAAGGACGCCATCGCGGCGCGATTGTCCACCGCTGCCGGCATGCCGGTGACGATCGCCGCGCGCGAGTTCGCGCTGTGGCCGCAGCCGCGGATGGTGCTCAAGGGCGTGGACGTTGGCGGCCAGCTCAAGGCCGATGAGGTCGCGCTGCAGATGAACTGGCAGGAAGTGCTCGCGGGCGCCAAGGTCGGCCGCTGGGTGTTCGGCGAGGCGGTGGTGTCACCGCTGCAGATCACTGCCAAGCAGGCCGCCAGCCTGGTGACCGTCGGTCCGCGCCTGGCGAATGCCGCGGGTGTCACGGTTTCCAAGCTGCGCTTCAGTTCGGTCGAGTTTCCGGAGTTCTCGTTGCTGCCGCATCGTTACGAGGTGGGGTTGCGGCGCGGTCCTGGGGGCGCGCAGTTGCCGGTGGAGGTGACGCAGGCATCGGGCGACGGGAGCATGAAGCTGCTGGCAGCGCCGGGCGAAGACGGCGCGGTGACGTTCGAGTTGGAGGCTGAAAACTGGCGCGCACCGATCGGGCCGGGTGTTATCTGGGCCAACGTCAGCGCGGTGGGTTGGGTGCTGCCGAATGCGGTGGTGGTGGACAGCTATACGGCGTCGAGCAATATTGCGGTGGCCCAGGGCGCGCTGGTGGCGGCGGCCGATGTGAACTGGTCGATCGCCGCGACCGCCAGGTCCGTGGGCGTCGACCTCGAATCCGTGATGCGACATGTGGCCGGCACCCGTCCTGATGACGCGGCGGCGCCCAAGTCGCCGCTGCTGGGGACGGCGTCGGTTTCGCTGATCGGCGGCGGTCATGGCCCCTCGCTGGCCGACGCGTTGTTCGTCGCCCGATTGGCCGGACCGGTCTCCGTCCGATGGGCAACGCTCAACGGCATCAACCTCGGCTTGGCAGCGACGCAGGGTGGGGCTGCCGAAAGCAGCGGCGGCATTACGCGCTTCACGGAACTGAACGCACTGGCCGACGTCAGCAATGGGTCGGTATTGTTGACCGACATCGCTGGGCGCGCTGGCGCGATGGCCGCCCGCGGGCGCGTCGAAATGTCACCCGACCTCAAGCTCGACGGTGCGGTGCGGGTGGACCTCGGAACGGAACGAGTCCAGGCGCCGATCACCTTGCGCGTTGGTGGAACCGCAGTCGCGCCTCGATTCGGCCGTCCCTGACCTGTTCCACGTGGAACAGCGGGCGCCGCGTTTCACGTGAAACAAGTGCCGCTTCTATACTCGCGGCCCTTTGCAGACTGACTGCGTGGCTCTTGCCATGAACCATCCCGATCAGTTCGATGTAATTGTCGTGGGCGGCGGCCATGCCGGGACCGAGGCTGCGCTGGTGACTGCCCGCATGGGCGCGCGCACCTTGCTGCTGACCCACAACATCGAGACGCTGGGCCAGATGTCCTGCAACCCGTCGATCGGCGGCATCGGCAAGGGTCATCTGGTCAAGGAAGTCGACGCGCTCGGTGGCGCCATGGCTGCGGCGACCGACGACGCGGGCATCCAGTTCCGCATCCTCAACGGCTCCAAGGGCCCGGCCGTCCGTGCCACGCGTGCGCAGGCGGACCGCCTTCTTTACAAACAGGCGATCCGCTCACGGTTGGAGAACCAGCCGAACCTCTGGATCTTCCAGCAAGCGGTCGATGACCTGATCGTGACCTCGGACGGGCAGGGCGAACGCGTATCCGCTGCCGTGACCCAGGCCGGCATCCGCTTTCATGGCCGAACGGTCGTCCTCACGGCCGGAACGTTCCTGAACGGGCTGGTTCACATCGGCCTGCAGAACTACGCGGCGGGGCGAGCGGGCGATCCACCTTCGGTTTCGCTGGCGGCGCGGCTCAAGGAACTGCAACTGCCGCAGGGGCGCCTGAAAACCGGCACGCCACCGCGCATCGATGGACGGACGATCGATTTCACCCGGTGCGTGGAACAGCCCGGTGACGCAGATCCGGTGCCGGTGTTCTCGTTTCTCGGCAATGCCGCCCAGCATCCGCGCCAGGTTCCATGCTGGATCACCCACACCAACGAAGCGACGCACCAGGTCATTCGCGAGAACCTGGACCGCTCGCCGATGTATTCCGGGGTGATCGAGGGCGTGGGGCCGCGCTATTGCCCGTCGATCGAGGACAAGATCCATCGCTTTGCCGACAAGGCGAGCCACCAGATCTTCCTCGAGCCGGAAGGGCTGACGACGCACGAGTTCTACCCCAACGGCATCTCGACCTCGCTGCCGTTCGACGTGCAACTCGAGATCGTGCGGTCGATGCGAGGACTGGAGAACGCCCACATCCTGCGCCCGGGCTATGCGATCGAGTACGACTACTTCGATCCACGCGGATTGAAGTCGTCCCTGGAGACCAAGGCGATCGCCGGCCTGTACTTCGCCGGGCAGATCAATGGCACCACGGGCTACGAGGAGGCGGCGGCGCAAGGCCTGCTGGCCGGCATCAACGCTGCTCTCGCCGTGACGGGCCGTGACCCCTGGTGCCCGGCACGCTCGCAGGCCTATCTGGGCGTGCTGGTCGATGACCTCATCACCCGCGGCGTGGCCGAGCCCTATCGAATGTTCACCTCGCGCGCCGAGTACCGCCTCAGCCTGCGCGAAGACAACGCCGACATGCGGCTCACCGAGATCGGTCGCACGCTCGGCTGCGTCGACGATCGCCGCTGGGAGGCCTTCAGCCGCAAGCGCGACGCCACCGCTCGCGAGCTGCAGCGGCTGCAGTCGACCTGGGTCAACCCGCGCCTGCTCGCGGAGGAAGAGGCCTTCCGGGTGCTCGGCAAGGCGATCGAGCGCGAATACACCCTGGCTGACCTGTTGCGGCGGCCCGATGTCACTTATCCATCATTGCTTTCGCTGGTCGATCGTGACGGCGAGCCGCTGGGCGGTCCTGCGGTGTCCGGCGCCGACGACCCGCAAGTCGCCGAGCAGGTCGAGATCAGCAGCAAGTACGCCGGCTATATCGATCGCCAGCAGGATGAAGTTGCGCGCCAGGCGTCGCACGAGAGCACCCGCATCCCGCCCGCCCTCGACTACGGCCTGGTGCACGGCCTGTCGCACGAGATCCGCCAGCGACTGCAAGCCGTGCAGCCCGAAACCGTGGGCCAGGCAGCGCGCGTCTACGGCGTCACGCCCGTTGCCGTCTCGCTGCTGCTGGTTCACCTGAAGCGGATCAACCGTGCCACGCCGTCCGACCGCAACGCCACCACGACCCACACCGACGACACCTCGCGCAGCGCCGCTTGAGCTCGATGCGGCGCGCCTGCGCGACGGCGTCATCGCCCTGGGGCTTGCGCTCACTGACGCGCAGATCGAGGCCCTGCTTGGATTCAGTCGGCTGCTGCTGCGCTGGAACCAGGTTCATAACCTGACTGCCATCCGCACTGGCGAGGACTTTGTCACCCATCACCTGTTTGATTCTCTGGCGCTTGTCGGGCCATTGAACGCAGCGCTCGCGCGTCGCGGCCAAAGCACGGCCCGGTTGCTCGACGTCGGCGCGGGCGGCGGACTACCGGGCATCCCGCTGGCCATTGCCTGTCCGCACCTTCAGGTGACTTTGATCGATGCCGTCCAGAAGAAGGCCGCGTTCCTGACGCAGGCGGCGCTTGAGCTGCGACTATCCAACGTGACCGTCCATCATGGCCGGGTCGAGCAGTTCCGCGGCCAGTTCAACGTGATCACTTCACGCGCGTTTGCCGCGCTGTCCGACTTCGTGTCGTGGACCCGGCATTTGCTGGGGCCTGATGCCTGCTGGCTGGCAATGAAGGCGCGCATCGATGCCGATGAACTGCGCGCCCTGCCCGCCGACGTGCAGGTCGCGTCAACGCTGCCGCTCGCGGTGCCCGGTCTGAACGAACAACGCCATCTGCTGGAGATCCGTCCCACATGACTGCAACAAGCAAATGTGCCCGCCTGCGTGGCGCCGCTGTGCTCTTCGCGCTTGCGACCAGCGCGAGTCTGCTCGGCGCCTGCGCCAGCGCGCCCGCTGCAAGCGCCGATGCGCCACCGCTGCAGAGCGTGGCCAAGGTCGATCTGGCGCGCTACGCCGGCACCTGGCACGAGATCGCGCGCTACCCGTTCGGGATCCAGGATCGGCGCTGCGCGCGCGACACCACCGCGACTTACCGCGCCCGCACTGCAGACACGATTGCGGTCGTGAACCGCTGCGTGCAGGCCGACGGCGCCGAGTCCTCGGTAGAGGGGGTGGCGTGGATCATCGATCCGGTCACCAATGCCCGTCTGGAAGTGAGCTTCCTGCCGACCTGGCTGCGCTGGCTGCCGATCGGGCGCGGCGACTACTGGGTGATCGACCTCGCGCCGGACTACGGCTGGGTCGTGGTGGGTGAGCCGAAGCGGCGGTACTTGTGGATCCTGGCGCGCACGCCCACGCTCGATCCGGCCACCTACGAGGCGATCGTCAAGCGGCTGCCATCGCACGGCTACGACCCGGCGCGGCTCGTGCCCTCACCCGGACGGCGCTGAGGCGGCGTCTGCGGTGGCACCGGCGAGGCCTCATCGCCGTCGGCCACCTCGCCCGACCAGTGCTGCCACAGGCGAAACGAGACGGCGAGCAGCGTCGGGCCGATGAACAGACCGACGAAGCCGTAGGCAAATGCACCACCGATCATCCCGAGGAAGATCGGCAAGAACGACAGGCTGGCGCCACGGCTGACGATCATCGGCCGCACCACGTTGTCGATGGTGCTCACCAGGAGCAGTCCCCACAGCGCCATGAACAGCGCCCAGCCGGGCTGGCCGTCGACCAGCAGCCAGATGCTGGCGCCGACCCACATCGGGACGGTGCCGCTGGGCAGGATAGACACCACGGCCGTTATCGTTCCCAACAGCAGCGGCGCCGGCACACCCGCGATGGCGAAGCCAATGCCGGCGATCAGGCCCTGCGCGAATCCGGTGCCGATGAAACCCACCATGACGGCCCGCACCGTTGAGTACACAAGGTCCATGACCTCGTGCGCCAGCGGTCCGGACACTCTGCGCAGACCGACGGCGATGCGCCGGACCAGCGCGTCGCCGTCGCGCCACATGAAGAACGCCAGGAAGGTCGCCAGCGCAAGTTGAAGCAATCCCTGGCCTACCAGGCGTCCGCCCGATAGCAAGGGCTCACCTGAGACCTCGATGAGCCGCAGGCCAAGGTCGCGCAACGCGCCTGGATCGGCGGCGAACCGCTGCCACTGCACTTCGATCGTGTCGCCCAACAGCGGCACCCGTTGCAGCCAGTCGGGCGGCGCCGGCAGCCCGTGCCTGAACCACGCGCGCACCTGCTCGAACAGCGGCGGCACGTAGCCCGCAACGCCCTCGATCGTCGCGCCCAGTGGCAGCACCACGAGGACCAGCGTAATGGTGGTCATCAACGACGCCGCGAGCGTGTCGTTGCGCAGCCGCATGCGCAGCCGCCGGTACAGCGGCCAGGTCGACATCGCGAACACGGCGGCGAGCAGGCCAGCGGCAATGAATGGTCGAAGCACGACGCCGGTGGCCACCAGCAGCGCGAGCAGCACCGCGACCCCGGCAAGTCGGGTGATCTGAACGTTATCGATGCGCGCCATTGACACATCAGGGCAAGGTCGCTGCCCGGTGGAAAGGGCGCGGTCCAGGTGGGTGGTGCCCGTGGAGCGCCGCGCCACGAGAGCCGGCCCGTAGAATCTCCCCTTTGCCGCATCAACCAGCACACGCGCCCAGGTCAGTCGGGCAGACGCGACGCGCGCAGGTCGATCAGGGGAAGGGTGGTGGCAGGCGTGTCGGATGTCGCGGCATTCATGGTGGCGGTGCTGGTGTTCCTGATGATTCCAGGGCCAGGAACGTTCGCCGTCATCACCTCCAGCGCCAAAGGCCGACTGCGCGGCGGCTATGCCTGCCTCGCCGGGCTGATGCTTGGCGACTGGCTGCTGATGTTCGCCGCGATGATCGGCGTGGCGGCCTTGCTGGCCGCGCATCCGCTGTTGTTTCGGGCGTTGCAGTACCTGGGCGTCGCCTACCTTGTGTGGGTCGGGATCGAGTTATTGCGCGCGCGCGAGGAAGGGCCGGCGACCTTGCTGCCGATCGCACCGGGGACGTACTTCCGGCAGGGCTTCCTGATCACCGTGATCAACCCGAAGGCGATCGTGTTCTACATGGCGTTCTTTCCGCTGTTCATCGATCCCGCCCATTACCAGGGCGTGGTGACGCTGGCAACGATGGGGCTGATCGTGTCCCTGTTGACGCTGGCCTATGGCTCGCTGCTGGTGGTGGGCGGTCACTGGCTCGCCCAGCGGCTGCGCGCCAACCGCGTGGTGGGACGCTGGATGTCCCGCCTGGCCGGCGTGGCACTGATTGGGTTCGGTGCCCGATTGGCCGCCGAGTGATTGGCCATGAAGTGATGGCCGCCGAGTGATGCAAACAGAACCTAACGACATCGGGCGAGGCAGCGTGGCACGCATCTTTTGCATCGCCAACCAGAAGGGCGGCGTCGGCAAGACGACCACCAGCGTCAACCTGGCTGCCGGCCTGGCGGCGCAGCGGCAGCGGGTCCTGCTCGTCGATCTCGATCCGCAAGGCAATGCGACGATGGGCAGCGGCATCGACAAGCGCGCCTTGCGCCATTCGATCTATCACGTGCTGATTGGTCAGGCGGGCGCGGTCCAGGCGCGCGTGCGTTCCGAGGCGGGTGGCTACGACGTGCTGCCGGCCAATCGCGAGTTGGCCGGCGCCGAAGTTGAACTGGTGGATATCGACGAGCGCGAGACGCGGCTCAAGACTGCGCTCGCGCCGCTGCTTGGCGAGTACGACTTTGTGCTGATCGATTGCCCGCCGTCGTTGTCGATGCTCACGCTCAACGGCCTGTGCGCGGCGCACGGCGTGGTGATCCCGATGCAGTGCGAGTACTTTGCGCTCGAGGGCCTGGCCGACCTCGTCAACACCATCAAGCGGGTGGCAGGCAACCTGAATCCCGATCTGACCATCATCGGCCTGCTGCGCGTGATGTTCGACCCGCGCATGACGCTGCAGCAGCAGGTGTCCGAGCAACTGGTCGCCAAGTTCGGCGACAAGGTGTTCGACACCATCATCCCGCGCAACGTGCGCCTGGCCGAGGCGCCCAGTTATGGCCTGCCCGGCGTGGCCTACGACAAGGCCTCGCGCGGCGCCCAGGCCTACATCTCGTTCGGCAGCGAGATGATCGAGCGCGTGCGCGCCCTCTGACGTCCGCGGCAAGGCACATCGCCCGCATGGCTCGGTACACCCAAGGAATCCTGATTTGACCAAACGACCGAAGGGACTGGGCCGCGGACTCGATGCGCTGCTGGGCGGTGAGCCGCCGGCGGCGTCGCCCGGGGCGCCGCAAACGCTGCCCTTGGCGCGCCTGCGCCCCGGCAAGTACCAGCCGCGCACCAGCATGAATCCCGAGTCGCTCGCCGAGCTGGCCGACTCCATCCGCGCCCAGGGCGTGATGCAGCCGATCCTCGTGCGGCCGGTGGCCGACGACCTGTACGAGATCATCGCCGGCGAGCGACGCTTCCGCGCCTCGCAACTGGCCGGGTTGACCGATGTACCGGTGCTGGTCAAGAACGTGCCTGACGAAGCCGCTCTGGCCATGGCGCTGATCGAGAACATCCAGCGCGAAGACCTCAATCCGCTGGAGGAGGCGCAGGGCGTGCAGCGCCTGATTCGCGAGTTCGACTTCACCCACGAGCAGGCGGCGCAGGCAATCGGCCGCTCGCGCAGCGCCACCTCCAACCTGCTGCGCCTGCTCAACCTGGCGGCGCCGGTGCAGGAAATGCTGCTCGGCGGCCGGCTCGACATGGGCCATGCGCGCGCCCTGCTCGCCGTGGACAACGCGCTGCAGGTGCAACTGGGTCATCAGATCGTCCTCAAGGGTCTGTCGGTGCGTGAGGCCGAGGCGCTCGTTACCCGCAGCCAGCGCGCGGCCAGCCCGCCCGCGGCCGGCGCCAAGCGCAGCCGGGACGTTGAGCGGTTGGAAGAGGAACTCGCCGACACGCTCGGCGCGGTGGTCCGACTCAGCGCCGATGCCAAAGGCAAGGGCAAGCTCGTGATCCAGTTTTCCTCGCTCGACCAGCTCGACGGCATCGTCGAGCGCCTGCGGCGCTGACGGCGGATTGGCGTGCGCGCGGTGCTGCAGCGGGCTGCGCTGGCGGCCGCCGTCCTCTGGCTGGCGGCGGCGGTGCTCTACGCCGGCTCTGGCCGCTGGTCGATCGTCTTGCTGTTGGCGCCGGTGGTGTTCGCGGCCGGGGACGCGTGGGCAGTACGGCGCAAGGCGCGGCTGACCGCTTGGCTCGACACGGAGCTGCCGCTGCTCATCAGCGACGCCGATGACGGTCGGGTCTTTCGCGGCGCAGATGCCGTCATCGTCGAAAGACGTGAGCGCTTGCTCGGCGGATTTCCTCCGGTGCTACTTGCCCAGAGGATTCTTCGCATGCCCGATGGGCGCTTGATCAGGGTCCAGGCCAAGGTCCGCCGACTTGGCAGAGCCAACGAGATCGACTGGCGGGTCGAGCGGCTGAGTCCCTGATTCGCTCACTTTGGCCCACAACAAGCTGGTGTCGGGGTGGCATTTCGCTGGAATGTCCGTCTACAGGTTCCCCTAGTCTGTGCGGCGGACCTTCCCTGATGAGACGGCGTTTGCCATGGATAACGACACCCTGAAGCTGATCGCCCGGCTGAAGATTGCAGCGGCCCGGCTGCAGTTGCCGGTGGATGTGGTGCGCTTCGTCGCTGACTCGGAGTACGCGCAGCAGTCCTTGCTGCGCTACGCCGACATGGCCGACGAGGACGGCGTTGTTCTCGCGCTGCAACTGATCGGGCGCCTTGGACTCGGCGCACCGACCCCGCAGCCGGTGGTGACGGTGCCTGTACCGGCGGCGCCACTGCCGACATCGCGACGTCGCGATGCGCCGCCGGTGCCTGCTCCGCGCGAAGAGGAACCGTCGCAGTACGTCGGGCGCCTGCGCTGATCCATCCCACCCTCGGGCGCGCGCCTATTTGACCCACCTTCGCGCCGGCCCGTAGAATCCCGCGGCTTTACGGAAAACTCAGCCACGCAGGACGTCGCGTCACGCGCACTGCCAGCCGCACTCGTCCTTTCACAGGGCGACGGCCGGTGGACCAGATGCCGGTCCGGAAAGCGGTCATGTTCCGGATCATCGGCCTGCAGATTCTCGCCACCTTGATCGTCGCGCTCGCTGCGTGGCCGCTGGGTGGTGTGAACGCGGCGATGTCCGCGCTGCTCGGGGGGGTGGCGTGTTTCGTCCCCAACGCCTTGTTTGCCCTGCGTCTGAGCATGGCCGCGCGGCGCCCGCAGGGGAGCGACATGGCGGTTTTTTTCGTGGGCGAGTTCGTCAAGATCGGCTCGACGGTCGCACTGCTGG
>LNFM01015182.1_pt1 | contig 36055 bp, 42 predicted proteins | sample 596031 | NCBI WGS metagenome assembly LNFM01 (sample SAMN04254537, study PRJNA301005) | activated carbon metagenome | isolation source: dual media filters at the Ann Arbor, Michigan drinking water treatment plant | place: USA: Ann Arbor | reverse complement strand
CATGAAAACCTTCCACAACCCCCACCACGCCGCCCACGCCGGCCAGCAAGAAATGTTTCGCGGCCGCATGGTGCCGTGCCACGAGGTGCCGGCCCGACTGGACTTTGTGCTGGCCGAGCTGCAGCGTCGCCCGCTGGGTGCGGTGCAAACACCCGAGGTGGAAGAAACGGCGCTGGACGCCGCCATCGGCCGCGTGCACAGCGCCCGGTACCTGGACTTCCTGCGCGGTGCCTGGGCCGAATGGGTGGCCATGGACCCGGGCAACGCCGGGCGCGATGCCTTGCCTTCGGTGTGGCCGCTGGGCAACCGCCATGGCTTTCGCAACGATGTGTTGCCCACCAACTTTGCGGCGCGCCTGGGTCTGTTCAGCTTTGATTCGGGCTCACCGCTCACGGCAGGCACCTGGGCCGCGGCGCGCGGCGGCGCGGCCTGTGCGCTGGCGGCGGCGCAGGACGTGGCCGGTGGTGCGCGCAGCGCATTTACACTCTCGCGTCCACCAGGCCACCACGCGGGGCCCGACTTTCTGGGCGGCTACTGCTTCTTGAACAACGCGGCGATTGCCGCGCAGGCCCTGCGCGACGCGGGCCACGCGAAGGTGGCGGTGCTCGACGTGGACTACCACCACGGCAACGGCACGCAGACGATCTTTTACGAGCGGGCCGATGTGTTGACCGTCTCCATCCACGGCGACCCGGCCACCGAGTACCCGTTTTTCCTGGGCCATGCGGACGAGCGCGGCGCGGGTGCGGGCGAGGGGTTCAACCTCAACCTGCCGCTGCCGCGCGGCACCGGCTTTGACACCTGGCGCAAAACCCTGGACACCGCCCTGCAAGCGGTCCAGCGATTCGGCGCCACAGCCCTGGTGGTGCCCATGGGGCTGGACACCTTCGAGGGCGACCCGATCTCGGGCTTCACCTTGAAGAGCGCCGACTACTTCACCGTGGGCACAGCCCTGACGGGTGCCGGGCTGCCCACGGTGTTCACGTTTGAAGGCGGTTACGCGGTGGACGCCGTGGGCACCAACGCGGTGAACCTGCTGGAAGGTTTCCAGCAGGCCGCCTGATCAGGCGCCGAAAGAGAAGGCGCCGGGGGGCAGGGGTCGGCCCAGTGCGCTGGTGAGCACGGTGTAGTGCATGGTCTCATCGGCCGCCAGGCGCGCGGCCACCTTGGCCAGCTCGCGGTCGCCCAGGGCGGGAATCACGCTCAGGTAGGCGTTGGTCGCACCCAATTCCAGGCGGGCGGCGAGGTCGAGCACGTCGGCCTGGCTCTTGAGCGACGCGGCGTTGAGCGACCTGGCGTAGTCCTCCAGCTTCATCTCGGCCACCGGCTTGCCACCGAGCTTCTGGATGGTGGCGATCAGCGCGTCGCGGTGGGTCTTGTGGTGGCCCTGAAACTGCACCGCCACATCGAGCACGGGCTTTTGCAGCAAGCCGCTGCCGGCACCGAGCTGGTAGGCATTGATGGCTTCGTGCTCCAGGCCCAGCGCCACGTTGAGGATGCCCACGTCCTTGGACATGTCCATCTTCTGGCCATGGTTGGCGGCCAGCACTTCCTGGCCAGCCAGCAGGGCCACGGCGGCGGCGGAGAGCACGCCACCGCTGCGCATGAAGCCGCGGCGCGAGGCAGGGGAAATCAGGGAATCGGGCGTCTGGATCTTGTTCATGGGGAGTCCTTGGTTGGGTGGGGCGATCGGCTGTCCGTCGGCGAGTGCCTTGTGACAACCGTCACGTCGAATACGCAACCCACAGCACCAGTGGATTCACAAAGCCCCCGAAACACGCAGGGCCACTGGCGCTTGAATCCGGTTCATGAGGCGCTGCGTATCCAGAGGGTCAGACCACACCGCCCCCTGCCCAGTGCCCCGGGGGCTTTCGTCAACACCCCACGCCTACTCACCATGCCCATCGTCAATGCCCTCCCCCTCCGGCTGATTCCTTTGGCCGCAGCCGCTGCGCTGCTCTGCACCTCCCCCGCCCACGCCGACACCGGCAAGCTGCTGCTCACCGGCGGCGTGAGCTCTGTTGAAGGCGCGGCCGGCGGCGGTATTTCACCGTGGGCCGTGATCGGCAGCCAGGCCACCGAAGGGGAGGTCGGCGTGTCCGCCTACGCCAGCCGCGCCAATACACGGGACTACAGCCTCAACGCCTACGGTGTGGCCGTGGGCATCCACGACCGCGTCGAACTCTCCGTGGGTCGGCAGGACTTCAACACCGGCATCACCGGCACAGGCCTCGGTCTGCCCGGCCTGCACCTGAAGCAGGACATCGTGGGCGCCAAGCTGCGCGTGGCCGGCGACGCCGTGCTCGACAGCGACAGCCTGATGCCGCAGATCGCCGTGGGTGTGCAGTTCAAGCGCCTGCAGTCGTCGGGCCTGGACGGCACGCTCAGCGCGCTGGGTGCCAAACGCAACGGCGCCGACGTGTATGTGAGCGCCACCAAACTCTTCCTGGCGCAAGGCATCCTGGTCAACGGCACGCTGCGCGCCACCAAGGCCAACCAGGGTGGCCTGCTCGGCTTCGGCGCCACGCTGGGCGGCACCGACAACGGCTACGAACTGCAGCCCGAGATCTCGGTGGCCTACCTGATCAACAGCCAATTGGCCGTGGGTTTCGAGTACCGCGCCATGCCCAACAAACTGCAACGCGCCGGCCAGGCCGCCGGGCTGGGCGACGGTCTGCGCGCCGACGACTGGAAAGACATCTTCATCGCATACGCCCCGAGCAAGAACGTCTCGCTCACCGCCGCCTACGTGGACCTGGGCCGCATCGTGCCGGCCACCACCAGCGGACGCAAACAAACCGGCGTGTACCTCTCGGCCCAGATCACTTTCTGAACCCTTCATCTTTGAGCCTCACCATGAAACACCTCATCACCGCCACCGCCCTCACCCTGTTCGCCCTGGCCAGCGGCGCCACGCTCGCCCAGTCCATGCAACCCGCCCCCTCGGCCGCCAGCGCCTACCCGGTGGCGCCCGCCGCCGGTCTGTACCAGGCCTTTGGCGAAGCAGCCGGCATCCGCAGCCTCATGGACGATTTTGTGGTTCGCCTCAAGGCCGACCCACGCATTGGTGACCAGTTCGCGGACACCAACCTCACCAACCTGGCCAAGTCGCTGAGCGACCAGCTCTGTCAGCTTTCGGGTGGCCCCTGCGTCTACAAGGGCCCCGACATGAAGACCGCACACGCCGACCGCGACACGACCCGCGCCCAGTTCAACGCGCTGGTGGAGGTGCTGCAACAGAGCATGGACGCACGCGGCATTCCGTTCACCCGCCAGAACCAGATGCTCGCGCTGCTGGCCCCGATGCACCGCGACGTGATCACCGTTCGCTGAAACACCACCGAGACCGATCATGAAAAGCCCGAACGCCGTTGCCTGGCTGATCGCCGCCATCCTGTGCCCCCTGGCCGCGCAAGCCGCCACCGTGCAGGTGACGGTGCTCGGTCGTGATGGCAAACCCCTGGCCGATGCGGTGGTGATCGTCGAACCAGCCTCGGGCGCCAAGCCTGCTTCGCCCGCCCCGGTGTCGGCCGTCATCAACCAGCAGAAGATGCAGTTCGTGCCGGGCACCAGCGTGCTGCCGGTCGGCTCCAGGGTGACCTTCACCAACTTCGATACGTGGGAACACCACGTGCGCGGCATGCCCGCTGGCCTGGCATCACTGAACCCGGGAACCCAACCCGGCTTTGAGCTGCGACTGGACGGCAAGGCCGAAGGCAAGGACCCCGCGAGCGCCGAGGTGACGCTGGCCAAGGCGGGTGCCATGCAGCTGGGTTGCCACCTGCACGGATCCATGCGCGGCTTCATCTTCGTGGCCGATTCGCCCTGGACATTGCTGACAGACGCCAACGGTGTCGCCACACTGCAAGGTGTGCCCGAAGGCGCCGCCAAGGTGAGGGTGGTGCACGCGGACCAATTGCTCGAAGGCCCACCGGTCACGGTCAACATCACGCCGGTCACGGCCCTGAGCCTGCCCACACAAGTCCAGCCGCGCCGGCGCCGGCCATGAACACCCTGCCCGCTTTCTTCCATGCCCTGGTGTGGGCATGGGGCAAGCCGGTGCCCCACAATGCCCGCATGAGTGCACAACCCGATGACCAACTGATGGCCCTGATCGACCGCATCGCCCAGCGCGATGAGGCCGCCCTCAAGGCCCTCTACGACCTGACCTCGTCCAAGCTGTATGGCCTGTCCATGCGCGTGGTCGGCAAGGCCGAATGGGCTGAAGACGCGCTGCAGGAAACCTTCCTGCAGATCTGGCGGTCCGCCGGCGACTACCGCGCCTCGCTCAGCCCACCCATGGCCTGGTTGGGCCTGATCGTGCGCAGCCGCTCGCTCGATTATTTGCGCCGGCGCAGCGCCGAGCGCACCCACCTCACCGACGAGATCGACGACGTGATGTCCGACACCATGGAAGGCGATTCGCCCAACCCGATGGACACCACCCTGGCCAGCCAGCAGGCGTGGGCACTGCACCAGTGTCTGGGCAAGCTGGAGAACCGCCAGCGCGAGGTGGTGAGCCTGGCCTACCTGCGCGACCTCAGCCACAGCGAACTGGCCGAGCAACTCAGCCTGCCGCTGGGCACCGTGAAGACCTGGATCCGCCGCGGGCTGGACCAACTGCGCACCTGCATGGCGCGCTTTGCGTGAAGGGACCGGCATGAACCTGATCCAACACCCCGAACTGCTCGACAAGCTGGCCGCCGCCCACGCGCTGGGTACCTTGCGTGGTGGTGCACGCCGCCGCTTTGAAGCCATGGCGCGAGAACAAGCCCCGGTGCGCGCTGCCGCGCTGGTGTGGCAAAGCCGCGTGGCCAGCATGAACGAGCTGCAGACCGCGCAACAACCCGCGCCCGCCGTGTGGACCCGCATTGAGAACCTGGTGCAGGGCGAGAGCCAGCAACAGGCCATGGCCGCTGCGCGCGCCCAAGCTGTGAAGCCCCAGCCCACTGGCTGGCTGCGCAGCCTGGCGCTGTGGCGCGGCGCCACCGCCGCCGGCGCGCTGGCCACGGTGTTTGCGCTCGTCACCGCCGTGGGCCTGCGCGACGACCTGGGCGCGCAGATCAACGAACTGCAGGCCCAACTGTCGGCCACACCGCAGATCGAATACGTGGCCGTGCTCAACGACGACCAGGCCAGCGCTTCCATGCTGGTGACCTTCGACCCGAAAAACGGCAAGCTCACGCTGCAGCGCGTGGGCGGCTTCCAGGAAGCCAGCGACAAGTCGCTGCAGCTCTGGGCCCTGCCGCCCTCGGGCGGACCCCGCTCGCTGGGCGTGCTGAGTCAGGAACGTTTGCTGCAGCTCACGGCCGGCGAGGGCGACGTGCGCGAAGTGCCCGCCCTGGCCATCAGCCTGGAGCCCAAGGGCGGCGTGCCGAGCGAACGCGGCCCGACCGGGCCGGTGCTGTTCAAGGGTGCGCTGATCCAGAAGATGATCTGAATCTGCCGCGCGAGGCGGCTACTGCCGCGCCGTGCGCACGTTGGCCGGCGGCGACTGCGGGTGGCTGGTGCGCCACGGGTTGATGTCCAGCCCGCCGCGGCGCGTGTAGCGCGCGTATACCGCCAGCTTGGTGGGTTTGCAGCGCGCCAGCACATCCATGTAGATGCGCTCCACGCACTGCTCGTGGAATTCGTTGTGGTTGCGAAAACTCACGATGTACTGCAGCAAGCCCGCCTGGTCGATCTGCGGACCGCTGTAGCTGATCTGCACGCTGCCCCAGTCGGGCTGGCCGGTCACCAGGCAGTTGCTCTTGAGCAGGTGGCTCACCAGGATTTCGTCCACCGGCTTTTCATCAAACGCTGCAGACAGCAGCTCGGGCGCGGGCTGGTAGCGCGTGCACTCCACATCGAGCCGGTCGATCGACAGGCCGGCCAGTTCCTGCACCGTCTCCCGCTCCAGCTGTTCGGGCAGCAGCAGCCTCACGCCGGCGCTGGACTGCAGGGTGCTCCCGTGCCAGATGGCCGCGCTCACGTCCGCCCGGATGCGGTCGCGCACCGCGTCGGCGCTGGCAAATGCCGTGTTGTTGAAGCTGTTGAGGTAGAGCTTGAACGACTTGCTCTCCACGATGTGCGTGCTCTCGCAGGGTACGGTGATGTGGGCCAGGGCCACCTGCGGTTTGCCGCGTGGGTTGAGCCAGCTGAGCTCAAACGCGGTCCACAGATCGGCACCGAGAAACGGCACGCTGCCGGTGATGCCGATCTCGCGGCGCTTGGTCTCGCGCGGCAGGGGAAACAGCAGGCCGGCGTCGTATTGGTCCACGTAGGCCGAGGCCTGGCCAAGCTGCGATTGTTCGGGGGTGTTCTGGGTCATGTCGAGGTCTGTGCAGTCTGGAGGTGCGGAACGATGTGGCCAGCCAGCAGCGCGGCCACTCCGGGTGGCCAGTCGTGGCCCATGCCGTCGATGGACTCGAAGCGCGCGCCGGCGATGCGCGCAGCGGTGTCCTGGCCACAGGCCAGCGGCACCAGCGGGTCGGCCGTGCCGTGCAGCACGAGCGTGGGGCAGGCAATGCGCTGCAACAGGGTGTGGCGCTGGGTGTCGGAGGCCACAGCGAGCAGTTGCCGCGCCACACCATCGGGGTTGTGGCTGCGCACCGCATCGGCCAGCACGCGTTGCTCGAACGCAGGCATGTCTTGCGGGAACGCGGGACTGCCGATCAGGCGGAACATGTTGAGGGCGTGGGCAGCCACGTGTTCTGGACGCTGGCTGCGCGGGCGTTTGAGCAGGGCGCGTGTCACATGCGGACGCGGACCCGGCAAACCAGGCGCACCGCTGGAGCTCATGACGCTGGTGAGGCTGAGCACGCGCTGCGGCACGGTGGCGGCCACGCGCTGCGAGACCATGCCGCCCATGGACACGCCCACCAGGTGGGCGCGCTGCACGCCCAGCGCATCGAGCAGGCCGACGGTGTCTTGCGCCATGTCTTGGAGGCTGTAGGGCGAGCGGATGGGCAGTCCCAGGCGGGACCGCACGAGCTGCCAGCCGATATTGGGCACGCCCAGGTGGTCCAGCTGGCTGGACAGGCCAATGTCGCGGTTGTCGAACCGGATCACCCGGTAGCCGGCCTGCACGATGGCCTGCACCAGCGAGCCAGGCCAGGCGGTGAGCTGCATGCCCAGACCCATGGTGAGCAAGACCGCAGGCGCTTGTTCGTCGCCGTCGCTCTCGTACTCAATGCGCAGGCCGTTGTGGGTGATGTTCATGCCGGGCACGTCAGACGAACTCGCGTTCACGCAGCCACTTGGTGGCGACCCATTTCTCGCCCTCGATCACCGGCGCGCCGCCATGCAAGGTGCGGGTGGAGGGGTGGGGACGGTCGTAGTTGAAGAACACGGCGTTGCCTCGCACGGGCGCCACTTCCAGCCCGGCGTCGGGGAAGGTGGTGCCGCCGCCGCGCGCAGGCTCGCTGAGGTACATCACCAGCGTGGCCAGGCGTTGCCCGCCGCGCTTGAGGATGCTGGGCGTACCGGGTTCGTCGGGGTCGAAGTAATCGTAGTGCGGCTTGTACTCGGCGCCCGGGCGGTAATGCAGCACCTGCAGGCCTTCGCCGTTTTCAACCGGCCAGTTCAGCAGGCGGGCGATGCGCGCCTCGATGCGTGTGACCTCGGCCGTCTGCCCGCGCGCGAAGAAGGTGCCGCTGCTGGTGCGGTCCGGGTTGAGTTCCTCGCCCCCGGTCTTGGTGGCCACGGTGAGCGAGCGCGCGAGTTGCGGGCGCGCCGATTCGATCAGCGCGTCGCATTCGTCGGCGCTCAGCAGGTTGCCGAGCACCACCACGCGCGGCTGGTTGAGCGAGGCAATCACGTCGACCAAACGGTCCCCCGCGTCGATCTGGCGCGGCGACTGGCTCAGGTCCAGATCGGGCAGGAGCCGCGCCCCTTCGCGGCGCACCACCGGTGTGGGCTGCGGCGGCACCACGGCAGGCTCCTTCCATGTGGCCTTCAGTGCCTTGAGCGCAACCACCTCCTGCCAGCCCGACGCCACCATGGACGCCAGCACCGCATCGCGCGAGAACCCGGCCGAGGCTTGCTCCACGATCCACTGGCGCAACTCGATGGTGACGGACTGGTTCATGGCAATGTCCTCAGGACTTGGCCTCGCGGCGGAACACCAGGCGGTCGGGTCCGGAGGCGGCGCTGTTGAAGCGGTACCCTTCCAGATCGAAGTGTTTGAGCTGCTCGGGCGTGCTGGCGCGGTGCTGCACGGCGTAGCGCACCATGAGGCCACGCGCGCGCTTGGCCATGAAGCTGATCACTTTGTAGCCATCGGCCTTGCGCTCTTCAAACACGCAGGTGACCACCCTGGGCACCAACACCTTGCGATCGACCACCTTGAAATACTCTTCGCTGGCGAGGTTGACCACCACCGGACTCAGGTCGGCCCGGGCGCGTTCGTTGAGGTGGTCCGCGATCTGGCGGCCCCAGAACGCGTAGAGGTTCTTGCCGTGGCCAGTGGCCAGGCGCGTGCCCATCTCCAGGCGGTAAGGCTGCATGAGATCGAGCGGGCGCAGCACACCGTAGAGACCGCTCAGGATGCACAGGTGTTGCTGCAACCAGTCGAGGTCGGGCTCGGCCAGTGCCTTCGCGTCCAGCCCGCCATACACGTCGCCGTCAAAGGCCAGCACGGCCTGCTTGGCATTTTTCGGCGTGAACTTCGGGCGCCAGGCCTGGTAGCGCGCCACGTTCAGGCCCGAGAGGGTGTCCGACAGCTTCATGAGGTCGGCAATCTGCTGTGGCGATTGATCGCGCAACACACCGATGAGCTCGGAGGCCTGCTTCACAAACAGCGGCTGGGTGTGGGTGGCGACGTGCGGCGGCGTCTCGTAGTCGAGTGCCTTCGCGGGAGAGATGAGGAACAGCATGTGGAGGGGGGCCGGGCGGATTCGCGGTGGGCAGTCGAACAATGAAAAAAGGCTTCCCGAAGGAAGCCTTGATTATCGCCACCGCACCGCTTCACTTCAGGTCGCCCGCGAGAGACGCCAGCGTTTCCGGGGACACCTGCACATGCGCCGGGTAGTGGGTGTGATCACAGCCGATCTTCACCGCTGCACCGGCCTGAATGGCCGCGCGCATGGGTGGCGTGAATTCGAAGCGCACAAAGTGCACTGCGGAGGTTTTCACTTCGTTTTCGCGGTCCAGGTCTTCGTCGGCAATGGCGTACACGCGCGCATACCCTTCGACCTCGACGAACAGGCGGTCCTCCACGCCGATCAGGCGCGCGTGTCGGGGTACTCGATCATCATCGTGGCCTTCCAGTTGTGGCCATCGGGCACCAGCGGCGCGTAGGCCTCGATCTCCTGCTGGATGCCCTCTTCTTCAAACACCTTCTCGATGCGCAGCATCTCCTGGATCTGGTAGCGGATGGTGGTCTCGCTCTCGAACTGCAGGTTGATGTGTTCACCCAGCCGAACACTGCGCAGCTGGCGGTGTGCGATCACCTCGGGCTTGTGCAGTTTTCGCCACTTGGTGTAAGCCTCCAGGCTCATGAGCGAGTCGGCGGTGATGTGTCCGGTGAGTTGCATGTTTGTCTCCTTACTTCAGTCCATAGGCCTTGGCAACCAGACTGAGCGGGTGCTGCAGCTCGGGCGCGCCCAGCCCGTTTACTTCAAAACCTTGGGCGATGTGGTGACCCCCGAGCGGACAGTCCGAGCTGATCACATCGGGCGGGCTGCCGTCCTTCATGGTGGCCATGGCCTTGAACACCGGCTTGCCGATCTTCATGGCGGTCTGGTGGGTGGCCTTCTTCACGCCAAAGGTGCCTGCGTGACCCGAACAGCGCTCGATCGTGTTGATGGTGGTGTCCGGCACCATTTTGAGCATTTCTTCGGTCTTGCGTCCGATGTTCTGCACACGACCATGGCACGGGATCTGGTAGCTCACATTGCCCAGTTTCTGGGGAAATTCGGTCTTGAGCAGACCGTCGCGCTTGCGCGCCATGAAGTATTCAAACGGGTCCCACAGGTGCTCCTTCACCAGTTGGGTGTCGGCGTCGTCCGGGAACATCAGCGGGATTTCCTGCTTGAACATCAGCGAGCAACTGGGCACCGCCGAGAGGATGGCGAAGCCGTCTTTCGCGTATTTCACCAGGACCGGGATGTTGGCTTCCTTGCTCTTTTCCACCGAGTCGAGGTCGCCGAGTTCGAGCTTGGGCATGCCGCAGCACTGCTCCTTCTCCACGATCACATAGGGGATCTCGTTGTGGTCGAGGATCTTGAGCAGGTCCAGGCCGATGCCGGGCTCGTTGTAATTGATGTAGCAGGTGGAGAAAATGGCGACCTTGCCCGGCGTTTTCTCGCCGTCTTTCACGGTCGTGGCTTTGGCCTCGGGCGCGGCGGAGCGAAAGCGCTTCGTAGCCAGTTCGGGCAGCCAAGCGTCCTTGTCGACACCGGCCACGCTTTCCATCACGCTGCGCGCCACCTTTGTCTTGTTGATCGCGTTGACGGCCTGCACCACGATCGGAATGCCGGCAAACTGGCCGTGCACGTCGGTCGAGGCGAGGAATTTTTCGGCTGCGCCAACGTCCCCCTTCTTGAACTTGATCGCCTTGGCGCGCAGCATGGTGTGCGGGAAGTCCAGATTCCATTCGTGCGGCGGGGTGTACGGACACTTGGTCATGTAGCACAGGTCGCACATGTAGCACTGATCGACCACCTTCCAGTAGTCCTGCTTCTCAACTCCATCCACTTCCATCGTCTTGCTCTCGTCCACCAGATCAAACAAGGTGGGGAACGAACCGCACAGGCTCACGCAGCGGCGACAACCGTGGCAGATGTCGAAGATGCGTTCCAGTTCATGGAAGCACTTTTCCTCGTCGTAAAAGTCGGGGTTTTTCCAGTCCAGCGCGTGTCGGGTGGGCGCTTGCAGGTTGCCTTCGGTGGCCATCGTTGTCGTCCTCAGCGAGGGATGTCAAAACGCTGCGCCTCGCGGCGCAGCGGGGTGGGCCAGATCAATCCACCAGTTCGTTCAAGGCTTTCTGGTAGCGGTTGGCGTGTGAACGCTCGGCTTTCGCCAAGGTTTCGAACCAGTCGGCCACCTCGTCAAAGCCTTCTTCGCGCGCGGTCTTGGCCATGCCGGGGTACATGTCGGTGTACTCGTGGGTTTCACCAGCCACGGCGGAGGCCAGGTTGTCGCGGGTGGAGCCAATCGGCATGCCGGTGGCGGGGTCGCCGGACTGTTCCAGAAACTCAAGGTGGCCATGCGCATGCCCGGTTTCGCCTTCGGCGGTGGAGCGGAACAAGGCCGCCACATCGTTCTGGCCTTCCACATCGGCCTTGTTTGCGAAGTACAGGTAGCGGCGGTTGGCCTGGGATTCGCCGGCGAAGGCGTCCTTCAGACATTGCTCGGTTTTCGAGCCTTTCAATGCGGGCATGTTGGTCTCCTTGCGTGGGTTGAAGAAGCGCTCGGCCATCGCAGAAAAATGCCTGCGACCGCAGAGACCCGCAAACAGTAGCCCCGGCGGAAAGCACCGGCCAATTGTTTCAGGCTATGTGGTGAATTGATCCCCGCTATCGATACAAGTCAATTGGTAACCACTCTCAAAACGGTCACAAAGGCCTTGAAAACGCACAAAATTTGACCTCGATGGAGGACCCTGTCGTTACGATAAGGGGAATGCGTTGCATAATGTTGAATCACAGACCTTCCCAAGGAGACCGCCATGAACCCAGCCACCCTGCCCGCTCCGGCACCCATCCAGCAGCTGCACCACTACGCCTACCGCGCGAAAGATGCCGAAGAAACACGCCGTTTCTATGAGGACATCCTGGGCCTGCCGCTGTATCACATCATCCAGAGCGACCATGTGCCCAGCACGGGCGAGTACTGTCCCTACACGCACTTCTTCTTTCGCCTGCAGGACGGCTCGTTCATCGCCTTCTTCGACCTGGGTGACGACGAGGCGGCGCTGCCCAGCCCGAACACGCCGAAGTGGGTCAACCACATCAGCTTTCGTGTGAACACCGAGCAGGAGCTGGAGAACACCAAGGCGCGCCTGGAGGCCAGCGGCATCGAGGTGCTGGGTGTGACGGACCACCACATCTTCAAGAGCATCTATTTCTTCGATCCGAACGGCATCCGCCTGGAACTCACGGCACAGCTGGCCGACGAGTTCGAGATGCTGGAGGAGAGCAAGACGGCGCACGCGCGTCTGGCCGAGTGGACAAAACGCAAGGAGCAGTGGCGTATTGAACGCGCCGAAGGCAAAACGGCGGCACCGCTGAAGCCGCAGCAGAACGATCGGCCTGAGGTCACCGGGCTTGTGAAGGTCTGAGATTGTTGGCATTGGCGTTGCTGCGGTCAGCGCGAACCGGACCGAGGGGCTCCGCGAATGTCCCCCGGGGCCTTTGGCCCCTCCTCCTTTATTTCGCTGCGCCCCTCGGTCCGGTTCGCGCTGACCTCCAGGCACTCCACCGTGTGTTTTCAAAGGCGCTACTGGCGCAAGGGTGCACGGCGCTTTGCGCAGCGAAATAAAGGGGGAGGCGGCACCAGCCGCCGGGGGACATTCGCGGAGCAGAGCGCCGTGCACCCTTGCGCCCCGCGAGGTTTCTGCCCGAAACGAGACGAAACGAAACAAGAGGAGTGATGAGTCCATGACCAACTACCGCGAAACAGCACACACCAACAGCTACGAATTCACCGCCGGCGCGGGCTACCAACTGCCCGAGTACCCGTTCGTCGAACCTCCGGAACTGCACAGCCCCACCCCCGTGCGGCATCCCGTGGTCATCGTGGGCGGCGGCATCACCGGCCTCACCCTGGCCTGCTCGCTGGCCCGCCTGGGTGTGCGCGCAGTCTTGATCGACGAGGACAACACCGTGGGTGTGAAGGGAGCCTCATCACGCGGCATCTGCTACACACAGAAATCGCTGGAGATCTTCGAGCGCCTGGGCGTTTTTGAGCGCATTGCCGCCAAAGGCGTGCAATGGAGCGTAGGCCGCACCTTCGCCGGCGACGACGAGGTCTACAGTTTCGACTTGCGCCAGCAGGGCAATTTCGACCTCTCCAGCCAACCGCCATTCATCAACATCCAGCAGTTCTACATCGAAGGTTTTCTGGTCGAACGCATCCAGGAACTCGGGGTGGTCGACCTGCGCTGGCAGAACCGCCTGACCGGGTTCGAGCAAAACGCCGACTTCGCCACGCTCACCATCGAGACGCCCGCCGGCACCTACCAGCTGCAAGCCGAGCACGTGATCGATGCCACAGGCTCCCACAGCCCGCTGCGCAAGTGGCTCAACGTGCCGTCCGACAGCAAGCGCGGCGACGACCGCTGGTGCATCGCCGACGTGCGCTTCTCCACCCACCCGCCGCAGGAGCGCCACACCTGGATCGAAGCACCCTTCAACGAAAACCGTGCCGTGTGGCAACACCTCATGGCCGACGACGTCTGGCGCATCGACTACCAGATGGCGCCCAACGCCGACCCCGAGTACGTGAGCCGTGAAGACGTGGTGCGCGAACGCCTTGCGCGCCAGTTTGGGCCCGACGTGCAGGTCGAGATCGTCTGGGTAGGGCCCTACGCCTACCGCAGCGAATGCGTGCACGCCATGCGCCACGGACGTGTGTTCCTCATGGGCGACTCCGCCAAGGTGGTCAGCCCGTTCGGCGCGCGCGGTGGCAACACAGGCGTGGCAGACGCCGACAACCTGGCCTGGAAACTCGCGGCTGTGCTCAGCGGCAAGGCCGACACATCACTGCTGGAGAGCTACAACGACGAGCGTCTGGACGCCGCACAGCAAAACGTGAGCGTGACCAACCGCACCGCACGCTTCCTGCGCGCGGTCGACGGTACCGAACGCGTGTTCCGCCAGGCAGCCATCGGTCTGGCCAAACAGCATCCGTTTGCACGGTCGCTCATCAACACTGGTCGCATGGCTGTGGCCAATCCGTACGCCCGCTCGCGCGCCTGCACCTACGCACCGGACAGTGCAGCGGGCCAGTCGGTGCAGAACGTGGGGTTCGAGTGGGCCGACGGAGCACGTGGCGACGTGAACGACCTGCTGAACTGGACCCACGGCGACCTGCTGGTGCTGGTGTTTGGCGACCAACCAGCCGCTGCCCTGCAACGGCTGCGACGGCTGTGCCTGGACGCTCCTGTGCGCAGCGTGCAGGTGCTCGGCGCGAACGGCACTGCGAAGGCGCTGGAGCATGTGCGCGACCCACAGGGCCATTTGCAGGGCGCCTGCCGCGTGTCTGGCCAGGCCTGGGCGCTGGTGCGCCCCGACGGCTACCTGGCGGCCACCGGAGAGACCATCAACACCCAGCTGGTGGCCGCCATCGAGCGCTCGCTGGGCCTGCGCGGAGAACCAGCATGAACACCAACCTCCACTTCCAGGACGCCGACGCGTTCTACGAACAACTGCTCGACGCCCACGCGGGCCTCAGCCGCGACGACTCGGAGCTGCTCAACGCACGCCTGATCTTGCTGCTGGCCAACCAGATCGGGGATGCGGGCGTGCTCAAGGCATGCGTGGCAGCTGCGCGCGATATGCCCGTCACCCCGGCCTGAGGGACCGGTCGAATAAAATCTGCGGGTACGGGATGCCGTTTCCACTTCTGGCGCGCCCCATGACCGACACCCTGAACCAACCCGGCCTGCAATCCCTGGCCAAATCGTTCGAACCCGCTCCGCTCGAAGCCCGCTGGGGCCCCGAGTGGGAACAGCGCGGCTACGGCGTGGCGGGCTTTCGCGGCACGGGTGCACCCCAGGTGGACGCACCGTCGTTCGCGATCCAGCTGCCGCCACCCAACGTGACCGGCACGCTGCACATGGGACACGCGTTCAACCAGACCATCATGGACAGCCTCACGCGCTACCACCGCATGTCGGGCGCCAACACGGTCTGGGTGCCGGGCACCGACCACGCCGGCATCGCCACGCAGATCGTGGTGGAGCGCCAGCTGCAGGCGCTAGGCATCAGCCGCCACGACATGGGGCCCACGCCGGCCGAGGCGCGCAAGAACTTCGTGGCCAAGGTGTGGGAGTGGAAGGAAGAAAGCGGCAACACCATCACCACGCAAATGCGCCGCATGGGCGACAGCGTGGACTGGAGCCGCGAGTACTTCACCATGGACCCGAAGCTCTCGACCGTGGTCACCGAAACCTTCGTGCAGCTGTACGAACAGGGACTGATCTACCGCGGCAAGCGGCTGGTGAACTGGGACCCGGTGCTGATGTCGGCCGTGTCCGACCTCGAAGTGGAGAGCGAAGAAGAAGACGGTTTCCTTTGGCACATCGCCTACCCCTTGAGCGATGGCAGCGGTTCGCTCACCGTGGCCACCACCCGGCCTGAAACCCTGCTGGGCGACGTGGCGGTGATGGTGCACCCGGAAGACGAGCGCTACACGCACCTGATCGGCAAGACCGTGAAGTTGCCGCTGTGCGGCCGCGACATCCCGGTGATTGCCGACGACTACGGGCGTGGTCAAGGTCACGCCCGCGCACGACACCAACGACTATGCCGTGGGCCAGCGCCACAGCCTGCCCATCATCGGCGTGCTCACACTGCAAGCCGCCATCAACGGGAACGCACCTGCGAAGTACCAGGGCATGGACCGCTTTCTGGCCCGCAAGGCCGTGGTGGCCGATCTGGAAGCCGCCGGTCTGCTGGTGGAGACCAGGAAGCACAAGCTCATGGTGCCGCGCTGCGCCCGCACCGGCCAGGTGATCGAACCCATGCTCACCGACCAGTGGTTCGTTGCCATGCAGTCCAAGGGCAACGAGAAGAACACCAGCGGCACGTCGATTGCCGACAAGGCCATTGCGGCCGTGCAGTCAGGCGAAGTGAAGTTCGTGCCCGAGAACTGGGTCAACACCTACAACCAGTGGATGAACAACATCCAGGATTGGTGCATCAGCCGCCAGCTCTGGTGGGGCCACCAGATCCCCGCCTGGTACGACGAAGCGGGCAACGTGATCGTGGCGCGCAACGAAGCCGAAGCCCAGGCCAAAGCCCCCGGGCAGACGCTCGTGCGCGATCCCGACGTGCTTGACACCTGGTACTCGTCGGCCCTGGTTCCCTTCAGCACCATGGGCTGGCCGAACCAGAAGGAAGGCGCAACCGAGGACTACAACCTCTACCTGCCCAGCACCGTGCTGGTCACGGGCTACGACATCATCTTCTTCTGGGTGGCCAGGATGATCATGATGACGACGCACTTCACCGGTCGCGTGCCGTTCAAGCACGTCTACATACACGGCCTGGTGCGCGACGCGCAGGGCCAGAAGATGAGCAAGAGCGAAGGCAATGTGCTCGACCCGGTGGACCTGATCGACGGCATCGCTCTCGCGCCGCTGCTCGACAAACGCACCACCGGCCTGCGCAAGCCCGAGACCGCGCCCAAGGTGCGCAAGCAGACCGAGAAGGAATTCCCCGAGGGCATTCCCGCCTATGGCGCGGACGCGCTGCGCTTCACCTTCGCCGCGCTCGCCTCGCTGGGCCGCAGCATCAACTTCGACAGCAAGCGTTGTGAGGGCTACCGCAACTTCTGCAACAAACTCTGGAACGCCACGCGCTTCACATTGATGAACTGCGAAGGTCAGGACTGCGGCCTGGAGGACCACACCAAGGAACAGTGCGCCGTGGGTCAGCCGTTCCACGGCTACCTCAGCTTCAGCCAGGCCGACCGCTGGATCAGCTCGCTGCTGCAGAAGACCGAAGCCGAGGTGGCCAAGGGCTTCGCCGAGTACCGGCTCGACAACGTGGCGAACACGATCTACGACTTCGTCTGGAACGAGTTCTGCGACTGGTACCTGGAGATTGCCAAGGTGCAGATCCAGACCGGCGACGCCTCGCAACAGCGCGCGACCCGCCGCACCCTGATCCGCACGCTGGAGGCCATCCTGCGTCTGGCGCACCCGGTGATTCCCTTCATCACCGAAGAGCTGTGGCAGAAGGTCGCGCCTGTGGCCGGTCTGCCCGGTGAGTCGGTGAGCATCGCGCGCTACCCGCAAGCCCAGCTGAACAAGATCGACGAAGCGTCGATTGCCCACGTCACCAAGCTCAAGGCGCTGGTGGACGCCTGCCGCAACCTGCGCGGTGAAATGAACGTGTCACCCGCGACGCGCCTGCCGCTGTATGTGTTGGGCGACACCGCCTGGATGCAGGCCATGGGTCCGGTGCTGCAGGGCCTGGCCAAGTTGAACGAAGTGAAGGTGTTCACCGACGAGGCCGCATGGGCCGCAGCAGCGCAAGCCGCCCCGGTGGCCGTGGTCGGCGAAGCCCGCCTGTGCCTGTTCATGGAAATCGACCTCGCCGCCGAAAAACTGCGCCTGGGCAAGGAAGCCACGCGACTGGAAGGCGAGATCACCAAGGCCACCGCCAAGCTGTCCAACGAAGCCTTCGTGGCCAAGGCGCCGCCCGCGGTGATCGATCAGGAAAGAAAACGCGTGGCCGACTTCACGGCGACGCTGGAGAAGATGCGCGAGCAACTGCAGCGGTTGGGCGCCTGAGAAGCGAGAGAAAAACAAGAAGTGATCTGACCCAACCTCTCCGGAGGGAGGGGTCGTTCACCCAGAAATGCCGCGGGACTGGCTTTGCCAGACCGCAGGCATTGCCCCCCCTGAAAGGGGGGTCGCGCAAAGCGCGGCGGGGGGTCAGCCCCTATGCAAGGCGATCGAGCCCCACTGCGACGGCGTGACCGCCTGCGGGTCTTCCGGCTCGTGGTACTCGAGGCTGTCGAGCACGGTGAAGTCGCTCGCGCTGCCATCGTGTCCCACCGAATGCGGCGACAGGGTTTCGTGGATGCGGTGCGCCACGTACCAGCTCGCGCGCAGCTTCGCTTCACGCGTGTGCGACCCGAGGCGGGGCGTGAGATGCAGGTTGGGAATGCCGTGCAAAGGCGTACCTTCGGCGGCGAACTGCGGGTTGGCGCCGTCCATCAAACAGGCGTCGATGCGGCCGTCGCACAGGGCCAGCGCCAGGGCGTCGGGATCGAACAGCGTGCTGCGGCTCACGCCCACCCACAACTGGCCGGGCTTGCAATGGTTGAGCAGGCGCTCGTTGATCCAGCCGCGAAAGCGCGAGGCGTAGACCATCTGCAGCGAGATCGCGTCCGAGCGCGACAGCATGTCCTGCAGCGTCACGGGCTCCACGCCCAGCTTGTTCCAGATGGCTGCGGCGTGGTGCACTGCCGGGTCGTAACCCAGCAAACGCACGCCCAGGCTCTTGAGCATGGGGGCCAGCGTGTGCGCCACCGGCGCCAGGCCGAGCAAGCCCACGGTGCTGCCCGACAGCTCGCGCCCCATGCGCACCTGCGCGATCTTGCGGCCCAGCAGCGCGCTGATCATGCCGCGGCGGTACAACATGAGCAGGCCGTAGAGCAGGTACTCGGCGTTGGAGCGCACCGTGGCGCTGCGCGCCTGCAACACGCGCACGTGGCGCCGGGCACAGGCGTCCAGGTCGGTGTTGTCGCTGGAGATCTGCATGCGCGCCACGATCTCGAGCTTGGGAGAAAAATTCAGGAACTCCTCGGACACCACCACGTGGGGCGGCAGCACGATGGCGCGTGTCTTGTAGGTGGCTTTGCGCAGCTCCACCGGGTCGTCACCGAGTTCGGGGCGGAAGGTGACCTCGTGCCGCTCCTGCAACCAGGACAGCGCCTCGGGCACGAGCGGATCAACGAGCAGGACTTCCATGATCGGACGACCGAGGTCGGCTTCAGCGTCGTTTGAGCAGGGTGATGTGATCGTCGCCGACGGTCTGCTGTTCCACCAGCAGGTTCCCGGTTTGTTTGGCGAAGGCCTGGAAATCGCGCACCGATCCGGCGTCGGTGGAAATCACTTTGAGGGTCTGGCCGCTGTGCATGTCGGCCAGTGCTTTTTTGGCTTTCAGGATGGGCAGCGGGCAGTTCAGACCGCGGGCATCGAGTTCTTTGTCGGCGTACATGGGTCTTTCCTTGGAATCCACGCATTCTAAGCGTCGGGCGGTTTTCCCTGCGCCTTGCTGAAGCCCGCTTTTGCGCTATGGCAGTGGGTCGGTTGGCCGCGGAAGATCCTCCATGAACACGGGCTCGAAGCCCTGTCCACGCAACCAGTCGGCCAGCGCAAACCCAGTGCCGGCGCGCCAGCAGCGGATGGTGGCGGGTGCCATGAGCTTGTATTCGGCCAGCTCGGGGGAGAGTTTCACCTCGCCGTGCGCGACCGCGTGGTAGGTCACGATGACCTGATTCATGCGTTGGAAATCATGGACCCCCACCAGCGTGAGTTCCGTCACATCCAGCGCGGTTTCTTCGGCAATTTCGCGACGAATGCCTTCTTCCGGCGATTCACCGGCTTCCATGAAGCCGGTGATGAGTCCGAACATGCGGCCCGACCAGGCCGCGTTGCGCGCCAGCAGGATGCGACCGTCCACCTCCACGATGGCGGCCAGCACCGGCGTGGGATTGTTCCAGTGGGTGAAGTCACAGGCCGGACAGCGCAGACGCTGCTTGTCGCCGCCGTCTTCGGCCTGCGTGATGAGTTCCAGCGCCGTGGCGCACCGGGGGCAGTAGCGGAATTCGCTGACGGACATGGCGGGCGTCAAGCGGGGAACACGCCGGTGGAGAGGTAACGGTCACCACGGTCACACACGATGAAGACGACGGTGGCGTTCTCCACCCGGGCGGCGATCTGCTGCGCCACCCAGCACGCGCCCGCCGCCGAGATGCCGGCAAAGATGCCTTCTTCACGCGCGAGTTGCCTGCACATGGCCTCGGCATCGGACTGGCTCACGTACACCAGCTCGTCAACCGTGCTCGGGTCGTAAATCTTGGGCAGGTATTCGGTGGGCCACTTGCGAATGCCAGGGATGCGCGAACCTTCGCTGGGCTGGGCGCCGATGATGCGGATGGCCGGGTCTTTTTCTTTCAGGAAGCGCGAGACACCGGTGATGGTGCCGGTCGTGCCCATGGCGCTCACAAAGTGCGTGATGCGGCCGTTGGTCTGCTGCCAGATCTCGGGGCCGGTCGTCTCGTAATGCACACGCGGGTTGTCGGCGTTGGCAAACTGGTCGAGCACGCGGCCCTTGCCGTCGGCCTGCATCTTGTCGGCCAGGTCGCGCGCCGACTCCATGCCGCCGCTCTTGGAGGTGAGGATGAGCTCGGCACCAAACGCCTTCATGGTCTGCGCGCGCTCGATGGACAGGTCCTCCGGCATGATCAGCACCATGCGGTAGCCCTTGATGGCGGCAGCCATGGCCAGCGCGATGCCGGTGTTGCCCGAGGTGGCTTCGATGAGGGTGTCGCCGGGCTTGATTTCGCCGCGCTCCTCGGCGCGCTGGATCATCGACAGGGCAGGCCGGTCCTTCACCGAACCGGCGGGGTTGTTGCCTTCGAGCTTGCCGAGCACCACATTGCCGCGTTGCGCGTTGCCCGCAGCACCGATGCGCTGCAGGGCCACCAGCGGGGTGTTGCTTCATCGATTGCACTGTGCCATAATTTGCAACCCCTTTCAGGACGCCCGGGTGGTGAAATTGGTAGACGCAGGGGACTCAAAATCCCCCGCCGCAAGGCGTGCCGGTTCGATTCCGGCCCCGGGCACCACATGCAAAGCCGCACAGCATTCGCCGTGCGGCTTTTTTGTGGCTGCCACCTGGTCACTGAACTGCACATGGACAATGCAGCCAGTTCAAAATCCTACCGAGTGACACCCGCCATGCTGATGCCCATCCTCGCTGTCCTCGCTGGCTTGCTGCTGCTGGTCTGGAGTGCCGACCGTTTTGTCGAAGGCGCCTCCAGTACCGCCGGGCATTTCAGCGTGCCGCCCCTGCTGGTGGGCATGGTGATCGTCGGGTTCGGCACTTCGGCGCCCGAAATGGTGGTCTCCACCCTGGCTGCATCGCAAGGCAACCCGGGGCTGGCGCTGGGCAACGCATGGGGCTCGAACATCGCCAACATCGCGCTCATCCTCGGTGTCACGGCCCTGGTCGCGCCCATCCTGGTGCAGTCGATGATTCTGCGCAAGGAGCTGCCCATCCTGACCGCCGTGACGCTGCTGGCAGGCTTTCTGGTCTGGGACGGTGGACTCAGCCGCGCCGACGCCTGGGTGCTGCTCGGCGTGTTCGCGGTGCTGGTGGGTTGGACGATCTTTGAAGGGATGCGAGGCGGCAGCGATGCGCTGGCCACCGAAACCGCCGCCGAACTGCAAGCCCACGCCATGCCGCTGCCGCGCTCGCTGATGTGGGTCGGCGTGGGCCTGGTGGTGCTGGTGGGGAGTTCGCAGCTGCTGGTGTGGGGCGCGGTGCAGATTGCGCAATCGCTGGGAGTGAGCGACCTGATCATCGGCCTGACCGTGGTGGCAGTGGGCACCTCGCTGCCGGAACTGGCCTCTTGTGTGGCCGCTGCACGCAAGGGCGAACACGACATCGCGCTGGGCAATGTGCTGGGCTCCAACCTCTTCAATTCGCTGGCGGTGGTGGGCATCGCCGGCGCCATTGCGCCCATGCAGATCGACGCCGAGGTGTTGACGCGCGACTACCCCATGATGCTGGGACTCACGGTGGTGCTCTTCCTCATGGGGTGGGGATTTCGCAAGCGGCAGGGCCGAATCAACCGGCTGGAAGCCCTCGCACTGCTGGCGGCCTATGCGGGCTACACGGGGTTCCTGATCACCACCATGGTGCCCGCTGCCTGAAACAGGCAATCAGACTTTCAGGCCCTCGGCCACGGTGGGGTAGCGCAAGCGCAAACCGAGCTCCTGCTTCATGCGCAGGTTGTGCAGCCGGCGCGATTCGCTCATGAAGCTCAGCAGCATCAACGGCAACTGGTCGCCTGCGGCGTCGCGCGCCACGCGCGGTGGACGCGGCAGTCCGTACAGGTCGGCCGCCAGATCGAAGTAGTCGCCCATCTTCAGCTCGGTGTCGTCCACCACATTCACATTGCGCTGCGGGCGTCCGCGCCACAGGGCCAGCACGCAGGCGCGCGCGAGGTCATCGGCGTGGATGTGGTTGGTGTGCACGTCGTCCTGGGCGCGCAACACGGGCGTGCCGCGCAGCAGGCGCTCGCGCGGCGTGCCACCGTCGCGATCGGGCGCGTAGATGCCGGGAATGCGCAGCACCGTGGTGCGCACACCCGTGGCGCGACCCAGCCAGTGCACGGCAGCTTCGGCATCCACCCGCCGCCATGCGCGCGGCGTGAGTGGTCGGGCCGGTGTGGTCTCGTCGACCCAGCGCCCCTGGCAGTCGCCGTACACGCCCGAGGTGGAACCGTAAACCAGCGCTGCGGGCAGCGAGCGCTGCGCCAATGCCCGGGTGAGTGCGCGGGTGCGGGGGTCCAGGCGCCAGTCGGCCAGCTCGCCCGAAGGCGGCGGCGCCAGGTGCAGCAAGCGCGTGGCCAAGCCGGCCAGGCGGCGCAGGCTGTGCGGGTCATCAAGGTTGCCCAACAGCGGCGTGATGCCTTGGGCGCGCAGCGCCGGCAGGCGGTCCGGGCTGGACGTGAGCGCCATCACGCGCGCGCGGGAGGCACTGCCCAAGACACGCGCCGCGCGCTGGCCCACGTCACCACAACCCACGATCAACACCCGTTCACGCCGGAAGCGTGCGGGCAAGGCGCCGAGAAGGCTCATGCAGATTCCGAATTTGAGACAATGACCGGTTGCCGAGCGGCTGTCGTTGCACCGCCGGGCCTCTTCACCCATTCAGTGCCAGTATGACATTCACCATCACCGTCGAGCCCAGTGGGCGCCTCTTCACCGCCGAGCCCGACGAGGCCATGTTGGCCGCCGGCATCCGCCAGGGCATCGGCCTGCCCTACGGCTGCAAGGACGGCGCATGTGGTTCCTGCAAATGCAAGCTGGTCTCGGGCAGTGTGGTGCACGGCCCGCACCAGAGCAAGGCCCTGAGCGCCGATGAAGAAGCTGCTGGTTACGTGTTGACCTGCTGTGGCGTGGCACAGAGCGACGTGGTGATCGAATCGCGCCAGGTCACGGAGGTGGGGGCATTCCCGATCAAGAAGATGCCGGTGCGCGTGAGTGCGCTGGAGCGCGCCTCGCACGACGTGATGGTGCTGCGCCTGCAACTGCCCGCGAGCGACACCTTCCAGTACCACGCGGGTCAGTACGTTGAGTTTCTGTTGCGCGACGGCGACCGCCGCAGCTACTCCATGGCCAACGCGCCGCACACACAAACCGCCGCGCCTTCGCTCGAACTGCATGTGCGCCACATGCCGGGCGGCAAGTTCACCGACCACGTGTTCGGCCCGATGAAAGAGAAAGACATCCTGCGCATCGAAGGGCCGTACGGCAGCTTCTTCCTGCGCGAGGACAGCGACAAGCCCATGGTGTTGCTGGCGTCGGGCACGGGCTTCGCGCCGATCAAGGCGGTCATCGAGCACATGCAGTTCAAGGGCATCACGCGCGAGGCCACGCTGTACTGGGGTGGTCGTCGTCCGGCCGACCTGTACCAGAGCGCCTGGATCGAAGCGCGGCTGGCCGAAATGCCGAACCTGCGCTACGTGCCGGTGGTGTCGAATGCCCTGCCCGATGATGAGTGGACCGGTCGCACCGGCTTTGTGCACGAGGCGGTGCTGCAGGACCTGCCGGATCTGTCTGGCCATGAGGTGTACGCCTGCGGTGCACCCATCGTGATCGATTCGGCCAGGCGCGACTACACGACCATGGCTGGGCTCCCCGAAGAAGCCTTCTTTGCCGATTCCTTCACCAGCGCCGCCGATAAAGTGGCCTGAGCTTTTTCACAAAAACTGGAGACAAACATGCTGAACCGCCGCGAACTGATCACCCGCACCGCCCTCGCTTCGGCCGCCATGGCGCTGCCCGGGCTTGGCCAGGCGCAGATCCCCACCACGCGCATCATCGTGCCCTTCGCGGCCGGTGGCCCGATCGACGTGACGGCGCGCATTCTGGCCGAAGCGGTGAAGGGAACACTGGGCACGGTGATCGTGGACAACCGGGCCGGCGCGGGCGGCAACATCGGTGTGAGCGCTGCGGCCAACCACCACGGCGTCGCACGGCATCAACCCCTGGCTGTTCAGCAAACTGCCCTACGACCCGGCGAAAGACTTCGCGCCCATCACGCAGATGCTGCGCGTGCCCAATGTGCTGGTGATGAACGCCGAAGCCGCCACGCGCCTGAACATCAACAGCCTGGCCGACCTCATCGCCTACGGCAAGGCCAATCCGGGCAAGCTCAACTACGGCTCGGGCGGCAACGGAAGCGCCGGTCACCTGGCGGGTGAACTGTTCAAGAATCAGGCCGGCATCTTTGCGGTGCACATTCCCTACAACGGCGGCAACCCGGCGCAGGTGGGGCTGCTCTCGGGCCAGGTCGACTTCAACTTCGACAACCTCGCCACGGCGGCGCCCAACATCCGCTCGGGCCGGCTCAAAGCCCTGGCTGTGACCACCTTGCAGCGCAGCAGCGTGCTGCCCGATGTGCCCACCGTGGCCACCACCCTGCCCGGCTTCGAGATCGACACCTGGTGGGGCTTGGTCGTGCCGGCCGGCACACCGGCAGAGACTGTGCGCAAGCTAAACACTGCCTTCACCGACGCCCTGAAGTCGCCCGAGGTGAAAGCCCGCTTCGGTTTGCTGCTGGCAGAACCGGCGCCCAACACGCCCGAGCAGTTCGGCGAGTTCATGAACCGCGAACGTGCAAAGTACGAACGCCTCGTCAAACTCAGCGGCGCCAAGGTCGACTGATCTGGTATCCCTTCAACAAAAAACAGCGCCCGAGGGCGCTGTTTTTTGTTGGGATCCAGTGGGTCTCAGCCGGCCAACAGCTTCTTCAAGTCGGCAGCCAGTGCTGGCGCTCCGCTGCCATAGCGGTGGTAGAGGCGGATGCGGCCTTGCGGGTCGTAGACATAACTGCCGGCCGAATGGTCCATCGTGTAGCTGGTGGGCGTGGGACCGTCGACCTTCTTGTAGTAGATCTTGTAGCTCTTGGCCAACGCAGGCAGCGCGTCGGGCGCGGCGTACAGCGCGAGAAAGCTGGGGTCGAAACTGGCCATGTACTGCTTCATGATCTCGGGCGTGTCGCGCTCGGGATCGATGCTCACGAACAGGCCCTGCAGGCGTTCTCCGTCGGCGCCCAGCAGGCGTTTGGCCTCGGCCAGCTCGCTCATCGACGTGGGACACACGTCAGGGCACTGCGTGAAGCCAAAGAAGATCACCACCGCCTTGCCCTTGAAGTCGGCCAGCGTACGAGCCTGACCGTTGTGGTCGGTGAGCGAAAAGCCGGTGGCGTAGTCGGCGCCGGTGATGTCGATACCGGAGAAGCTGGCGGCCTGTTCGCTGCAGCCGGCGATGAACAGGCCGGTGGCGCCGAGCGTGGCGCCCAGTACCTGGCGGCGGGTGAGTGCGGTGTGGGAAGGCATGGCGGTCAGAGGTAATGGTCGATCAACAGCGCGGCGAACAGCAGCGACAAGTGAATCAATGAGAAACGGAAGGTCTTGCGCGCGAGCGCGTCGGAATAGTTGCGCCACAGTGCCCAGGCATAACCGCAGAAGCCGATGCTCAGGGCAATGGCGCTGACCAGGTAGAACCAGCCACTCATGCGCATCATGAAGGGCATGAGGCAGGCGGCAAATAGCACAAAGGTGTAGAGCAGGATCTGCAGCCGCGTGAACTCAGAGCCGTGCGTGACGGGCAGCATGGGCAGGCCGGCTTTCCGGTAGTCCTCCACGCGGTAGAGCGCCAGCGCCCAGAAGTGCGGTGGCGTCCAGAGGAAGATGATCAGGAACAGGATCAATGCCTCGGGCGATACCACGCCCGTCATGGCGGCCCAGCCCAGCACCGGCGGCATGGCGCCCGATGCGCCCCCGATCACGATGTTCTGTGGCGTGAGCGGCTTGAGGATCACGGTGTAGACCACCGCGTAGCCCACGAAGGTGGCGAAGGTCAGCCACATGGTCAGTGGGTTGACCGCGAAGTACAGCACGGCCGAACCAGCGCCACACAACACGGCAGAGAACGACAGCGTCTTGCCGTTGGTGAGCTGCCCTTTGGCGGTAGGACGCCAGGCGGTGCGCTTCATCTTGGCGTCGATGTGCTGCTCGACCACGCAGTTGAACGCAGCGGCCGCGCCGGCCACGAGCCAGATACCGAAACAGGCAATGGCGGCGAGCTGCACCTGCGCCCAGGTGGGCACGCCGGGTACCGCCAGCACCATGCCGATGAGGGCACAGAACACGATGAGCTGGATCACGCGCGGTTTTGTCAGCGCGTGGTACTGGCGCCAGACCGAGGGCAAGGCCACGGCCACAGGAGGAGAGGAAGCGGCGCTCATGGAGTAGATCGGAACATGTTCAGGGCTCCGTCCCCGGGGGCTTCGGCGCGGCGGGGTGCGGCACTGTGTGTGCCGCTGAGCGCGCCAGTGAAAACGATCACCAGCGCAGCGGCGCCGGCCGTGTGACCGACTGCGGCCAGCAGCGGCCAATCCAGCACCACATTGGTCAAACCGCTGACGAACTGCCACAGCGCGAGCAGCAGCAAGGCGCGCGCGGTGCGTCCCATGCCCGGCACCCGCCACAGACGCCAGCCCAGCCACACCATGGCGCCCAGCACCACAAAGGCCATGAGGCGGTGCACGTAATGAATGGCAGTGAGGGCCGGGAAGGCGATGGCCTCACCGGCGCTGTTCAAGCCGAGGTGGCGCCACAGCGTGAAGCCTTCGCGGAAATCCATGCTCGGCCACCAACTGCCCTGGCAAGTGGGGAATTCGCTGCAGGCCAGCACGGCGTAGTTGGTGCTGACCCAGCCTCCCAGCGCGATCTGCCACCACAGCAACACGGTGACCGCCACCAACGCCAGACGCAGGCGCCCAGGCAGCGGGGTCGGCCCCCGGTGACCGGGTTCGGCAAGTCGGTAGGCCACCGACTGCGCACGCAGCAAGGCCAGCAGGCCCAAGCCACCGAGCAGGTGCAAGGTGACGATGGCAGGGAACAACTTCATGGTCACCGTGAGCGCACCAAATGCGCCTTGCACGCAAACCCACACCAGCGTGACCAGCGGCCACACGAAAGACACCGACAGGCGCTTGCGCTCCAGCCAGCTCACCAGCGCGAGCACGAGGATCAACACGCCCACGGCGGTGGCGAGATAACGATGGATCATCTCGATCCAGGCTTTGGAAAAGGTGACCGGGCCGGTGGGCATGGCTTCCTGCGCCGCCGCAATGTTGGCGCTGGCGCCCACCGGGCTCACACTGCCGTAACAGCCCGGCCAGTCGGGACAACCCAGACCGGAATCGGTCAGGCGGGTAAAGGCGCCAAACAGGACCAGATCGAAGGTGAGGAACAGCGTGACAAGGGTGAGCACACGCAGGCGTTGCGCAGGTGGCGCGTGGCGGTTGCGCACCCACACCCAGGCCAGCGGGCCGAGCGCAAGCACCACACCCAGCAACATGATGCGGGCGATGGGGGCCAGGTCGTAGAGTGGTTGGGTGTCCATGTCAGGTCCTCCGCCGAGCCGGCTCAAGGCGGGCCTGCGCCCCCTCGGGGGGCAGCGACGACAAGAAGTGCGGAGCGTGGGGGTTCATCATGGCTGCCGGCCGGCTTTGTCCCAGAAGGCTGATGCGCGCAGCAGACGATCGAGGTCGCGCTTGGCCTGCTTGGGATCGATGTTGGCGGGGAAACGCATCATCCAGTTGCCCAGCGGATCAACCACGTAGAGGTGGTCCTCGATCTTCTGGCCAGCGGCCGGCTGCAACCAAGCGGCCAAGGCCTGAGCGTCGATCTGCAAGACCTGTGCAGCCGCGGTGGCCTGCTTCAGCGGTTCGGTCAGGGGTACATCGCCGGTGCGCAACCACACCCAGTCCAGCCGGTCCTTTTCACGGCCGAGTGTTTCGCGCAACTGGCGCTGCAGCAGCAGGTGCTCCTGGCAGGCCTCAACACACGCGCTGTCCGCCACGCTGATCAGCAACCACTGGTCTTTGAGTGTCGCCAGCGGCACGGTCTGGCCTGCTGCATTGACCGCCGTGATGGCGGGCAGCGGGCGTTGCGGGTCGATCAGTTCGCCGTAGTTGCGCCGGCCTTCGGGGCGGATCACGTAGTAGGTGAGGTAGGAGGCCACCACAGGCGCCACACACACCAACGCCAGACCCAGCAGCTTCCAGCGCCCGGATCGGGCGTTCACCACCGCGCCTGCGCCGGCCTGGTCGAGCTGGGGCAGGCTGTGCACGGTGAGGGTCAGGGGTTCATCGGGCGTCTGTGCCATGGGAAATGCGCTTTCGGCGGGGGGAAATGATTTGAAACCAGAGAAAGAGCAGGCCGGCCAGCGCACACAAGCCAAACCACTGGAAGGCGTAACCGTGGTGCTTGTCGACCCCGACCGCGGCGCGCGGCCATTCGCGCAAGAGGCCTTCGTGGGAAGCACCGGTTTGCTGCACGGACACGGTCAGCAGTTTGAGACCGGTTTCCTGGGCAAAAGTGCCAAGGTCGATATTTTGCCGGATCGCACCTGTGCCCGCCTCGCCCAGCTCGTATAGCTTGCCCGGCGGCGGGGCCAAGCGCCCCTCCACCTGCACCTCGCCCGATGGCGTGTCGATGGTGGGCACGCGGCTGCGGTCGGTGAAATCGCGCGGCACCCAGCCCCGCTGCACCAGCACTGCGCGCTCGCTGCCTGCCAGCTTCAGCGGCGTGACCAGAATGAAACCGTTGCGGGCGCTCATCTGACGGTTGTCCAGGAACACGGAGGCTTCGTTCACCCATTGCCCGCGCAACTGCACCGGCCGGTGCACGCCCTGCTGCGGATCGCTCGCCCCCAGCAACTCGTCCACCTGCCACGCAGGCAAGCTGGCGCGCTGGTCGATCTGCTCTTGCAAAGCGGTCTTCTGGCGTGCGCGGTCGAGCTGCCAGAAGCCCAGCGAGGCGGTGACCGCCATGGTGAACACGGTGGCCGCGGTGACCACTGCGAGGCGGACGCGAGCCGACATCATGCCCCTGCTCCCGGCTCTGGAGCGAAGCCCACTGGCGCAACGCGCAGCGCGGCTCCGCCGATAATCCGGGTCATGAAATATCTGGTCATCGCGGCATTCATCGCCATCGTCGGAAGTCTGGGAGCAGCCCTTGTGTTCATGATGCGCGGCGGCCAGTCCGACGCAGCCGATGCGCCCGACGGACCTCCCCGCAAGAACCACATGGCCAAAGCACTGGCGTTTCGTGTCGGCTTTTCCATCCTGCTGTTCGTGGTCGTGCTCATCAGCTACCTGATGGGCTGGATCCAGCCCACGGGCCTGCCCATGCAACGCTGATCACGTCAACTGCCCGCCTTGGCTGCAGCAACAAAAAAGCGCCCGATGGCGCTTTTTTGTTGTGCCACCCGGGGTTGTCGAACAACCCGGAAAAGGCTCACAGCCAGTAGACCAGTATGTAGAGGCCCAACCAGACCACGTCCACAAAGTGCCAGTACCAAGCTGCTCCTTCGAAGCCGAAGTGGCGGTCTTTGGTGAAGTGACCCTTCTGCAGGCGCAGAGTGATGAAGAGCAGCATCAACATGCCCACAAACACGTGGAAACCGTGGAAGCCGGTGAGCATGAAAAAGGTGGAACCGAAGATGCCCGAGCTGAGCTTGAGGTTCAGGTCGACATAGGCGTGGTAGTACTCGTAGCCCTGGACGATCAGGAACACGATGCCCAGCAACACCGTCATCCACATGAAGGCGATGGTCTTGCTGCGGTTGCCCACCTGCAGTGCGTGATGGGCAATGGTGAGCGTGACGCCCGAGGTCAGCAGCAGCGCGGTGTTGATGGTGGGCAGCCAGAACGGGCCCATGGTCTGGAAGGGTTCCACGATGCCGGCTGGCGACGCCGTGGCGCCCGCCTGAACACTGGGCCAGACGGCCGAGAAGTCGGGCCAGATCAGTGAATTCTCGAAGCCACCCAAGGCAGGCACCGAGTGCACGCGGGCCCACCAGAGTGCGGTGAAGAAGGCGCCGAAGAACATGACTTCCGAGAAGATGAACCAGCTCATGCTCCAACGGAAAGAGAGGTCGATCTTGCGTCCGTACATGCCACTTTCGCTCTCGCGCACCGATTCGCTGAACCACTGAAACAGCACGAAAAGCCAGAACGCCATGCCAAAAGCGAGTGAGTACGCGCCCCAACCTGCACCGTTGATCCATTGACCTGCGCCCAGAATGACGAAGAACAGGCCAATCGACGCCATCACCGGGTGCCGTGATGGACCGGGGACGTAGTAATAGGGCGTTGTGCCGTGGGATGCTGCTGCCATGCTCACTCCAGTGTTGTCGCTTGTTTGAATGATGGAAAAACGTTCGAGGTGAACGGCGGCTTCAGCCCGCCACCCAGTTCACCAACAGGATCAGGGCCAGCACGAACAGAAACGCCATGCCGACACCCACCGCCATCAGGTGCAATGGGTTCAGCCTGGCGATGTCGTTCTGGTAGTCGGCGTTGCGGCGCACGCCCAGAAACCCCCACAACACAGCCTTGACCGTGCCAGCGAAGGAGCCTTTGCGCTTGTGCAGTGGTTCGCTCATACGGCACCGGCAGGCTTCACCGTCATGGCGGGTTCAAACGCCACATCGGCAGGCGCCGCAGGCACCTTGCCGCCGACTTCGAAGAACGTGTAGGACAAGGTGATCGTGGTCACGTCCTTGGGCAGGCGCGGGTCGATCACAAAGGCCACCGGCCATTCCTTCTTCTCACCCGCCTGCAAGGTGTACTGCGTAAAGCAGAAACACTCGAGCTTGTTGAAGTGGGCCATGGCCTGCTTGGGCGCATAGCTCGGAATGGCCTGGGCCGCCATGGTGCGGTTCTGGATGTTCTGGAACTCGTACATCACCGTGTTCAATTCACCCGGATGTACCTGCATCGATCGCACGGCGGGCTTGAAATACCAGGGTCCGCGGCTGTTCACGTCGAACTCCACCGTGATCGTGCGGCTGGTGTCCACCTGGGTGTTGGCCGCCGCCCTGGACGTAGCGCCCGGAATCTGCCGGTCGGACAGCGACAGGATGTTGATGCCGGTCGCTTCGCAGATCGCGTTGTAAATGGGCACCAGCGCATAGCCGAAGGCAAACATGCCCAACGTGATCACGCCGAGTTTGCCCACCATCTTGAAGTTTTCGCTGCGCAGTCCCACGGTCTGGTTCCTGTGTTGGGTGGCGTCGGGGCGTCAGCCGCCCAGAAACACCATCTTGCCGACAAATCCCATGAAGAACACGACCGCAACCGAAGCCAGGATCAGGCCTAGGCGCTGGTTGTGTTTCTTCTGTTCGGGCGTCATGTTGCGGGCCATGGCCGGATCAGCCAATCACCTTGGTGGCGGTGGCATCCAGCTTGGGCGGGTTCTCGAAGGTGTGGAACGGTGCGGGCGACGGCACTTCCCACTCCAGCCCCTCGGCGCCTTCCCAAGGCTTCTGCGACGCTTTTTCGCCTTTGCCCATCATGGCGGGCAGGATCACAGCCACGAAGAAATACACCTGCGCAATACCGAAGAAGAACGAGCCCACCGAGGCGATGGCGTTGAAGTCGGCGAACTGCATGGGGTAATCGGCGTAGCGGCGGGGCATGCCGGCAAGACCCAGGAAGTGCATCGGGAAGAAGGTGATGTTGAACGAAATCATCGACCACCAGAAGTGGATCTTGCCGCGGGTTTCGCTGTACATCACACCGGTCCACTTGGGAAGCCAGTAGTAGATGCCTGCGAACATGGCGAACAGCGAACCTGCCACCAGCACGTAGTGGAAGTGGGCCACCACGTAATAGGTGTCCTGCATCTGGATGTCGATCGGGGCAACCGACAGGATCAGACCGGTGAAACCACCGATGGTGAACACGAAGATGAAGCCCACGGCCCACAGCATCGGGGTCTCGAAGGTCATCGAGCCCTTCCACATGGTCGCGATCCAGTTGAAGATCTTCACACCCGTGGGCACGGCGATCAACATGGTCGAGTACATGAAGAACAGCTGACCCGTGACCGGCATGCCGGTCGTGAACATGTGGTGTGCCCACACGACAAAGGACAGGATGGCAATGGAGCCGGTGGCGTACACCATGGAGGCGTAGCCGAACAGCTTCTTGCGAGAGAACGCGGGCACGACCTGACTCACGATGCCAAAGGCCGGCAAGATCATGATGTAGACCTCGGGGTGGCCAAAGAACCAGAAAATGTGCTGGTACATCACCGGGTCACCGCCGCCAGCGGGGTTGAAAAAGCTGGTGCCGAAGTGGCGGTCGCCGGCCAGCACGGGCATCACGGCGATCAGCAGGTAGGCGGTGATGAGCCAGGTCCAGCAGAACATGGGCATCTTCATCAGCGTCATGCCGGGTGCACGCATGTTGAGGATGGTCACGATGATGTTGATCGAACCCATGATCGACGACGCGCCCAAGATGTGCATGGCAAAGATGCCGGCGTCCATCGAGGGGCCCATCTGCAGGGTCAGCGGGGCGTACAGCGTCCAGCCGGCTGCCGGTGCGCCACCGGGCATGAAGAACGAGCCCACCAGCATCAGCGCGGCCGGGATCATCAGCCAGAAGCTGAAGTTGTTCATGCGCGCAAACGCCATGTCGGATGCGCCGATCTGCAACGGAATCATCCAGTTCGCGAAGCCAACGAAGGCCGGCATGATGGCGCCGAACACCATGATCAGGCCGTGCATGGTGGTGAGCTGGTTGAACAGGCCCGGGTTCACCAGTTGCAGGCCGGGCTGGAACAGCTCGGCGCGGATCAGCAGGGCCAACACGCCGCCCACCATGAGCATGGTGAACGAGAACAGCAGGTACAGCGTGCCGATGTCCTTGTGGTTGGTGGCGTAGACCCAGCGGCGCCAGCCCGTGGGGGCGTGGTGGTCGTGGTCGTGGCCGTGGGCATCGTGGTGGTCGAGAACAGCACTCATGGTCGATTTCCTTGGAAGCTCAATGTTGGTTCGTCAACGCGATCACTGTCGGGCGGCTTGTACGTCGGCCGGCTGCACGATCTGCTGGGTCTGGTTTGACCAGGTGTTCTTGGCATAGGTCATGACCGCTGCGAGTTCGGTGTCGCTGAGCTGCTTCCACGCAGGCATGGCACCGTTGTTCTGGCCGTTGAGCAACACGTTGATGAGCGGCGCCTTGTCGTCACCCACCACGATGGCGGAACCGTCCAGCGCCTTGATCGGGCCTGCGCCCTTGCCAGTGGCTTGGTGGCATGCCAGGCAGTTGGCGGCGTACACGGACTCACCGCGCTTGACCAGATCGGCAAGCACCCACACCTTGGTTGGGTCATCGGCTGCGGCGGCCAGGGCTTTCTGCTTTTCGCTCACCCAGGCGGTGTATTCCTCGGCCGACACCACTTTCACGTGGATGGGCATGTAGGCGTGTTCCTTGCCGCACAGCTCGGCGCACTGACCATAGAAGTCACCGGTTTTTTCGGCGCGGAACCAGGTGTCGCGCACAAAGCCGGGGATGGCGTCCTGCTTGACGCCGAAGGCCGGCACCATCCAGGCGTGGATCACGTCGTTGGCGGTGGTGATGATGCGCACCTTCTTGCCCACGGGCACCACCAACGGGTTGTCCACCTTGAGCAGGTAGTTGTCGGTGGGCTCGGGTTTGCCGCTGTTGGACATGACGCGGTGGTTGTTGTCCAGCGTGGAGAGGAAGCCGATGCCCTCGCCTTCGCCCTTGATGTAGTCGTAGCCCCACTTCCACTGCATGCCCGTGGCCTTGATGGTCAGGTCGCTGTTGGTGGTGTCTTTCTGGGCTACCAGCACCTTGGTGGCGGGCAACGCCATGCCGATGACGATCAGCAGGGGAACAATGGTCCAGCCCAGCTCGACCCAGATGGGCTCGGCCAGCACTTGCGATTTGTGACCCACCGACTTGCGGTGCTTCAGGATGGAATAGAACATCACACCGAAGACGATGACGAAGATGACGGCGCACAGGGCCATCATGAACCAGTGCAGCCAGTGCTGCTCTTCGGCAATGCGGGTGACAGGAGGCGCAAAGTTGAGCTGATTGACGGCAGGACCACCCGGCAGGTCGTTGACCTTTTGTGCCGCGACTGAGGTCCAGGCACCAAGACCGAGTGTCAGCGTGGTGTTCCGTGGGGAATGCACCGTTTTCTTCGTCGTACTCACTTTTTGCGCCTCAAATATAAGTATTGATTTATATCAATGCAGATTAGAACAAATTTTCAGGGCTCCACCCAACCGCCCAGTCACCTCGACCCCATCTCCAGACTCCGTCAAACCCCACGCAGGGCTTGGCGAATCTCCCGCGCCAGCAACGGCCGCAAGTCGGAGCGCAAAAACCGCCCCACCTGCACCGACCTCCCGCCACCCCGAACTTCAATCAGCTGACCGACATCTGGCCGGGGTTCGACACGAACCCACTCGCGAGCAAATTCGCAACGCGACGAGCGCCCTGCCGTTTCCCACTCCACCACCAGCCGGCCTTCCAGCAGACTGATGCGTTCACTGTCGGTGGCATGCCGCGCGTACACCAGGAACGCCGCGCCCACCGCCACCAACTCCAGCACCGCAAAAGGCAACACCAAAGTCGCACCTTGAGACCAGAAAAAAGCCGCCACACCCATCGAAAGGATGCACATGGAAGCGTAGAGGTAGCCCAATTGAGCCGGGGTTACCGAACAGTTGCGCTTGAGCGACCACTCCATGCCCTGATCGGATACGGTCGCGAATCGAAAAGCGCTGTTTGCCTGGTTCACCACCCACCACCGGTACTGGTCGCGATCGCTTGAGGAGACGATGCGTTGGCAAAGGGAAGATGCCCTTGAAAATTTGGCCAGCGCAGATTGTAGCGGTGCCAAACCGGGACTCCGCTGACAAAGGCGCCACTCCCGAGTGGGACAAGGTGGCATGGCTGCCGGCAAGGCCCGCTCAGCGACGGCCTGCGCGCAGCATGGCGCGCATGTCGTCCACCGCCAGCGAGGTGCTGGAGGCCAGCGGCACCCGGGGCACGGGCTTGAAAGCGTGGCCGTAAATGATCTCGAAGGTCAGCACGAGCCGGCCGTCGTCCGAGCGAGGAAGATCCGACTCGATCGCTGCGCACAGCCTGTCGTGCCAACGGCGCGATCGACAGGCGCCGAAACGCTGATCGCTCAGGTTGCGCCCCAGGCCACGCAGCTCGGCCAACAGGGCCGCGGCATTGCTGTACGACAGCGTGATGCGCTCCATGTCCATCACCGGCTCGGCGAAGCCGGCGTGCACCAGCATGTCGCCCCAATCGTGCATGTCGGTGAATGCGTGGGCCGGCAGCGGCCAGCTTTGCGCGGCGTAAAGCGCACGCAGTTCCTTCAGGCTGTCGGGCCCCAGGCAGGAAAACATCAGGAAGCCATCGGTCTCGATCTGCTGGTGCCAGCGCGCCAGCAAGGTCTGCGGCCGCGGCTCCATGTGCAGCGCCATGTTGGCCCACAGCATGCGCACGCGGGTTTCAGCCGTGGCGGCCGCCGGGCCCGCAGCGCGGCCCCACTGCAGCGGGTTCCATGAGCGCGTCGCTGCTTCGCGCGTGGCTTCAAGCGCCTCGGGCAGCCGGCGGGCCACCACGTGGCAAGCCGCCTCGGGCAGCATGCCGCGCAATTTGCGGTGAACCTCCAGCCCGCCCTGGACCGGCTCCCAGTGCAGCCAGCTGGTCGGCAGTTCGCGGAACCACGGCAGGCGGTCGGCCATGCGGGAGCCCACCTCCTCGTGCAACCAGGGGCTGGTCGTGGTCGCACGCTGCAGCCAGCGCTGCGCGGCCACGGGGTCCAGTCCGGGCACGGGATTCTCGGGAGCGGTGGGCGTTTTCAAACAGCAAGACGGGCCAGGAGCCCAGGGGGTATCGACGGAAGCGCGCCAGTATATTGGCCAGATGCTCGCCGCCCGACACGCCTTGCTGGAATCCCTGCCGGCCACCTGCCAGGTCTGTGCGGCATGGCCCGCGCAGCCGGTGTGCGAGGCCTGCGTCCAGCGCTTCGCGGTGCACCGGTTCCGCTGCCGGACCTGTGCCGCCGTGGTCCCGGGCGACCTGGACCTGTGCGGCGCTTGCCAGACCTCGCCCGAAGCGCCGCCGTTGGCGCAGTGCCTCGCTGCCGTGGACTACGAATACCCCTGGGACGGTCTCATTGCCCGCTTCAAGTTCCGCTCGGAGCCCGGCTGGGCCAAGCCCTTCGCGCAGCGGATGTTGCA
>LNFM01005686.1_pt1 | contig 36056 bp, 34 predicted proteins | sample 596031 | NCBI WGS metagenome assembly LNFM01 (sample SAMN04254537, study PRJNA301005) | activated carbon metagenome | isolation source: dual media filters at the Ann Arbor, Michigan drinking water treatment plant | place: USA: Ann Arbor | reverse complement strand
TCGTGACACGCACCGGGACCTCGATGGCGGCCGCCGTCGTGACCGGCGCCGCCGCCCGCATCATGGCCCGCCGGCCCGGCCTCTCGGCGCAGCAGGTCCGGGTGATCCTGGAGGACTCGGCGCGCGACGTGCCCCCCTCCGGCGTGGACAGCGCGACCGGCGCCGGCGCCCTCGACCTCGCCGCCGCCCTCGCGGCGCGCCCGCCGGTTCCCGGTGACACGGAGCCGAACGACGACATCGACATCGCGGCGGGCACCCGGCCCCTGCTCACCGCCACCGGCCGAGACTCCGCGGTACGCCGCGGCCGCACCGGCAGCTGGAGCGACCCCGCCGACGTGTTCCGCGTCGCCCTCCGGGGAGGCGAGCCGGTGACCGTCACCCTCGCGGCGCAGGGCGCGCCCCGGGGAGGCGACCTCGACCTGCTGTTGTGGCGGCCCGGCACGCCGAGCGGGCGTCGCGGTCCCGCCGTCGCGCGCACCTGGCTCGTCGCCGCGTCGCTCGGCCCCCGGGCCGACGAGCGCATCAGCGTCGTGGCGCCGGTCACCGGCATGTACTCACTCGAGGTCCGCGGCATCCGGGGCGGCGAGTCACGCGCGGGGCGCGGCGCACTCCCGTACCGCCTCGATGTCGATCGTGGCGCGACCGTGACAGGAAAGGGCTATACCGGGGGCGGGCCAGCGTCCACAATGGGCGCACGATGACGACGGCACCCGAGACGCGACCGGTCCCCGACCTCTCGGACCCGGCGTTCTACATCAACCGCGAGCTCTCCTGGCTCGACTTCAACGAGCGCGTGCTGGCGCTCGCCCGCGAGCCGGGCACGCCCCTGCTGGAGCGCTGCAAGTTCCTCGCGATCTTCTCGAGCAACCTCGACGAGTTCTTCATGGTGCGCGTCGCCGCCGTGCAGGACGCGATGGAGGCCGGCCGCCTCCCGTCCACACCCGACCAGCTCCCGCGTGAGACCGTGCTCGACCGGGTCGCCGCCCGCGTGCGCGAGATGACCGACGAGCAGTGCCGGATCTGGCGCGAGGACCTCCGTCCCGAGCTGGCGGAGCAGGGCATCGAGGTCGCGTCGTACCGTGGGCTGACGCCCGCCCAGCGGCGGGAGGTCGACGCCGAGTTCGACCGTGCGGTCTACCCCGTGCTGACGCCCCTGGCCGTCGGCCCGGGCCTGCCGTTCCCCTACATCTCGGGCCTCTCGCTCAACCTGGGCCTGCGTGTGCGCGACCCCGTCACCGGCGAGAGCCGCTTCGCGCGGATCAAGGTGCCGCCCCGCCTGCCCCGGCTGCTGCCGGTCGGCCCGCGGATGGTCCCGCTCGAGGACATCATCGAGGCCCACCTCGACCGACTCTTCCCCGGCATGCGCGTCGTCGGCACCAGCCGCTTCCGCGTCACCCGCGACGCGGACTTCTCGATCTCCGACGAGTCCGACGACCTGATCGGCGCCGTGGAGGCACAGCTGCGCCGCCGGCGGTTCGGCCATGTCGTGCGCCTCGAGGTGGAGGAGGGCGCGTCCGACTCGCTGGTCGACGAGCTCAAGGAGGCGATGGAGGTCGGGGCGCGCGACACCTTCCGCATCCCCGGCATGCTCGACCTCACCGCGCTCTGGGCCCTCGCCTCGCTCGACCGTCCCGCCCTCCGCGACCCGAGCTGGGAGCCGCGCACCCGGCCGAGGCTCCGCCCCGAGGAGGGCGAGCGGATCGACATGTTCGCCGCGATGCGCTCCGGCGACATCCTCGTCCACCACCCCTACGACGACTTCACCTCGAGCGTCGAGCGCTTCGTCGAGCAGGCCGTCGAGGACCCGAACGTCCTCGCGATCAAGCAGACCGTGTACCGCACCAGCGGCGACTCCCCGATCGTCCCGGCGTTGATGCGCGCCGCCGAGCAGGGCAAGCAGACCGTCTGCCTGGTCGAGGTGCAGGCCCGGTTCGACGAGGAGCGCAACATCCAGTGGGCCCGCGCGCTCGAGCGGTCCGGGGTCCACGTCGTCTACGGCCTGACGGGCCTGAAGACCCACGCCAAGCTCGCCCTCGTCGTCCGCCGCGAGGGCGACCGCGTGCGCCGCTACGTCCACATCGGGACGGGCAACTACAACCCGTCCACGGCGCGCCTCTACACCGACCTCGGCCTCTTCACCTGCCGGGAGGACCTGGTCGAGGACGTCGCCGACCTCTTCAACCACCTCACCGGCTTCGCGCGGCCGCCGAGCTACCGCCGGGCGCTCGTCGCGCCGGCGCACCTGCGCGACGGCGTCATCCGTGAGATCGACCGTGCGATCGAGGGGCACACCGCCGAGCAACCCTCGCGGGTCGTGATGAAGATGAACTCCATCATCGACGGACCGGTGATCGCGGCGATCTACCGGGCGTCCCAGGCGGGGGTCCCCGTGGACCTCATCGTGCGGGGCATCACCGGCCTGCGACCCGGCGTGCCCGGACTGAGCGACAACGTGCGGGTGCTGTCGATCGTCGGGCGCTTCCTCGAGCACGCTCGCGTCTTCGCCTTCACGGTGGGGGGCGCCACGTCCTACTGGATCGGGTCGGCCGACATGATGGCCCGCAACCTCGACAACCGCGTCGAGCTGGTCGCGCCGGTCGACGACCCCGACGCCTGCGCCGAGATCCAGACGGTGATCGACCTGCAGATGGCCGACACCGCCCTCGCCTGGGAGCTCGGACCCGACGGGACGTGGGCGCGCGTGGCCCCGGCCGCCGGGGAGGACCCCCTCAACTCCCAGGACGCGCTGATGGACCTCGCGGGGCGTCAGGCACGGGCGGGCTGATCACCCCCGGCACCCCCCGCCGGGCGTGCGGTAACCTGGGCCGATGAGCAGCGACACCCCCACGTGGACCCCGCCGGCCAAGCCCAGCTTCAACAGCCCGGCCGCCGACCTCAACCAGCTCCGCAACGAGGCCAAGAGGATCGCCGAGTCGGCACCCGGTCAGCCCGTGCACAAGGCCGTGCTGGAGCGCGCCCGTGCGCTGGCCGCCGCCATCGAGCACGACCTGGGCCTCCCCGTCACGCCCGACGGGTTGTCCTACGCGGACCTGGCCGTCCTGCTGTCGCAGTCGAAGTAGGCCCCGGCCTACCGCTCCGGCAGGTCCATCGTCAGCCGGGCGACGGCGCCGTAGTCGAGATCGGCGGGCACCTGTCGCAGGAGATCCGCGGCGACGTCCGCCAGCGGCGGCTCGTGGTCGTCGAGGTCGCGGGCGTGCCCGAGGTCCTTCAACAGGTTGCGGACCGTGAAGCCGGGGACGTGGTCACCGTCGAGGACGCGCGCGAAGAGGTTGCGCAGCTGCCACGAGTCGCCGGAGGACCGCATCACGATCTCGCGGGCGAGCGCCGGGTCGAGGCCGGCGCGCTGACCGCGGCCGAGGGCCTCCGCCGTCGCCGTGGTGATCGTCGCGACGAGCATGTTGTTGACGAGCTTCGCCACGAGTCCGAGGCCGACGGGTCCGCAGTGGAACCGCTTCCCCGGGTCGCCCATCGCGTCGAGGGCGGGGACGGCGCGGGCGAGCGCGTCGGCGCCGCCGCCGCACATGATCGCGAGCGTGCCGGCGGCGGCCCCGGTGGGTCCTCCGCTGACGGGGCAGTCGAGGTACGCGACCCCCCGCGCCGCGCACCGGTCGGCGAGCTCGCGGGCGACGGCCGGCGCGATGGTGCTCATCTCGACGAGCACCGGCGGCGGCGCGGCGGCCTCCAGCAGTCCGTCGACGACGGCGCGCACGTCCGGGGAGTCGGTCACGCAGGAGCACGCGAGGTCGGCGCCGTCCATGGCCTCCGCGATGGAGGCGGCGGGGGTGACGGGGAGTCCCTCCGCCCCCGACGGCGTCCGGGAGTGGAGGACCACCTCGTGCCCGGCGTCCGCGAGGTTCCGGATCATCCCGGATCCCATCAGTCCCGCGCCGACGAAGCCGATCCGCATCGCCCCCACGATAGCGGGGGCGGGGGGAGACTCGAGGGCCGTCCCGGCGCTCGACCACGTCACCGTGGGAGCGGTGCCCAGAAGATCCGAGTCGCTGTGCCCGAGCTCCTCGGATCCTCGAACTGCCGCGCGGGGGCAGTAGGACGACCCTCGTGCAGGAGCTTGACTGCGATCCCGGGCCTTTTCGCCCCCCGAGGGGCGAGTCGGCAGGCCCGGGGGCTCGCCGAAGGGGGGGTTTCGGTGCCCCCCGGGGGGGTGGCGCCCCGTCGCGACGTGCCCTCCACGGTGGGGTGCCGGTTCGGGATCCGGCGCGAGCGCGGATAATCACCCTGTGAGCACCGCCCCCACCACCGCCTCGCGGGTGCGTTCCGTGACGTATCCCCTGCGCCGGCTCGGCGCGTGGCTCCTCCAGGTCGTGAACGGCACGACCCGCCGGTCGGTCGCCGACGACATCACCGGCGTCGCGAGCCAGTTCGCCTACAACGCCTTCCTCGCGACGGTGCCGTTCCTCTTCGTCCTCGTCTCGATCGTCGGGCTCGTGGCGGAACCGGACACCTTCGACGATTTCCTCCTCGACGACGCGGACAACGCGATCCCGGTGGAGCTGCGCGAGATCCTCCGGTCGTCCCTCCGGTCCGCGACGGCGAACACGGGGCAGGCCGCCCTGTTCCTGATAATCGGTCTGATCGCTGCCCTCTACGTCTCCGCGAACGTGATGGGGTCGCTCGTCGGTGGGCTCGACCGCATCCGCGGCGTCCCGCACCGCCCGTGGGTGCGCGGCAAGCTGGCCGCCCTCGCCATCGCGATCGCCACCAGCGTCCTGGTGGTCGCGACGACGATGGCCCTGATCGGCGGCTCACGCCTCGTCGAGGCCGTCGCGGAGCAGATCCTCGGGAAGGGCGCACCGAACGTCGCCGGCCGCATCCTCTACCTGATCGGCACCGGCAGCCTCCTGATCTTCACCGTCGCCGTGTACCACTTCGGGCCGAACGCCCCCCGCCGGAGGATCCTGGCCTCGGCGCCGGGTGCCCTCATCGGCGTCGCCCTGTGGATCGGCGTCACCCGCCTGTTCGCCCTCTACATCGAGAACTTCGACTCGTACAAGACCGTCTACGGCGCCCTCGCCGGTGCCGCCATCTACCTCATCTTCCTGTTCCTCACGTGCGTGTCGCTGTTGATCGGCGCGGAGGTCAACGAGCAGATCTACGCGATGAGGCAGCGCCACCGTGAGGCGCGCGCCGCGGCGGCCGACACGACGCAGGTGATGTAGGCGGTCACCGCTGGCAGGTGGGGCACCAGTAGGTGGTGCGGTTGGCGTCGCCCTGCCCGCGTGACCGGATGCGGGTGCCGCAGCGACGGCACGGACGTCCCCGCCGGTTGTACACCCAGGTGTGCTCGCGACTCCACGGCGGGGCGTCCGGGGCGCGGTAGGTGCGGATGCGCCCCGCGTCGCGGACGCCCTCCCCCAGGAGCCGTGCGGCGGTGGCGCCGAGGGCGGCGGCCTCCTCGTCGGTGAGGGTGCCCACCGTCCGCCACGGGTCGATGCCGGTGAGGAAGCAGGTCTCGCTCTTGTAGACGTTCCCGATGCCCGCCACGACCCGCTGGTCCATGAGCGCCTCGCCCACCTCGCGGCTGGGCTCGAGCCGCCCGAGCGCCGTGGCGGCCGCGGCGGACGGGTCGACGGCCTCGTCGAGGAGGTCGGGTCCCGTGGCGCGCAGGCCGCGAGGCAGCGGCTCCCCGGGCTCCAGGAGCTTCACGTTGGGGCACCGGTAGAGGGCGGCGACGTGCCCGGACGTCCAGAGCGCGAGCATCATGCCGCCGGTGCGGGGTGGTCGGGTCACGGGCATGAGCCGCCACACGCCGCTCATCATGAGGTGCGAGTGCAGCACGCGGCCGCTCGCGAAGCGGAGCAGGTGGTGCTTGCCGACGGCCTCGGCGGCGGTGACCCGGTCGCCGGTGAGCAGCGCCGGGATGCCGCGGTCCGCGAGCCGCGGGTCGGGGGCATCGACGCGGACGAGCTCCCTGCCGGTCAGGGCCGCCCCGAACCGGATCGCGTTGCGGTGGCTGACCTGTCCCTCCGGCATCGGTCGACGATAGCCGGGGCGTGCGGCCTGGCGCCGGGGGTCGCCGCCGGTCAGACTCCCGGCGTGAGCGAGCAGCCCGCCGAGCGCGCACCCCAGGGTGCGAACCCCATCGTTCGCCGCGCCCTCCTCGTCGGCGGCATCCTCGCCGGCATCGTCGTCACCTACTTCATCGCCGCGGCGACCGTGCCGCGCTGGTGGGCACAGCGGATCGCCGACCAGGTCGACGGGAGCATCGCCGCCGGCACCGGCATTGGGTTGTTCTACGGCTTCGTCTTCACCTTCGTCCCGCTGTTGGTGCTGTCGTTCGCGATCCGGCGGGGGCGCTCGTGGCGGCTGCGGGGCTGGCTCGCCGGCGCCGCGATCCTGCTCGCCCTCCCGAACCTGATGACCCTCGGCATCGTCCTGGGGACCGGCTCGGCGTCGCACGCGGGGGAGCGGATCCTCGACGTCGAGGGCCCGAACTTCCGTGCGTTCACCCTCGTCGGCGCGATCGCCGGCGCCGCCGCGGTGGTCGGCGTCCGGTACCTCATGATCTCGCGGCGCCGCGCGAAGGGGCGCGCGTCGGAGCTCGACGGCGAGCTGCGCCGGCGTCGTGACGAGGACGAGCGGGAGGCGAAGCAGCGCGACGAGGCGGAGCGGGCCGCCGGGCGCGGGCCGGGGGCCTGAGCTGGCGGACGTGCGGCTCTGCTTCGTCTGCCTCGGCAACATCTGCCGTTCGCCGACGGGTGAGGCCGTCATGCGGGCCCTCGTCGAGGAACGCGGTCTGGGTGACCGGATCGTGATCGACAGCGCCGGCACCGGGGCGTGGCATGCCGGCCACCCCCCCGACGGCCGGGCCACGGCCGAGGCCGCGGGACGGGGGATCGTGATGGGCGGCCGCGCCCGGCAGTTCACCGACGAGGACTTCGGGCGCTTCGACCTGGTGCTCGCGATGGACGCCCGGAACGCCGCGGACCTGCGGGCCCTCGCGCCCGACGGCGACGCCCGCGACCGGGTCCGTCTGCTGCGGGAGTTCGACCCCGCCGCCGGTCCCGCCGACACGGAGGTCCCCGACCCGTACTACGGCGGGCCCGACGGGTTCGCGGAGGTGTTCGACATGGTCGACGCCGCCTGCCGTGGGTTGCTCGACCACCTGCTCGCGGGGCCGCTCGCGCGGGCGTGACCCCGCTCCCTCCGCCGGTTGCGGCCGCCCTCGAGGTGGGCCTCGGCGCCGCGCCGGTCGCCGCCGTCGCCGTCGGCGGCGGGAGCATCAACCACGCCGCCCGCGTCACGCTCGCCGACGGGCGGGCGGTGTTCGTGAAGCACCACCCCGACGCCCCGCCCGGCGCCTTCGCCGCGGAGGCGCACGGCCTCGCGTGGCTCGCCGAGGCGGGCGCGCTGCGGACCCCGAGGGTCCTCGCGGTCGGCGAGGAGGCGGGGGCGAGGTTCCTGGCGCTCGAGTGGATCGCCCCGTCGTCAGGGGTCGACCAATCGAGCGCCGCGTCGCCGCCCGATCGGTCGTCCCCCGCGGAGCGGTTCGGCCGGGGTCTCGCCGGCCTCCACCGCCACGGCGCGCCGTCGTTCGGCCTCGACCGCGACAACGTGATCGGGCCGCTGCCCCAGGTGAACACCCCGGCCGGCACCTGGGCCGCGTTCTACGCCGAGCGCCGCCTGCTCCCCCTCGCACGCATGGCCGTCGAGGCGGGAGGCATGGGGCCGGGGACGGCGCGGGCCATCGACGTGCTCGCGGCACGGCTCCCGGATCTGTGCGGACCCCCGGAGCCCCCGGCGCGCCTGCACGGCGACCTGTGGGCGGGCAACGCGATCATCGACGCCGAGGGCGGGCCGGTGGTCCTCGACCCCGCCGTCCACGGAGGCCACCGTGAGATGGACCTCGCGATGATGCGGCTCTTCGGTGGCTTCCCACCCGCCGCCCACGCGGCCTACGCCGAGGAGTTCCCGCCCGCCCCCGGCCACGAGGAACGCGTCGAGCTGTTCCAGCTCTACCCGCTCCTCGTCCACGCGGTCCTCTTCGGCGGCTCCTACGGCGCCTCGGTCGAACGCATCGTCCGCCGCTACGCCGGAGCAGGCCGCCGCTAACCCCCTCGCGCGGGGTGACATCCAATCGGGCGACGGCCCCGTCGCCCAATCGAGCGACCGGACGACGCGGTGCTCCGGGCACGTCGCCTCGGGGCACGACCCCCGCCGATCCGCTCTGTCAGGCTCTCAGGACCAGCCCGCGTAGGTCGTTCCTGAAGCCCGCCTCCAGCAGGAGCCGCTCCAGCGGGGTGCCGAAGACGGGTTCGCCGTCGACCCGCTCGATCGCGGCGCGGCGTTTGCGGTCGGCACGGATCCAGTCGGCGAGCGCCGGCACCGCCCACTCGAGGGCGCGGTCGTCGGGGGCGTCGAAGGTGAGCAGGCCCCGCCCGCCGCGTTCGAGATAGAGGGCCGGCGCGCCGTCGACCAGCACGACCTGCGCGCCGAACACCCTTGACGGCGACCGCGTGGCGCCCTCCCGCTTCGGCCACGGGGCCGCGGCCCCGTACGGCTGCGCCGGGTCGGCGGCGCCGAGCACCAGGATGCGTGGCTCCTCGTCGAGGGGGGCGTCGCGGAGGTCCCGCATCCGCTCGACCGCGCCGGGCATGGCGAACTGGGCCCCCCCGAGGCCGTCGACGAAGTAGCCGCGCCGCACGGTGCCGAGGGTCTCCAGCTCCGTCAGCGCCGGGTACACCCCCGAGTAGCCGCCCGGCACGCCCTCGCTGAGGACCGCGGAACGGGTCAGCACCCCGTGGCGTTGTGCGAGCAGCTCCGCCGTCGCCCGCCGGCGCTCCGCCGGGTCGACGTCGCCGCGGAAGAGGCGGTCGGCCAGCGACCAGCGTCCCGCGACGGCCGACGGCGCCGCGCGCCGCGCGCCCAGCCGGCGCCGCGACCCGATGGCGCTCGCCCGCTGGGGGGCCGGCAGACGCCGCGCCGCCCGCAGGGGCAGCCACAGGTCGTTCGTGACCTCCCCCGCCCACACCAACGCCCAGAGCGCGGTGAACACGTCCTCCCGCGTCGCCTCGCCCGCCGTGAGCAGGTCCTCCCAGAAGCTCGCACCCGACGCCAGCGCCGCGCGCAGGCCGTCGGCGACCTCCCCCTCCGGTGCCGGGTCGGCGGGTGGCGCGCCGAGCAGCAGCGCGTCGTCGCGGAAGTACAACGCCACCCGGCCGCCGCCCACCCCTCCCGCGCCCGCCCCGACCCACACGATCTCGCCGCGGGCCGCGAGCTCGTCGAGCGCCGCCGCGCTGTAACCCGTGACACGGCGGGGGAACACCTCGGCCTCCCACTGCGCCGGCGGCAACGCGAGCCCCTGCAGGGCGCCGAGCGCGTCGCGGAGCGCCTCCACCCCGTGGGTGCCGCCGGGGCGGTCCACCCGCTGCCAGTCGGGGAGGAACCGGCCGAGGGCCCGCGGCTCCGCCGGCTCGATCTCGCGCCGCAGGGCGGCGAGGCTCGCGCGACGCAGCCGCCGCACCACCTCGGCGTCGCACCACTCCCGCCCCGAGCCTCCCGGTCGCAGTTCCCCCAGCACGAGCGTGCCGTCGGCCTCGAGCGTCGCGAGCGGCGCCTCCAGCACCCCCGCCGGCAGGGCGTACCGGTCGCCGACGTCCACCGCGTGGAACGGTCCGTGCGACCGGGCGTACCGCGCGACGATCGTCCGGAGCGCGTCGGGGACGGTCTCGAGGAACGCCTCCGGCAGGCCGGACGGCGGCATCCCCCCGAGGCCGTCGCGGTACCGCCCGGCGTCCTCCGCCGCGATGACGCGCTGCTCCCCACCGATCCGCATCCGGGTGGCGCGACGCTCCGCGACCAGGGCCTCCACCCAGGCGCCGGCGGCCGCGGGTTCGGTGACGCGGTCGGCGATCTCCGCCTCCGTCAGGTCGCCGATGCGGCGCAGCACGTCATGCAACCCGTCGGGGCCCCGGGCGCGGCCACGGTCGGAGAGGCCCTGCAGGTCGGCCTCCAACGCCTCGAGGGCGCCGGGGTCGATGAGGTCGCGCAGCTCCTCCTGGCCGAGCAGCTCGCGCAGGAGGTCGCGGTTCAACGACAGCGCCTGCGCGCGGCGCTCCGCGACGGGCGTGTCGTCCTCGTACATGTACGACGCGACGTACTCGAAGAGCAGGGAGCCCGCGAACGGCGACGCCGTCGACGTCTCGACCTCCACGACCGCCAGCTCCCGCGACTGGATGCGGGTCAGGACGCCGCGCAGGCTCGGCAGGTCGAACCAGTCGTTCAGGCACTCCCGGTACGTCTCGAGGATGACGGGGAAGCTGCCGAACCGCCGTGCGACCTGCAGCAACGACGACGCCTTGAGGCGCTGCTGCCAGAGGGGCGTCCGCCGTCCCGGGCGCCGCCGTGGGATCAGCAGCGCGCGCGCCGCGTTCTCGCGGAAGCGCGCCCCGAACAGCGCCGTGCCGGCCAGCTCGCCGAGGACGAGCTCCTCGAGCTCGTCGGGGGAGATCATCGCGATGTCCGGCGACGGCGCCTCGTCGGCGTCGGGGAGGTGCAGGGCGATGCCGTCGTCACCCCAGATCGTGTGGGCCTCCTGGCCCGTCTCGGCCCGGATGCGGGCGCCGATGGCCAACGCCCACGGTGCGTGCACCCGCGCGCCGAACGGCGTCAGCAGGCACAGCCGCCAGTCGCCGATCTCGTCGCGGAACCGCTCGACGACGATGGCGCGGTCGCTCGGCACGGTCCCCGTCGCGAGTGCCTGGTCCTCGAGGTACGCGACGAGGTTGCGTGCCGCGCGCTCGTCGAATGAGCTCTCGGCACGGAGGCGCGCCTGCGCGGTCTCGGGCCCCGCCGTCACGAGCTCACGCGCCAGGCGCCCGACGGCCTCACCCAGCTCGTAGGGGCGTCCCATCCCCTCGCCCTTCCAGAACGGCACGGCGCCCGGCGCGCCCGGGGCGGGGGTCACGATCACCCGGTCGCGGGTGATCTCCTCGATGCGCCACGTCGACGCCCCCAGCATGAACGTCTGGCCGCTGCGGGCCTCGTAGACCATCTCCTCGTCGAGCTCCCCGACCCGGGCGCCGTCGGGCAGCACCACGGCGTAGAGGCCGCGGTCGGGGATGGTGCCGGCGTTCTGGACCGCGAGGGCACGCGAGCCGTCGCGGCCCCGGACCGTCCCCGCGGTGCGGTCCCAGACGACGCGGGGGCGCAGCTCGGCGAACTCGTCCGACGGGTACCGCCCGGCGAGCATGTCGAGCACGCCCTCCAGCTGCTCCCGGGAGAGCTCGGCGAACGGGTACGCCCCCTTCGCGAGCGCCTCCAGCGCGTCGACGTCCCAGGCCTCCTCACCGGAGCAGATCGCCACGAGCTGCTGGGCGAGGACGTCGAGCGGCAACCGCGGGACGTGGGTCTCCTCGATCGCTCCGCGGCCCATCCTCTCCACGACGGCCGCGCACTCCAGCAGGTCGCCCCGGTACTTCGGGAAGACGCGCCCGCGGCTCGGGGCGCCCACCTGGTGCCCGGCGCGTCCGATGCGCTGCATGCCGCGCGCGACGCTCCGCGGGCTCTCCACCTGGATCACCAGGTCGACGGCGCCCATGTCGATGCCGAGCTCGAGGCTGCTCGTCGCCACCAGCGCCGGCAGGCGCCCCGCCTTCAGCTCCTCCTCGATCAACGTCCGCTGCTCGCGGGCGAGGCTCCCGTGGTGGGCGCGGGCGATCTCCTCCTCGGCGAGCTCGTTCAGGCGCAGCGCGAGGCGCTCCGCGAGGCGGCGGTTGTTCACGAAGATCAACGTGGAGCGGTGGGCGCGGACGAGCTTCAGCAGCTCCGGGTACATCGCCGGCCAGATCGAGCGACGGCGGTTCTCCGAGCCGGCGACGTCGGACAGCTCCCCCGGCGGCGACTCGAAGTCGCCGAGCTCGCGCATGTCGTCGACGGGGACGATCACCTCGATGTCGAGCTCCTTCGCGGCGCCGGCGTCGACGATCTCGACGGGGCGCGGCGTCCCGTCGGCGGCCTGGCCGCCGAGGAAGCGGGCGATCTCCGACAGGGGGCGTTGCGTGGCGGACAGGCCGATGCGCTGAAGCTCACCGCCGTCGGCCTCGACGACCCGCTGCAGGCGCTCGAGGCTGAGCGCCATGTGGGCCCCGCGCTTCGTGCCGGCGACGGCGTGGATCTCGTCGATGATCACCGAGCGGATGCCCCCGAGGATGTCCACGCCGCGGGACGTGAGCAGCAGGTAGAGGCTCTCGGGTGTCGTGATGAGGATGTCGGGGGGCGTGCGCAGCATCCGCTGGCGCTCGCGCTGGGGTGTGTCGCCCGTGCGGACGGCGACGGAGATCTCGGGCGGCTCCAGGCCCTGGCGCTCCGCGACCGCGGCGATGCCGGCGAGGGGGCCGCGGAGGTTCCGCTCGACGTCGTAGTTCAACGCCTTCAGCGGCGAGAGGTACAGGAGACGGGCGGGTTCGCGACCCGCGAGCCGGTCGGCGACGATGCCGTTCAGCGCCCACAGGAACGCCGCGAGGGTCTTGCCCGAACCGGTCGGGGCGAGGATCAGGGAGTGGGAGCCCGCGGCGATCGGCGGCCACCCCAGCCGCTGGGCGGTGGTCGGCTCCGCGAAGGCGGCCTCGAACCATTCGCGCACGAGCGGGTGGAAGGGGGAGAGGGCGGGGTCACCCCCCCGCGCCGGCGCGCTCGTGCTCACCCGTCGATGGTACCCCCGTCGCCGGAGGTCACCCCGGGACCGGCGCTACTTGTCGAGCATCACCCAGACACCGAACACGATGACCGCGAGGCAGACGGCGTAGCAGGCGGTGGAGACCGCCCGGCGCAGCGGCGAGGGCGGCCCCACCGACCCGTCCGGGGCGGTGCCCGCGACGACGCCGAGGGCGTAGAGGCCGACGACGCCGACTCCGAACGCGCCGCTCAGGGCGGCGACGCGCCAGAGGGCGTCGATGTCGATGAAGTCGCTCACGCGGCGCCCGCCATCGCCGGCCCCTCGTCGCGTGCCTCCTCGGCGTCGGTGGTGACGACGGCGATCGGCGGGGGCGGCCCGACGTCGGTCACGTTGCCGGCGTGGACCCGGTCGCGACGCGACGCGAGCCAGATGGCCCCCGACGCGACGACCGCGATCACACCGACGACCGCGATGCCGACGTTGCCGCCGATGCCCTCGGCGATGCCGTACATACCGGCGGCCGTCAGCCCGGCGGCGGGGAGGGTGATGACCCAGGCGAGCGCCATCCGCCCGGCGACCCCCCACCGGACGTGGGCGCCGGGGGCGCCGACGCCGGAGCCCATGATCGCCCCCGAGGCGACGTGGGTGGTCGACAGCGGGAAGCCGAAGTGGGACGACGTGAGGATGACGGTCGCGGCGGAGGTGTCCGACGAGAAGCCCTGGTGCGGGGTGATGTCCGTGAGCCGGGTCCCCATGGTCCGGATGATCCGCCACCCGCCCATGTAGGTGCCCGCGCCGATCGCGAGCGCCGCCGAGAGGACGACCCACGTGGGGACGCCGGCGTCGGCGCCGATCGTCCCGTGCGCGACGAGCGCGAGGGTGATGATCCCCATCGTCTTCTGGGCGTCGTTCGTGCCGTGGGCGAGGGAGATCAGACCCGCGGACGCGATCTGACCGCGCTTGAACCCCCGCTCCGCACCGGACTTCGGCGTGCGGGCCGTCAGCCGGGTGGCGAGGCGCACCGCGAGGATCGCGACGACGCCGGCGATGACCGGTGCGAGGACGGCGGGGACGACGACCTTCTGGATGATCGCGGTGCCGTTGACGGCACTGGTCCCCAGGGCGGCGAGGGTCGCGCCGACGACGCCGCCGATGAGGGCGTGGGACGAGCTCGACGGCAGCCCGAGGAGCCAGGTCACCAGGTTCCAGAGGATCGCGCCGAGGAGGCCCGCGAAGACGACGGTCAGCGTGATCGTGCCGGCGTCGACGATGCCGCCGGCGATGGTCTTCGCGACCTCGAGGGAGAGGAACGCGCCGACGACGTTGAGGAGTGCCGACATCCCCACCGCGATCCGGGGGCGCAGCGCCCCTGTCGCGATGGATGCGGCGGTGGCGTTCCCGGTGTCGTGGAACCCGTTGGTGAAGTCGAACGCGAGCGCGGTGGCGACCACGACGAACAGGATGAGGTCCTCGGCCATCCACCCCGCACCCTCCCGCCGGGAGGTCGATGTTTCAAGGCTGTCACCGCGGTTTCACCCTGCGGTCACATTCAGACATGGGCGGCGGCTTCCCCGGGTCCCCGCGGCTCAAGGGGGCTCCCCGCCGCGCCGATCCCGCCCCCAGGACGTCTCCGCCAGGGATACCGCTTGCCGATCGACACCCAGAGCACCGGCTTCGCGCAGGCGATCGCGCGCGTCAACGAGATCCGGCAGACCGTCTCGGGGGCCACCGCCGCCCCGCTCACCGGTGAGTTCGCGGGGGCGTTGACGTCGGCGATGGCGCCGACCGCGACGGCGACGGCGGGTGGGACCACCACCACCGCGTCCCCGTTCGTGTCGGCGTCCCTCGGGACGACCCCGGGGCTGGCGGGCGTGTCCGCCGTCGGCGGCGGCGGCGGTGCGCGGGGGCAGCAGATCGCGGCCCTCGCGACGGCCGAGCTGGGGGTGGCGGAGGAACCGGCCGGGTCGAACAACGGCGCGCGGATCGCGGAGTACCGGACCGCGACGACCGGGTCGGGTGTCGGGCCGTGGTGCGCCTACTTCACGTCGTGGGTGGCGGCGCAGGCCGGCGTGCCGGTCGGGCCGAACGGCAGCGGCCTCGGGTACGTCCCGACGGTCAAGCAGTGGGCGGAGGACACGGGCCGCTACATCCCGGCGGGTTCCGCGCCGCCGCAGGTGGGCGACCTCGTCGTCTTCGACCGTGGCGGGGATGGCGTGCTCGACCACATCGGTGTCGTCACCGGCGTCCGGCCCGACGGGGGCATCTCCACCGTCGAGGGCAACTCGAGCGACAAGGTGTCGGCCCGCAGCTACGGGCCCGACGGCTTCGCCGGTCTCGTCCGGCTGGTGCCCGCAGGGTCCTGAGGCACGCCGGTCGGGGGCGGTCGCCCGAATGGGCGTCGCGTCGACGCCCATTCGGTGACCCGCGTCGCGTGACGTCCCCGCACTCCTTCCGTGCGGGACGGCGCGCCTCCCCTGACGGAGGCCCGCCGCGGTCGCGATCATCCATTCGGGCGGCGGGGTCGGCGCCCAATCGGGTCGACGCCCCGGGCGGCGGGACAGGGGGGACCGGATCGCGGCCACGCCGCCGTGCTCCCCCGGCGGTATCCTGCGCCCCGTGGGGACCGCGACGCCTGTCAAGCCGCGCACGGGCCGGCCCGATTCCGGCTCGGGCCACGGCGACCCCTGCCACGTGATCGTCATGAACGACAACCACAACACGTTCGAGCACGTCGCGGCGACGCTCGCGCGATACATCCCGGGTGTCGACCGGGCACGGGGCATGGACCTCGCGAACAAGATCCACAACGCCGGCCAGGCCCGCGTCTGGAGCGGCCAGCGCGAGCAGGCGGAGCTCTACTGGGATCAGCTGAAGGGCGCCGGCCTCACCATGGCCCCGCTGGCCTGAGCCGGCGGTGAACGGCGCCGACTGGCTCCTCGCGGCCCTCGCCGCGGAGGGCGTCACGCACCTCTTCGGCAACCCGGGGTCCACGGAGCTGCCGATCACCGACGCCCTCGGCCGGCAATCCGCGGTCCGCTACGTCCTCGGGCTCCACGAGACCGCCGTCGTCGGTATGGCCGACGGGTGGGCGCAGGCGACGGGGGGCCTCGCCGCCGCGAACGTCCACGTGCAACCGGGGCTGGCGAACGCGATGTCGGCGATCCTCAACGCCGCCCGCTGCCGGGTGCCGGTGCTCGTCACCGTCGGTCAGCAGTGGCAGTCGATGCTCTCCGGCGACCCGTTCCTCGGCGGCGAGCTCGTCGCGATGGCCGCCCCCGTCGCGAAGGGGGCCTGGGAGGTCCGGTCGCCCGGTGAGCTGCCGGAGGTGTTCGCCCGGGCGGTGCGGACGGCGATGACCCACCCCCGGGGACCGGTCGTGCTGAGCATCCCCCTCGACGTCCAGGTCGCGCCCGCCCCCCCACCCCACACGCCGACCCCGGTCGCGGGTCCCCCCGCCCCGCGGGCCACGGACCTCGACGCCGCGCACACCCTGCTCGCCGCGGCCACCGCCCCCGCCGTCATCGCCGGGGACGGGGTCGCCCACATGGGCGCCGTGCCGGCCCTCGCCGCGCTCGCCGAGCGGCTCGGGGCGCCCGTCTTCGGCGAGCCGATGGGCTCCCTCGCGACGCTCCCGACGGACCACCCGCTGTGGCGCGGCCCCCTGCCCCCGTTCGCCGCCGACATCCGGCCCCTCCTGGAGCCCTTCGACGTGGTGGTCGCCGCCGGCGCGCCCGTCTTCCGGCTGTTCGGCCACAGCCCCGGCCCCGCGGTGCCCGACGGCACCGCACTGGTCCACCTCGAGGTCGATCCGGGGGAGATCGGCAAGGTCCACCCGCCCGCGGCCGGCGTCCCCGGCGACGTCGCCGCCGCGCTCGCGGGGCTCGTCACCCGCCTCGGCGCCCCCACCGGCGCGTCGGTGGCACGGCGCGTCGAGGCTGCGGAGGGATCGGCCGAAGCGCGCGCGACGGCCCGCGCGCGCGTCGAGGCCGCGCCGGCGGGTGACCGCATCACCCCGTCGATGTTCGCGACGGCCGTCGCGAACATCGTCGGGCCGGACGACCTCGTCGTCGACGAGGCCCTCACGTCGGGGCGCGGTCTGCGGTCCGTCGTCGGCCCCCGGCGTCACGGGACCTGGATGGCCCACCGCGGCAGCGCCCTCGGATGGGGGCTGCCCGCCGCCGTGGGGGCGGCCCTCGCGGACCGCGGCCGGTCCGTCGTCGCCCTGCAGGGCGACGGGAGCCTCCTCTTCGGCGTGCACGCCCTCTGGACGGCGGCGCACGAGACGCTCCCGATCGCCCTCGTCGTCGCCGACAACGGCGGCTACGAGATCCTGCGCGCCGGCCTCGAGGGCATGACCGGCCGGCCCGAGGGCGACTGGCCGGGCCTGCGCCTCGACGCCCCCCGGCTCGATCTGGAGGGGATCTGCCGCGGGTTCGGCGCCAGCGTCGCCCGCGTCGACGAACCCGCAGCCCTCACGGGAGCCCTCGACGACCTCCGCCGCCGGGCGGGCACCGGTCCCGCCGTCCTCGTCGTGGGCGTCGAGGGGCGCACCCCGCCGGTCGGTCACCCCCTGCCCTGACGTCGAACCGGTCGCCGCCGCGCCACCGACCCGGACCGCGGATCCGCCCCCGTAGGGCTACGTGCGGGGGCTGATCACCCCACGTCCGTCGATCCGCGGCGCACGCGACCCGAAGTCGAGACGCGACAACCGCCGCACCACCGTGACCGCGTCCACCCCGGGCGCCGGGGTGCCCGCGCCGACGAGCGACGTCGGCCGGATGCGTCCGGTGCGCAGGCGCCCGTCGGGCTCGAGCGTCACCTGCAGCACCATGCTCGTCGAGAGCAGCCCACCGAGCGAGAACACCTCGTAACCGGCGAAGTTGCCGAGGCTGTAGGCGATCAGGCGGCCCTTGTACATCTCCATCCCGCGGAGCACGTGGGGGCCGTGCCCGACCACCAGGTCGGCACCGGCGTCGACGACGGCGCGCGAGAACCGGCGCAGGTCGCCGCGGGACTCGCCGAGGTAGGTCTCCGGGCCCCTCGGGACGCGGGTGCGATCGCGGCCCTCCGCCCCCCCGTGGAACGTCACGATCACGATCTGCGCGGTGCGCGCCACCTGCTGCACGCGGCGCTTCGCCCGCGGGATGTCGAGGAGCGAGTCGGCCCACTCGTACGGGGCGAACCCGAGGATCGCGACCCGCTGACCGTCGATGACCTGCATCGCGACCGTCCCCGGCCGGCCGGTGTTGCGCACCCCGACCCGGGTCAACGCCGCGACGGTCTCGCGCTGCGCCCCGGCGCCGAAGTCGTAGGCGTGGTTGTTGGCGAGCGACATGACCGTGAACCCGGCCTGCTTCAACCACTTCGCGTACGAGGGCGGCGTGCGGAACGCGAAGCAGTTCGAGCTGCCGGAGCCGCACTTCGACGAGCCGCCCGTCGCGAGGGTGCCCTCGAGGTTGCCGAGCACGACGTCGCCCGTCAGCAGGTCGTCGACCTGGGAGAAGAAGGAGCGGCCACCGTCGGGGGGGAGCCCGTACGGCAGGCTGCCCATCACCGTGTCGCCGACCGCCGCGACCGTGATGGGACGGCCACCGGGCACGGGGCGGGCGGGTGCCGCGGTCGTCGACGCCGCCGTCCCGGGTCCGATCTGTCCGGGGCGCGCGAGGGCCTCACCCGACGACCCACCGCCGGCCTGCAGGGCCGCCGCGACACCGACGGCGGCGACCATCACGGCGAACAGGGCGAGGACCGTCCGCCGCCGCCGGCGGACCTGGTCACGCTGGGCGCGCCGTCGCGCCTGGCGGTCGGGCTCCATCGCGCCGATCCTAGACCCCGGCCCCGGCGGCGCCGAGCCCCTCGGCCACGACGGCTTCCACTGCGGCGTGCTCGGCGACGGTGAGGTCGTCGTCGACGAGCGTCACGCCCGCCCGTTCGCCGACCTCCGCGTCCACGGCGGCGACGAGGGCGTCGGCGGTCACGCCGTCCGCCAGCTCGTCCACGCCCGCGGCCGACGCGGCGAGGGCCCGGGCGAAGTCCGTGTCACGGCCGAGCAGCCGGCCGAGCCGCGCGGCGTCGAACCGCAGGGGCACACCCGCCTGCAGCAGCGTCCCCGGTCCCCGCCGGGCCTGGGAGAGGCCCAGCACCTTCCGGCCACCCGCCGTCACCTCGAAGGGGGAGAGGCCGCCGAAGCACGCGAGCGCGGCCGCGCCGGGGTCCGCCCGGTCCGCCCTCGCCCGCTGCACGTCGACCACCTCCACGTCGCCCACCCCACACCTTCGCAGTGCGGCGGCGAACGCCTCCCCCAGCCACCGGTACGCGCGGACCACGTCCCGCTCGGCGAGCCGGTGGCCACGTGGGAGCACCACGTCGAGCGCGAGGAGGTCCGCGTCCCACAGCACCGGCCCGCCCCCCGAGGATCGGCGCACCACCTCGACCCCCTCGGCGGCGACGACGCCGTGATCGGGTGCGACGTCGACGCCCGAGCGGCCGAGCACCAGCGCCGGCGCGGTCACCCGCGACCACGAGACCACCCCCGGACCGGCCGCCGGCATCGCCCGCAGCAGACCGACGGGGCGGGCGACCGCGCGCCGTGGCGCCAGCCCGGCGGGGCCGAGCCGGCGCCAGGTCTCGCGCCCGCTAGCTGAGGTAGGGGGCGACGCCGACCGCCTGCTGCGCGGCGTCCATCACCATCTCGCTCACCGTCGGGTGTGCGTGGATGATCTCGCCGAGCTCGGCGACGGTCAGGCCCTCGGCGATGGCGACGCCGACCTCGTGGATCATCTCGACGGCGTGGACGCCCATGATGGTGGCGCCCAGCAGCAGCCCCGTCGAGGTGTCCATCACCAGCTGGGCGTACCCGTCCGGCTCGCCCTCGCCGAGCGCCTTGCCCGACCCGACGAAGCGGGCCTGCCCGAGCTTGACCTCGTGGCCGGCCTCCTTCGCGGCGTCGGCGTTCAGGCCGACCGACGCGATCTCGGGGTGGGTGTAGATGCAGCTCGGGACCACGGTGCGGTCCATCGGGACCTTCGTGTCCGTCAGGGCGTTCTCGACGGCGCGACCGCCCTCCGCGGAGGCGAGGTGGGCGAGCTGGAGCCCGCCGATGCAGTCGCCGACCGCCCAGATCTTCGGGTTGGCGGTGCGCAGGTACTCGTCCACGACCACGTGGCCCCGGTCGGTCACCTCGACCCCGGCCTCCTCCAGGCCGATGCCGGCCGCCTGCGAGCGCCGGCCGACGGAGACGAGCAGCTTCTCGGCGGTGATCTCCGTGCCGTCGTCGAGCGTCACGGTGACGCCGTCGTCGCGGTACCCGGAGACCTCGGCCTGCCGTCCGAGGTGGACGGTGACGCCGTCCTTCTCCAGCAGCTTCTGGAACTGGCTCGCGGTGCGGTTGTCGATCCCGGCGATGAGGCGCGGGAGGATCTCGACGATGGTGATCTCCGTTCCGAGGGCGGCGAAGAGGCTGGCGAACTCGCAGCCGATGACGCCGCCGCCGACGACGATCATGTTCTCCGGGACCGTCTCGAGCCGGAGGATGTCGTTCGAGGTCAGCACGGCGGGGTGGTCCATGTCGTAGCCCGGCAGGCCCGACGGCTCGGTGCCGACGCAGACGACGAGGTGGTCGTACTCGTGGCGCTCGCCGTCGACGACGACGGCGTCGCCGTCGACCCGGCCCTCACCGCGGACGACGTTGACGCCCTTGCGCTTCGCGGCTCCCTCGACGCCCTGGCGCATCTTGAGGACGATGCCCTCCTTGCGCTCCATCATCTTGGGGAAGTCGAACGAGACCTCCGGCACGACCAGCCCGTACTCGTCGGCCCGGCGCACGCGGCGCAGCAGGTCGGCGGTGGCGAGGAGGGCCTTCGTGGGGATGCACCCCCAGTTGAGGCACGTGCCCCCGAGCTCCGCGCGCTCGATCATGGTGACGGTCGCGCCCAGCTGGGCGGCGCGCAGTGCGGCGACGTCGCCGGCGGGGCCGCCGCCCAGCACGACGACCCGCGAGGGCTCGCTCATGAGTGGTTACTCCTGGTCTGGATTCAGTGCGGCACGGAGGAGTCGCTCCTGCTCGGCCTGGTGGGCCTGCGGGTACCCCTCGCTGGTGCTGGCGCGCCGGGCTCTGCCGACGTACTCCAAGGTTACGCCCTCGGGCAAGATGCGCTCGAGCTGGAGACGGGCGAACTCCCAGGCGCCCATGTTGCGCGGCTCCTCCTGCACCCAGGTCACGGTCGTGAGCCCCGGGTAGGAGGCGACGAGCTCGGTGATCTGCTCGTCGGGGAACGGGAAGAGCAGCTCGACCCGGCCGATGGCGAGCTCCGGGTGGGCGTCGCGGTCCTCGTGGCCGTCGAGCTCGTGGAAGACCTTCCCCGAGCACAGGATGAGACGGGTGACCCCGTCGCGGCGCCCCTCGGTGCGGGCGTCGTCGAAGACGGGGTGGAAGGCGCCGTCGGACAGGTCGCTGAGGCGCGACGACGCGCTCTTGGCCCGCAGCAGGCTCTTCGGCGTGAAGAGCTTGCGCAGCAGGTGGAAGTAGTTCGCGGCGGTGCTGCAGTTGGCGACGCGGATGTTGTCCTCGGCCGCCGCCTGCAGGAAGCGCTCGATGCGCGCGGAGGAGTGCTCGGGGCCGTTGCCCTCGTAGCCGTGGGGCAGCAGCAGGGTCAGGCGCGAGGTCTCGCCCCACTTCGCGCGGCCCGAGACGAGGAACTGGTCGATCATGATCTGCGCGCCGTTGGCGAAGTCGCCGTACTGGGCCTCCCAGAGGACCAGCGTCTCGGGCGCGTGGGTGCTGTAGCCGTACTCGAAGCCGACGGCGGCCGCCTCGGAGAGGGGGCTGTTGTGCAGCTCGAGCGAGGCGGACGCGCGCAGCAGGTTGGCGAGCGGGGTGTGGACGCGCCCGGTGTGCGGGGTCCAGGTCTCGCCCTCGCCGACGTCGTGCAGCTCCAGGTGCCGCTGGCTGAACGTGCCGCGCGCGGAGTCCTGCCCGGTCAGGCGGACGGGGACGCCCTCGGTGAGGAGCGACGCGAAGGCGAGCGCCTCGGCGTGGCCCCACGTGATGGCGGCCTCGTCGGTCTCGAGGGCCTCGCGGCGGCGCTCGAGCTGGGGGCGCAGCTTCGGGTGGATCGTGAAGCCGTCCGGCACGGCGAGCAGCTGCTCGTTGAGGCTGCGGAGCGTCTCCTCGGCGACGGCGGTCGCGAGGGGCTGGGTCTTCCGGACGCCGGTGCGGCCGTTCTCACCGTTGCCCTGGGTGCCGAGCTCGCCGCGGCTGGTGACGGCCTCGTGCGCCTCGCGCATCCGCCGCTCGGCGGTCGCGATCATCTCGTCGACCTGCTCGCGGGTCGCGATGCCGTCGTCGATGAGCTTCTGGCCGTAGATCTTGCTGACCGGCGGGTGCGCCTTGATGGTCCGGCTCATGACGGGCTGCGTGTAGGCCGGCTCGTCGAGCTCGTTGTGCCCGAGGCGGCGGTACCCGATCAGGTTGATGAGCACGTCGCGCTGGTACCGCGAGCGGTAGGCGGCGGCGATCTGGGCGGCGCTGATGCAGGCGTCCACGTCGTCGGCGTTGACGTGGATGACGGGGATGTCGAACCCGCGGGCCAGGTCACTGACGTGGTAGGTCGAGCGCGAGTCGTACGGGTCGGTCGTGAACCCGATCTGGTTGTTCGCGATGATGTGGACCGTGCCGCCGGTGCTGTACCCGGTGAGGGCCTGCAGGTTGAGCGTCTCGGCGACGACGCCCTGACCGGTGAACGCGGCGTCGCCGTGGATGAGCACGGGGACCGCGGACGACGCGTCGTGGACGGGGTCGCGCCCGGAGCGCTGGGTCTGGATCGCGCGGGTGTGGCCCTCGGCGACCGCGTTGACCTGCTCGAGGTGGCTGGGGTTCGCGGCGAGGCGCACGGTGACGGTGCGGCCGGCGCGGCTGACGTAGGTGCCCTCGGCGCCGAGGTGGTACTTCACGTCGCCTGCGGTCTCCCGCATGTCCTCCTCGCCCGACTCGAAGGCCATGTGGCCCTCGAACTCGGCGAGGATCGACTCGGGCGGGCGCCCGACGACGTGGGTGATGAAGGCGAGGCGGCCGCGGTGGGCCATGCCGAGCACGACCTGGGAGGCGCCGTCGTCCGCCCCGAGCTCGATCACCTGGTCGGTGATGGTCACGAGGGCGTCGACGCCCTCGATCGAGAAGGTCTTCTGCCCGAGGTAGGTGCGGCGCAGGAAACGCTCGAAGGCGTCGACCTGCACGAGGCGCTCGAGCGCGGCGATGCGGCGGTCGGCCGACAGGGGCGCGCGCAGGCGGCCCGACTCGATCACACCGCGCAACCAGAGGCGCTTCTGGTGGTCGGAGATGTGCTCGATCTCGTAGGCGATGTTGCCGCAGTACGCGGCGCGCAGGTGGGGGAGGGCGGCGGCGAACGAGTCGCCGGGGACCTTCACGCGCAGCAGCGAGGCCGGGATGCGGGCCATGACCTCGGGCGAGAGCCCGACGTTCTCGGTGCTGAGGGCCGGGTCGCCGGGCGGCTCCGACCCGAGGGGGTCGAGGCGGGCGGCGAGGTGGCCGTGGCTGCGGTGCGCCTTCACGACCGACATCGCGGCGGCGACGCCCGCGAGGAGCTCGTCGTCGGTGACGACCGGGGCGCCCGCGGTGGCGGACGCGGCGACGGGCGCCGGGGCGGGGAGGGCGATGGGCGCCGCGGCGCCGAGGCCGAGGCCGGCCCGCACGTCCTCGTAGAAGCCGTCGTCACCCGAGAGCAGGTGGTCGATCTCGGCGAGGAACGCGCCGCTCTCGGCACCCTGGATGACACGGTGGTCATAGGTGGAGGTGACCGTCATGACCTTCTCGACGCCGAGGTCCTTGAGGGTCTCGGGCCGGACGGACGCGAGCCCGGGCGGGTAGGCGATGGAGCCGGTCGCGACGATGGTGCCCTGGCCGGGCATGAGGCGCGGGACGGACGCGATGGTGCCGATGCCGCCGGGGTTGGTCAGCGTGACCGTCGCGCCGCGCAGCTCGTCGGGCTTCACCTGGCCGGCGCGGGTGCGGCCGACGAGGTCGTCGAACGCCGTGCGGAACGCGCCGAAACCGCCGGACCCGGCGTCGCGCACCACCGGGACGAGCAGCGAGCGGCTGCCGTCCTTGCGCTCCACGTCCACGGCGAGGCCGAGGTTGACCGCCTCGCGGACGAGCTTGTGGGGCTTGCCGTCGACGACGTCGAAGCCGGTGCCCATGACGGGCTGGGAGCGGACGGCCCGCACGATCGCCCACGCGATCAGGTGCGTGAACGACAGCTTGCCCTTCTGGCCGGCGGCGGCGAGGTCGGCGTTGATCTGACGCCGCTGCGCGTCGAGCGTCGCCACGCTCAGCGTGCGGAAGCTCGTGGCCGTCGGGATCTTGAGGCTCTCGTCCATGTAGCCGGCGAGCGCGGCGGCGGGGCCGCGCAGGATGACGGCCTCCTCGCCGGCGACGGCGGGCGCCGGGGACGCCGCGGGGGCGGCGGCCGCGGCGGGACGCGACGCGGCCGCGACGACGTCGGCCTTCCGGACCATCCCGCCGGGGCCGGAGCCGCTGACGGTGGCGGGGTCGATGCCGTGCTCGATCGCGAGGCGACGCGCGACGGGGCTGATCCGTGGCCACTCGGTGCCGGCGGCGGCGGACCCGTCGGGGGCGGGGCCGGCGTCGACCGCGGGGGCGGGCTCGTCGGCGGTGGGGGCGGGGGTCGCGGTCGCGGAGGCGCCCGCGGCGATCTCGCCGAGCGGCTGACCGACCGTGAACGTCTCGCCGGCGGGGATCGCGATCGACTCGAGCCGGCCGGCCGCGGGGGCGGGCACCTCGAGGTCGACCTTGTCCGTCGACACCTCGACGACGATCTGCTCGGCGGCCACGGTGTCGCCGACGGCGACGCGCCACTCCACCACGACGCCCTCGGTGACGGACTCCATGTCGGGCAGGACGATCGGGACCATCGTGGCCGGGCCGTCGTCGGCGGCGGGGGCCGGGGCGCCGTTGCCGGAGCCGTTCGCGGCGGTGTCGCCCGCGGCGAGCTCGGCGAGCAGGGCACCGACCTCGACGGTCTCGCCCGGGGCCGCGACGATGCGGGTGATGCGCCCGGCGGCGGGGGCGGGGACCTCGACGTCGACCTTGTCGGTGGTCACGTCGAGGAGCGGCTGGCCGGTCTCGACGACGTCGCCCTCGGCGACCCTCCATTCGACCACGATGCCCTCGGTGACCGATTCACCGAGCTCGGGCAGGAGTACCTGGATGGTCTGGGAGGAGGTCGTTGACACGCCGAGTTCCTAGGCTATCGCGTCGAAGGGGCCGAGGGCCGATCCGGGCCCACGGCGCTGACTTGTGCGCACGGCCACGTACTCCTGCCCGGAGCGGGCCGTCGGGTACCCGGCGCCTCGGCGGCGCCGGCCCCACCCGCCACCGCGGGTGTTAGGCGCCCATCTCCAGGATCCGCTCCATCGCCTCGGCCACGGCCTCGCGCTGGTTCTGCGTGAGCCGGCCGAGTCGCGCGACGACGGCGTCGGCGTCCTCGAGCTCCAGATCGCGGGCGACGCGGGTGAGCTCGCGGAGGGCGCCCTGGCGCTCCCACTCGTCCACCGGCGGCTCCGCGAGGGAGAGGACCTTGATCTCGTCCATCGGGTTCTCGTTCACGGATGGGATCCTAGGCGGCGCCCGACGCCATTCCGACCCCCCGATGGTCTAGCTCGCGGCATGGATCCCACGTGCGGTATAGTTGAGCGCACAAGCGAATGGACGGTCCGATGAGCATTCCCGCCGACACGACGATGGGCCCCGTGCGGCTCGTCGTGGGTGACCTCGACACCCTCACCACCTTCTACGCACGCGCGATCGGCCTGGACGTGATCGAGCGCGGCGCCGGCCGGGTGCGGCTCGGCGCCGGGGGGCGCGCGCTGGTCGAGCTGGAGGGCGACCCCGCCGCCCCCGCCCGCCCGCCCCGCACGACCGGCCTCTTCCACATGGCGCTCCTCGTCCCGGAGCGGGCCGACCTGGCGCAGGCGCTCCACCGGGCGTCGGCGGCGGGGGCGCGGTTCTCGGGAGCGTCCGACCACCTCGTGAGCGAGGCGCTCTACCTCGACGACCCCGAGGGCAACGGCATCGAGATCTACCGCGACCGGTCCCGCGCCGAGTGGCCCCGCGACGCCGACGGGCAGCTCGAGATGGCGACGCTCCCGATGGACCTCGACGGGGTGCTCGCCTCCCTGCCGGCCGGCACCCCCGACGAGGGGATGCCCGACGGCACCACCATGGGGCACGTGCACCTGCAGGTCCACGACATCGCCGCGGCCGAGCGGTTCTACACCGACGCCGCGGGCTTCGACGCGACGGTGCGGGGCTACCCCGGGGCGCTCTTCGTGTCGGCCGGCGGCTACCACCACCACCTCGGCCTGAACACGTGGGGCACCCGTGACGCGCCGGCGCCGCCGGCGGGCGGTCGCGGCCTCGCCGGCTTCCGCGTCGACCTCCCCACGGCGGGGGACGTCGACGCCGTCGCGGGCCGCCTCGCGGACGCGGGTCACGAGGTCGGGCGCGACGGTGACGCCGTCGTCGCGACCGACCCGTCAGGCAACCGCATGGAGCTCGCCATCCGGGGCTGACCGGACGCACGTTCGCCCCGCCGTGCGCCGGGGTACCACCGTGCTCCACCCCCCGGAGGACGTGAGCATGGACGAGGGACACACGGCGGCGATCGTCGACATCGACGGGACCCTCATCGACTCGAACTACCAGCACGCCATCGCCTGGCACCGGGCGTTCCGCGCGCACGGACTGACGGTCGAGCTGCGTCGCATCCACCGGCACATCGGGATGGGGGGCGACCAGCTCGTCACCGCCCTCGCCGGCGCCGAGACCGAGGAGGGTCACGGCGACAGCCTCCGCGCGGCGGAGAAGGAGCGGTACGCCGAGCTGATCGACGAGGTGACGGCCCTGCCCGGCGCCCACGCCCTGCTGCAGGCCCTCTCGCGCCGCATGCGGTCGGTGGTGCTCGCCAGCTCCGCCCCCGCGGACGACGCCGAGCACTACCTCGACCTGCTGGACGCCCGCGACCTCGTCACCGGCTGGACCACCTCCGCCGACGTGGACGCGACCAAGCCGGAGCCCGACCTGCTGAACGTCGCCCTCGGGATGGCCGGCGGCGGTCCCGCGGTGATGATCGGGGACTCCATCTGGGACTGCGAGTCGGCGAACCGCGCGGGACTGCCCTCGGTGGGCGTGCTCACCGGCGGCACCGGGGCGGGCGAGCTGGTGTCCGCCGGAGCGGCGGCGGTCTACGACTCGCTCGACGAGCTCGCGGAGCGCCTCGGCGACCCGCCCTTCCGCGCGGAGGGACGTCACGTCACCGACGCATGACCCGGTGCTCGCGCTCACGTTCGACGACGGCCCCGACCCGGCGTGGACGCCCATCGTGCTGCGCGAGCTCGCGCGGCTCGGCGCCCGCGCGACGTTCTTCGTGATCGCCCCGCTGGCGGCCGCCCGGCCCGACATCGTGCGGGAGATCGGTGGCGGCGGGCACGAGATCGGCCTCCACTGCTGGGCGCACGAACGCCACAGCCGCACCCCGCGTCGTGTGGTGGAAGAGGAGACCGACCGCGCGCTCACCGCGCTCGCGTGCCTGGGTGTCGTGCCGCGCCTGTGGCGGACGCCGTGGGGCGACCGGGCGGAGTGGACGGCCGACGTCGCCCGGACGCGCGCCCTGACCCTCGTCGGCTGGACCGCGGACACGCACGACTGGAGGGGCGACACGGCGGAGGAGATGCTCGACGCGGTGCGCGACGACCTCGCGCCGGGGGGCAGCGTCCTCATGCACGACGGCCTCGGCCCGGGCGCCCGTCGCGCCGACTGCCTGCAGACGCTCCGCCTGCTCGCCCCCCTCGCCCGGGAGGCCCGGGCGCACGGCTGGACCCTCGGGACCATGAGCGCCCCCGTGGGCTCCGCGTGACGACGGAGGCCGTGGCACCGGCGCCCCCGCCCCCCGCCGTGCCCGACCTGCCGACGGCCCTCGCGAGGGTGGCGGCGACCGCCGCCGCCCGCGACGCCGCGCCGCCGGCGTTCCCCGAGGACGCGGTCGCGATGCTGGAGACGGCGGGCGCCCTGGCGGCGACCGTCGCCACGGCCGGCGCCGGCCGGCCCGACCACGCCGCGGAGTGGGCGCTCGCCCGCCGGATCGCGTGGGCCGACGGCTCGGTCGGGCGCATCATCGACGGCCACCTGAACGGGGTCGAGCGCGTCGGCGTGCTCGCCCCCGCCGGGCTCGCCGCGGAGGAGATGGGGGCCGTGCGCGAGGGACGGCGCCGCATCGGCGTGTGGGGCGCCGACCCCGCGCCCGGCGAGGGCGAGCCCGCGCGGCTCACCGGCGACGTGCGCATCGATGGCGTGAAGGTCTTCTGCTCGGGCGCGGGCGGGGTCGACCGGGCGCTGGTCGTCGCCCGCGACGCACGCGGCGACGCCCGGCTGGCATACGTCGACCTCACGGAGGACGTCGAGATCGACCGCGGCTGGTACCGCGCGTCCGGTCTGCGCGCCTCCGAGAGCCACCGCGTCGTCTTCCACGGGGCGCGGGTGGTCGCGGTGCTCGGGGGACCGGGCGAGATCGTCCGCGACCCCTGGTTCCCGCGCGACGCGATCCGCACCGCCGCGTCGTGGGCGGGCATCGCCGACCGCGCTCACGACGCGGCGCTCGACGCGCTCGCCGCCCGCGGGGCATCGTCGCGGCCCGCGGGACGATCGACCGCTGGATGGACTGGGCGGCGGTGGCGGCGGCCGACCCCGGGCGCGACCTGCGGGCCGCGTCGGTCGCGCTGCGCGCGGCGGTCGCCGACGCGTGCCGGGTGATCCTCGACGAGGGCGTGCGGGCCGCCGGGTCGCGCGCGCTCGCCGGGGGCGGCGACCTGGACCGCTGCCGCCGCGACCTCGACCTGTTCCTGCTCCAGCACCGGCTGGAGCCCATGATGGCGCGCGTGGGGCGGGCCGTGATCGAGGAGCGCCGCACGTGAGGACGCGCATGAGCGCCGAGTACTTCGACGAGCTCTACCGGGCCGACCCCGACCCGTGGGACCTCGCCACGAGCGACTACGAGCGGCGCAAGTACGCCGTCACGGTCGACGCGCTCGACGGGCGCCGGTTCGGCCGCGCCCTCGAGATCGGCTGCTCGATCGGGGTGCTCACCGAGCGCCTCGCACCGTGGTGCGACGACCTGCTCGCCGTCGACGCCGCACCCGCGGCGGTCGCGGCCGCGGCCGCGCGCGTCGCCGGGGCGCCCGACGTGCGGGTGGAGCGGCGCAGCATCCCCGCGGAGATGCCCGACGGCGTGTTCGACCTCGTCGTCTGCTCCGAGGTCCTCTACTACTGGGACCCGCCCGCCCTGGCCTCGCTCTGGGAGCGGCTGAGGGCGGCGGTCGCCCCGGGGGGCTCCCTGCTGGCCGTGCACTGGCGCGGCCCGGTCCGCCACTACCCCCAGGGGGGCGACGAGGTGCACACGCTGCTGAGGTCCGCGCCAGGCGACCTGGTGATCGGCCGGTCGGGCATGTGGCCCGAGTTCCGCCTCGACCGCTTCGACCGTCCCTCGTGACGCGCATCGCCCGACCCCCGGATCCCGCGCTGACGGCGTGCGTGGTGGTGCCCGCCCACGACGAGGAGGAGCGGATCGGCGCCTGCATCGCGGCGCTCGGCGCCCAGCGGGGCGTGGCGCCGGAGGCCTACGAGGTGATCCTGGTGCTCGACGCGTGCACCGACGCCACCGCCGCGCGGGCGGCGCAGGCCGCGGCGGCGTGTCCCGGTCTGCGGCTGCACACCGTGCCCGCCGGGGCCCACGGCGCCGGCCCGGCCCGGCGCCTCGGCATGCTGGAGGCCGCCCGGCGCCTCGAGGAGGTCGGCCGCGAGGAGGGCCTGATCGCCTCGACGGACGCCGACTCGGTGGTCGACCCCGGGTGGCTGCGCGGCCAGCTCGACCTGGTGGCGGGCGGCGCCCACGCGATCGGCGGCCTGATCGAGGTCGACGAGGAGGGCCTCGCCCCCGGCGCCCTGCTCCGGCGCGACCTCCGCCTGCGCGACCGCCGCGCCGCGGCCGGCGGGACCGACGCCGCCCACCCGTTCTTCAGCGGCGCCTCCCTCGGCCTGACCGTCGCCGCCCACCGCCGTGTCGGCGGCGTGCCGGAGCGGGTGGCGCTGGAGGACCAGGCGCTCGAGGGCGCGTTGACGGCGGCGGGCATCCCGATCGTCCGTTCGCGCACGGTGCGGGTCCGCACGTCGGGCCGGACCGAGGGGCGCGTGCGCCACGGCCTCTCCGCCGACCTCCGCGTCGACGCGTGGAGCGACCGGCGCTGCTACGACGCCGCGTCCTTCGACCCGTCGGGGTTGGCGCGACGCAAGCGGGACGTCGTCACCGTGGTGCTGCCCTGCCGTGAGACGGCGGGCACGATCGGCGGGATCATCGACGCGCTCGCTCCCCTCCGGGACGTCGGCCTCGTCGACGAGGTCCTCGTGATCGACGCCGACTCGGCCGACGGAACGGCCGACGTCGCCCGGGCCCACGGCGCGCGCGTCGTCCAGGAGTCCGAGGTCATGGCGCACCTCGGTCCGTGCGGCGGCAAGGGCGACGCCATGTGGCGCGCCCTGGCGGTCGCCCGCGGCGACCTGATCGCCTACGTCGACGCCGACACCACCGACTTCACGGCGGACTTCGTCACGGGGATCCTCGGGCCGTTGATCGACGACCCGGAGGTGATGCTCGTCAAGGGAGCATTCTCCCGCCCGATGCGCGCCGGCGACACCGTCATCCCCGACGAGGGCGGCCGCGTCACCGAGCTCGTCGCCCGGCCGGTGCTGTCGCTCGTCGCACCCGAGCTCGGGTGCTTCGCGCAGCCCCTCGCGGGCGAGACCGCGGGACGCCGGTCGGTGCTGGAGGCCGTGCCGTTCCCCGTCGGCTACGGCATCGAGACCTCGATGCTGATCGACGTGTGGCGGGCCCACGGGCTCGACGCCATGGCGCAGGTGAACCTCGGGACGCGGCAGAACCGGCACCAGCCGCTCCGCGCCCTCGGGGCGATGGCCCTCGAGGTCATGTGCGCCGGGCTCTCCCGTGGCCTGCCGGCCGACGCCTTCGGGGCGCTCGCCGCGGGGCGGATGCTCGTCCCCGGCGCCGACGGCACCGTGCGTCCGCGCGACGTGTCGCTGGTGGAGCGGCCCCCGATGGCCGAGGCCCGGGGCGCCCTCAGCGCCGTGGGGTGAGCGGGCCCCGGGCGCCGGTGGCGCCCGGAGCCCTCGCGGCCTAGGCCGTCTGCCCCTCGTGGGCGCCCTCGGCGAACTCCTCGACGATCTTGTCGCAGAAGGCCGGGAGGTCGTCGGGGTTGCGACTCGAGACGAGCCCGGCGTCGACGTGGACCTCCTCGTCGACCCAGGTGGCCCCGGCGTTGACCAGGTCGGTGCGGAGGCTCGGCCACGAGGTCAGGGTGCGCCCCTCGACCACGCCGGCGTCGATCAGCGTCCACGGTCCGTGGCAGATCACACCGACGGGCTTGTGCTGCTCGAAGAACCCACGCACGAAGCGGGTCGCCCGCTCGTCGGCCCGGAGCGTGTCGGGGTTGTGGACGCCGCCGGGCAGCACGAGGCCGTCGAAGTCCTCGGCCCGGGCGTCGTCGAGGCCCATCTGGGCGGTGCGCCGGTCGCCGGCGTCGAGGTGGTTGTAGGCCTGGATGTCGCCCGCGTCGGGGGCGATCAGCACGGCGGTGCCGCCGGCCTCGGTCACGGCGCGCCACGGCTCGTCGAGCTCGACCTGCTCCACGCCGTCGGTCGCCAGGAAGGCGATCCTGCGGTCGGCGATCTCGTCGGACATCTCGTTCTCCTCGTCTCCGGTACGGAACGTGCGAGCCCTACCCGTCGGGGTCGGCGGGAAACGGAGGTGGTTCCCGTTTCACCGCCTCCGCGGGGGGGGAGCCAGGAGGGTGTGGACGACCCCCCCGCGCACGACGTCGACCCGGCGGTCGCGGCACGCGCCGCCGACGACGCGACCCTGCTCGCCGTGCACCGCGTCGAGGTGGCCGTCGAGTGGATCGAGCGGGCGTTCGGGGCGCTCCTCGACGCCCACCACGAGGTCGGCCACGCCCAGGGGCTGCTGGTCGAGGCGGCCGCGGCACTCCGGGCGGCGGGACACGCGGGACTGGCGGAACGGGCCGAGCGGGAGGTGGCGTCACGCGACGCCGCGGCCGGGCGGTGGACCTACCAGGTGGTCGACGAGTTCCGGGCGCACCTGCTCGACCCCGCGCGCGCGTTCGACCGGGACGTGCGCGAGGAGCTGGCCGGCGGCGTGCGCCACCGGTTCGAGGCCCGCGAGAAGGAGCGGACCCCGGGCGCGGGGGCGCGGACGTCGGTGACCCTGCCGGGGGACGCCGCCTAGTCCGCCCCGTCGGGTGGCGGGGGCCAGGGCGCCCCCTCGCGGATGAGCGCGGTGCCGCGTTCGTAGTCCTCGTCGCGGTCGTGGGTCAGGACGCCGACGACGCGGCCGGCCCGCCCGTACCAGGCGGTGAACGCCCCGCCCCCGTGGTCGCGGACCATGTCGGCGTCCCAGCCGTCGCCCCAGGCCGCCTGCTTGAGGGTGCGGCCGCCGATTGTCGACCAGAAGCCGGGCACGGCGTCCCAGGTCGCGTCCGCGCCGGCCATGGTCCGGCCCGCGACCTCCCCCTGCGCGAGCGCCTCCCCCCAGTGCTCCACGCGCAGCGCCCGCCCGGCCGCCGGGTTGTCGGCCCGCGCGGAGTCGCCGGCGCACCAGACCCCGGGCGCCGAGGTGCGCATGCCGGCGTCGGTGCGCACGCCGCCCTCCTCGACGCGCAGGCCGCCCTCCTCGGCGACCGCCGTCCGGGGGCGGGCGCCCGTCGCCACCAGCACCAGGTCGGCGTCGATGGCGCCGCGCTCGTCGACCACGCGGAGGACGCCGTCGCCCTCGGTGACGCCGGTGAGGGGGCGGCCGGGGCGCAGGGACACGCCGTGCGCGGTGAGCCACGCGGCGAGACGCGATCCGACGGCGGCGCCGAGGCGCGCCGCCTGTGGCGCCGCCTCGTCGGTCATCACCGTCACCCGCGCCCCGGCCATCGCCATCGACACGGCGGCCTCGCATCCCACGAAACCCGAGCCGACGACGACCACGCGCCCACCGGGCCGGAGGGCCGCGCGGAGGGCGAGGGCGTCCCGCGCGGACCGGAGGACGTGGACGCCGGGCAGGTCCATCCCGGGGACCGGGGGCGGCTGGGGCTCGGCGCCCGTCGCGAGCAGGCACGACGTGTACGGGATCCGCCGGCCGCCGGCGACGACGACGCGTGCGGAGGTGTCGATGGCGGTCACCTCGATTCCGCAACGCACCTCGACGCCCTCCTCCGCGTACCACCCGCCGGCGGCGAGCGGCAGCTCGTCCTCGCCGATCTCACCGCGCAGGAACTCCTTCGACAGCGGGGGCCGCCGGTAGGGCGGCCGGTCGTCGGCGGTGAGCACCAGCACCGGCGCCGTGCCGCCGGCGGCACGGTAGCCACGGGCCCCGGCGAGGCCCGCGGGCCCGCCGCCGACGATCACCACGGGCGGGGGCGGCGGCATGGGAGGGGGCTACCCGGCGGCGCCGCACGCCACGCCCACGCAGGGCTGGTCCGGCGTCCGTGATCCCCGTTTCACGCGCGGGGGCGGGGGAACCCATCGGGTCCCGGAACGCACCGCGAGACCAAGGAGCACGGAGATGGCGACCACCACGAGCACCGGCATCCTCGACGAGGAGCGCACCGCCGAGCGCGAGGAGCTCGTCGAGATGCTGACGACGGCGTACTGGATGGAGATCGAGACGGTGATGAACTACATCACCAACTCGGTGAACCCCGACGGCGTCCGCGCGCAGGAGATCATCGAGTCGCTGCGGGAGGACGTCGCGGAGGAGCTCGGGCACGCGCAGCAGTTCGCCGAGCGCATCAAGGAGCTCTACGGCGTCGTCCCCGGCTCGGAGGCCTTCCGCCCGAGCCAGGGCTACCTGCAGCCCCCCGACCGCCAGACCGACATCGTCCACGTGATCCGCGGCGTCATCGCGGCCGAGTCCGGCGCGATCGAGCACTACCAGCGCATCATCGAGTTCGCGGGCGACGTGGACCCCGTCACCGAGGACATGGTGATCGCGATCCTCCGCGACGAGCAGAAGCACCGGCGCCTGTTCGAGGGCTTCCTCCGCGAGTACGAGGCCGAGGGCCGGGCCTGAGCCCACCCGCCGGCACCCGGCCCCGCCGGGTCGGGCGCCGGCGGAGCGTCAGCGGGTGGGGGGTGCACCCCCGAGCTTGGCGAGGGCGTCGCGTGCGGCCTCATCGGCGGTCGCGCCGAAACCCTCGATGAGCTGTCCCGACGCGTCGCCGATCTGGACGTGCATGCCGGGGGTGGTGACCTGGGCGTCCGGAGTCGGGGTGGTCTGCCCGGGCGTCATGGGGCCGGGGCCGAACACGCGGTGACCGGCGGCGCGCAGCGCGTCGAGCTGCCGCGCGAGGTCGGGGCTGAGCGTCGTCTGGGTCATGGGGCTCTCCCGAAGGGTGTGTGGACCGTCGCCCGCCCCCCTGCCCCCGCGGTCGCCCCGCCAACCCGCCCACGTCCGCGGGGGACGGGAGCCGGGCGCGCCTCCCGCCGCCGGTTTCGGCCGGTGCCGCGCGGGAACATTCCCGGCGCCGATGCCGAGCCTCCGCCACAGCACCGACCGCGAGCCGGGGTACACGCGCCGGCGACGGGGACGCGGGTGGAGCTACCACGACTCCGAGGGCCGGCCGGTCGCCGACGCCCGGTTGAAGGCGCGGTTCGCGGCGCTGGCGATCCCCCCCGCGTGGACCGACGTGTGGATCTGCCGGTCGTCCCGCGGTCACCTGCAGGCGACGGGGCGGGACGCGGCGGGGAGGACCCAGTACCTCTACCACCCGGCGTGGCACGAGCAGCGCCAGCAGGAGAAGTACGAGCGCATCCTCCGTTTCGCCGAGGGGTTGCCGGACCTGCGGCGCACGACGGAGGCGCAGCTGCGGCGGAAGCGCCTCGACCGCACGAAGGCCCTCGCGGCGGCGGTGCAGATCCTCGACCGGACCCGCATCCGCGTCGGCAGCGAGCAGTACGCCGACCGGTACAGGACGTACGGACTGGCGACCCTCCGCTCGAAGCACCTGACGATCGAGGGCGACACCCTGGTGCTCGACTTCGTCGGCAAGGGCGGCGTCGAGAACCACGCGGAGATCACCCACGCGCGCCTGGCGAAGGTCGTCGCCGAGATGGACGCCCTGCCGGGGTACGAGGTGCTGTCGTACCTCGACGAGGCCGGCAACCCCGCCGACGTGCGGTCGGAGGACGTGAACGCCTACATCAAGGAGCAGATGGGGGAGGACTTCTCGGCGAAGGACTTCCGGACCTGGGCCGGCACGGTCGCCGCCGCGGTGGCGCTCGACGAGGTCGGCCCGATCCAGGGCGCCCGGGAACGGCAGCGCGCCGTGTCGCGTGTCTGCCGGGTGGCGTCGGAGCTGCTCGGCAACACGCCGGCCGTGTGCCGGGCGAGCTACATCGACCCCCGGGTCATCGACCACTTCCTCGACGGCCGGACGATCTCGTCCCTCATGGGCGAGATCGACCGCAAGCTGCGGAACGGGCACAGCGCGGAGGAGCTCGCCGTCCTCGCGCTGCTGCGGCGCGGCCTCGAGGAGCGCGCGAGCGGAGGCTGACATGGCACCGAAGACGCAACGTGAGGTCCCGGCCACCATCGCGCGCTCGGCGCCGAGCGCCCGCGCCGTGTGGCTCGGCGCGCTGGACGGGGCGATCGCGCAGTACGGCGAGAGCGAGCGGGCGTACCGCACGGCCTTCGCGGCCTTGAAGCACACGCACGAGAAGGTCGGCGACGAGTGGGTCGAGAAGGACGAGTACGGCCCCTCCGACCCACGCTCGAAGGCGTCGCCCGCGCAGAAGCGGCGGGGTGTCGGCGCGACCTACGGCGGCGTCGACGCGGAGGGCAACACGAAGGCGCAGCTGATGGAGCGGGCTCGCGCCCTCGGCATCCGTGGCCGGTCGACGATGACGAAGGCCGAGCTGGCCGCCGCGATCGGCCGCGCGCAGGGTTAGGCGCCACGGCGGGTAGCATCGGTCCGTGGCCGACACCGGCATGCAACGTGGTACGACGACGTCGACCGGCTCGCCCTCGGCGGCGTTCATGGGCCTGGGCATCTCCGCGGAGCAGGACCCGGGTGACCCGGGTCGGACGATCGTGACGCGGGGCGGCAACTACCGCCACATCCGCCACGCCGAGATCCTGGCGCGCTGGCCGGTGCTGCCCGAGGAGTGGGCGCGCGTGATCGAGGCGGGCCGGCTGGCCGACCGGTGAGCACCCGGGGCCGGCGGGCCCCGGGTGCCCGC
>LNFM01005868.1_pt1 | contig 36064 bp, 57 predicted proteins | sample 596031 | NCBI WGS metagenome assembly LNFM01 (sample SAMN04254537, study PRJNA301005) | activated carbon metagenome | isolation source: dual media filters at the Ann Arbor, Michigan drinking water treatment plant | place: USA: Ann Arbor | reverse complement strand
GCGCAGGAGGCCGGTGCACGGCGGCCTCCTGCGCCCGCCGGGGATCAGGTGGCGGCACCCGTCCCGGCGGTCTTGGCGCGGCCCTTGGTGGCGCCGCGGTAGTGGTCCAGCTGGTCCTCGACCTGCTGGGCGCGGTTGGTGTAGCGGGCCTCGGCGACGTCGTCCCCGGCCTCCTTGGCGGTCTCGATGCGGAGCTGGTAACCGACCAGCTCGCGCTCCAGGGCCGCGATGTGCGCGGCCTTCTTGTCCGCCTCGGAGGCGATGCCCTGCGGGTTGTCCTCGGCCATCGGGTGGAGTTCCTTTCTCGCGAGCGCCATGGCGCGGGCGTCAGGTCAGGGGAGGGTCAGAAAACGGGCGCGATCAGGCCGGTCCCGGAGATCACCGACGTCGCCGCGGGGTAGCGGCCCGCGGTGAACGCGCAGTAGGCGTAGACCTGCAGGCGGACCGTGAGGTTCCCGGACAGGACCTCCGGCAGGACCCGGGCCCGGAGGTCGCCCTCGAACAGGACGTGATCGGACATGCGGGTCGCCACGATCCGGTCCTCATTGGTGCCGGCCCCGAGGTTCGTCGGGATGCTGAGGTCCAGCATCACCGGCCGGCCGTAGGCGTAGGACACCGGGCCGCCCTGGTTCTCAAACCCGTCCATGTAGGTCATGGGGGCGTTCGCCGGGCCGCCGGAGGTCGGGACGATGAACGGACGGTTCTGGGCGTCCAGCTGGGCGGTGGCCCAGAACCACCGGCGCCCATGCATCCAGATATGCGACGGGATGATCCGGCGGTTCGTGGACGCCTGGTTCAGGGCGTCACCGATCCGGGGCCACAGCTCCGGGAACGTCGGGGTGGCGTCGGTGTAGGTCACCGCGTTGATCCCGCCGACGTTCAGGATCCCGAGGAGCTGGCCGGCGGCGCCGGACCCGCTGATCAGCTGGGTGTCCAGCTGCAGGTTGTAGTCCGCGACCAAGTCGGCGAAAACGATCTGGTCGAACGCCATCGGGGACTGTTCCAGCAGCTGCATTGCGATGTCCTGCTGGCCGGCGATGGTCCGCACGGGCGCGGCGACGCTGCTGGTCGTGATGTCGGTTTCCGAGACCACCGCGTTGTCGGCGGTCTGCGGGGCGGTGGTGCTGCCACCCGTGATCCGCGGAATGTTGATGTTGTCGGTCCCGGCCGGCAGGGGGATGTTCCGGCACGCGTCGGCGAACGGACGGCCCGCGCGCGTCAGGGCGGCGAACTCATCCATGAGCCAGATCGGCGGCACGAACTCGCCGCCGGCGCCGTCGGTGCGGCTGATGTCGCGGCGTTCGACCATCCCGTGGTCCTGGATCGCCCGGGCGAGCGGCGCCGGCAGGCCGGCCAGCAGCTCGTCGAGGCCGTCGGACAGGGCCCGCTGGTGGGCGGACTGCCGGCGGGCGATGACGTCGGCCATCTCCCGGCTGTGCCGGTCGAGGCGCTCACGGGCGCCGTTGTCGCCCTGGATCCCGGCGCGCGCCATGTCGAGGAAGTAGGACCGCTGCGGGGCGTGGCGGCTGTAGGTCAGGGGCTCGCTGGTCACCTGGATCTCGACGCGCTCGCGGCGCTCCTCCAGCTGCGTCCGGATCGTGTCGGCGACGCTGGAGCGGCGCTCCTCACGGGACGCGGCGGACTGGGTGTGCAGGGCCCGGGCGGACTCCAGGTTCCCGGCGATCCGGTCGCGCTCCTCGGCGGCCTCGGTCGCGGAACGAACGATGTCCTCGATGCGTTCCCGGGTGATGTCCTCGGGGGCGTCGTCCAGGGCGCGCTGGGCGGTGTCCAGGGTCTCCTGGGCGGCCTGCAGCTGGCGCTCCAGGACCTCGATGATGCTGGGCATTGGTGGGGTCTCCTCTTACCTGTGCCGGAGGCGTGCGACGCGCAGGCGTGCGGCCTCCAGCTGGGACTGGGTGGCGGCCCCGCCCACCTGGAGGGGTGCGACGGTGCGATCGACGGCGCCCGCCCCGAGGGGCGCGACGTCGTCCTGGTGGCCAGCGCCGGGGCGCTCGACCTGGGTCCGGTCCTCACGGGGCCGGTCGTAGGCGGCCGCGAGACTCCGGATCGACGCGTCGGTGGTGGGGTAGGCCCCCTGAACCACGGCGGTCACATCCAGCAGCAGGCCGACCTCGGTGACGGTCCGGGTCGTGATCTCCCGGTCCCGGTCGTCGATCTCGGTCAGGATCTCCTCGCCGGAGACTGTGAACCGGAACGACATCTGGCGGACGATGTCCAGCTCCATCGCGCGGGCGAGGGACTGGACCTCCGGGTCCTCGGCGTCGAGGCGGGCGAACGCCAACAGGCCGCGGGTGTCCTGGGACAGCTCCAGGCCGCCGGCGCGCTGCGCGCTGCGGTTCGTCGAGGCCATGGCGTATCGGTTGTCATGCTCGCGGTTGAACACCACGGGCCATTCCGCCGCGCCGGATGCGATCTCCGCGAGGACCCGGGAGAACGCGCCGGCGGCGATCTTCTCCCGATAGACCCAGTAACGGCCCTCATACAGGGTCGTCAGCTGGTCGAACACCGCGGCGTGACCGGCGAACGTGACGGTGGTGTTACCGGCCTCCCCGGAGCGCACCAGGCGCAGCTCCCCATCCGTCGGGAAGGCACGGCGAAGCTCCGGCGCGGAGGCCGGCGTTTCCAGGACGGACATTCGGGGGCTCCTCTAGGTGGTCGAGTCGTCGGCGTCGGGGTCCGCGTATGGGTCCCGGGCCGGGGTCGAGGCGGTCGGGTTCGGCGCGCCACCGACAGGGGTGATCTGGGGGATCTGGCCGAGGCCGTCCGGGAGGGGCGGCTTGCCGCGCCTGGCGCGCGCCTCATCGGCGAGATCGATCCCGGCCTGGACGCGCTTCACTTCGGCCTCGGCCTCCGCGAGGACATCACCGCGGATGATTCCGTCGGTGACGAACCCGGGACGGTCCCGGCCACCGAACAGGATGGGGTCGGCGTAGAGGGCGCTCACAATCCGGGCGGCGCGCGGCCCGAGGCCGAACCTCCACCAGCGGTCATGTTCATGCTCGGGCGTCAGGGGCTTATCGGTCCTGCCGCCACCGATCAGGCTCGCCTGGACACCGATGATCCGGGCGACATCGTCCACGGTGAACGCCATCATTTCGGCCCACTGGGCGTCCGCCTGGGTCAGGCCGATCCGCTGGATCTGGAAGCCGCCACCGAGGAGCGCGACCTTCCCGGCGTTCCCCGGGCCGCTGTAGGTCTCCTCCCACTTTTGCCGCCACCCTGTGGCCTGGTTCGGGCTCATCTTCTCGGGGGCGATCACCGCGAGGCCGATCGACCCGCCGCGCCTCCATAGGGCCTGTTCGTGGCGGAGCTTGTCCATCATCAGCTGGAACTGGGCGCGGTGACGGGCGAGCGGTGACGGGGCCTGCAGGCCCCCGCCGCCGCCGTGCCCCGGGATGTGCAGGATCGACTCCCGACCGACCCGGATGGTGCGGTGTCGGCCGGCGCCGGTTGGGTCGACCCAGTCCCGGCCCAGCGTGACGTCCCAGGACACGTCACGGCCACCGGTGGATGTGACCCACCGGACCTGATCGGGGTGGAGCGCCCACCATTCGCGCACCACACCGCGGCTGTCGGGTTCCCGCCAGATATACGCGTTCCCGCGGGCGTCGATCGACTCCTGGACGGCCTCCAGGAACTGGAATGAGGACTGGACGGGGTTCGGGGCGCCCGCAAAGAGGCGGGCCTGCCAGGTCGATGTGACGCGTTCCCGGATCGGCGCGCCGCGCCACACCGCTAGCTCCAGCTCACCGATGCCCTGGGCAGCCACCCGGATCGCCGCGGCGACCGCCGGGATCCCGCGGAGATCCCCGGGGGTGCTGGAGGCGTCCGCCGACCCCGGCGCGGGGATCCGGGCGAACCCAGAGAAGTCCGCGGAGCGGACCTCGACGTTCCGGCCGCCAGGCGTCGCCAGGATCACTACTGGGCCCCCATCCGTTGGATCAGCAGGACGTTCCGCGTCGGGATCTCGACATCACCGGCGAGCTGGACGGCGGTCCCGCCATCGTCGAGGAGCTTGGCCCGGGTGAGGACGTAGTGGCCGGACCAACGGCCCACCAGGAACCCCTCGACGGTCCGGGACCCGGCCTGGTCGGTGGTGTGGACCCGGACCAGGCGACGTTTCCGCATCAGCGCCACGCCATCAGCTCCAGAACTCGATCCAGCCGTCGCCGGCGTCGAGGACGCCCTGGGCGGCGGTGACGGCCATCAGCAGCGCGAACGCGGCCTCCGCGTGGACCACTTCGCCCTCCTGGTCGCGGCCGGGCGCGGTCATCCGCCACCCGTCGCGGCGGTCGACGGCCAGGGCGGCGAGGACCTCCGCTCGAACGTGGCCGTCCGCGGACTGCCGCAGGCCCCGCCGGGAGATCTTGGTCAGCAGCTCGCGGGAGGCGGGGACCATCAGGGCGTCGCCCCAGAACCACCCCTCCGCCTGGCGGGTCGGGGCGGACCACGGCGACACACCGGCCGCGCGGACGTTGTCGGCGACGACGGCGAGCTGTGCCGGCGGGTAGGCGAACGCCTCGACGCGGTAGCGGCCCGCGACGTCCAGGAGCCACTCCTGGACGGCGTCGGCGCAGTCATCCTCTGCCTCAAACCGCCGGAACTCGACCTCCCAGGCGTCATGCTCCCGCGGCCAGCAGACGCACCCGGTGCCGGTCTCACCGGTGCCGGACAGGCTTACCCCGACCGCGACGCTCGCGCCGGCGGGGATCTCCACCGGGCCGGCGCACCCGTCCCACCTGGCGGCGCTGATCGACCGGTTATCCGCCGCCCCGAACTGGTTGAGGATCAGGCGGCGGAACACGCTCTCGGGGAGGGTCGCGGCCAGGCGCCGGATCTCGTCGAGGTCGATCCAGCTCGCGGGGTTGCAGGCCCGCCAGATCAGGGGGTCCTCGGCGTCCGCGTCCTCCGGGGCGCCCCGCCAGATCATGAGCTGGCCGGCGTCACGGTTCCGGCCGATCAGCAGGCATCCGTCGCCGCGGCGCAGGACGTCGTGTCGCTCCAGCTCCATCCGCTCGATCGCCGCGGCGTACTGCAGGGCCGCCAAAGCGTCGGCGTGCTTTCCCGCGGTGGTGATCTTGAGGAGCATCGAGTCCGCGCGCTTCTGGGTCGCGGACGCGAACGCGTAGAACACCTCGCACTGTTTCGGGGTCCGCCAGACATGGAACTCATCGCACAGGGCGGCGCTGGTGGACCCGCCGTGCTGGAGGTCACCGTCGGCGGAGACCAGCTGCATGTACCCGCCGAGGGCCTTGGTGATCGAGTTCCGGTAGACGGACAGGTAGTCCGACAGGGGGCCGTTCTCGACGAACGCCCGGGCAGGGTCGTGCACGAACTTCGCCTGGGACTTCGCGCCGGCCGCGCAGTAGATCTCGGGGGCGTCGTCACGGTCGGTCAGCTCGAACAGGCCGACGCCGGCGGCGATCGGCGACTTGCCGTTGCCGCGCGGGATCCCCCACATCACGTCGCGCCACACCCTGCGGCCGCGTTCGTCCATCTCGTAGATGAGCGCCAGGTCGTGTTCCTGCCACCCGTCGAGGGCCAGCGGCTGCCCGATCTTCGGGCCCTTGGTGTGACGGCAGTTCCCGCGCAGGAACGCCGCGACCGCGGGCCCCAGCGTGCGGGGCGGTGCGGCGGGGAGCATCAGGGTCGCGGTCACGCCGCACCTCCGGCGAGCGCTCGGAGCTGGCGGGCCTCACCGATGCCGGGGATGCCTTGCTCCGCTGGCCGCCCCTGCCCGCCGGAGTTGCCGAGGCGCGCCCGGGCGACCGGGCCAATGCCGAGGCGGTCCGCCAGGTGCCGGAACTGGTCCCACGACGCCCGCTCCACGCGGAGCGCAGGGTTCGGGACGACGTCCGTGAACTCCTCGCCGCTGCGGCCGACCTTCGTCAGCTCCAGCGTGATGCCGTTCCGATCGATGTCCGCGGCCGCCGCCCGGGCGCGCGCCAGCGCGGTGGCCGCCGCCTCAACGAGCGGGGCGTCGGCCTGGTCCCAGATCGCCTCCCCCAGCTTCGCGAGCTCGCGGAAGCACTTCGCGACATCCTTCGGCAGTCCGGTCCGGGGGCGCAGCGGCTTGCGGCCCGCGACGACGACCGGGGTCCGGGAGTGCCGGTCCGGGCGCAGGGTGCCCTCGGCGCGGTGCACCTCGGTCGGCTTTGGCGGCCGGCCCCTCATGACCCCGCCTCCGACCTCGACGCGCTCCCATTCCACCCAAGCTCGCTCGACGGCGTCAGACCAAGCCCGGCCGGCGGTGGACCCGGTCGCGGTGGTGCGGCAGTCGTGACACGGCGCCCGCAACGCTCACACCGGGCCGCATCGCTGGAGAAGTCGATCCGAGACTGGTCCCGGCCGTCGACCTGGCCGCACAACGGGAACAGCATCCCCGCGAGCATGGCGGTCGGCTTCCAGTCATCGGTCGCCCACCGCGGACGATCGGTCCACGCGTGCTGAATCCGATTCCGTTGGCCGCGGCCCCACCGCGCCGGCGCGCTCATCGCGCCACCGCCGAGGTCGACCCCGAGTTGACGGTCAGAGTCCGTAGGAACGGGTTTGCCAGTTTCGACGGCCTGCGCGGGCCGTCCCCCCCTGGGTGAGCGGTAGCGCCCCCCGGCGCCCTACCCCCCCCACCGGAGCGCCGTCCGTCCACTCGTCCGCTGCAGCGGTTGCACAGCGTCCGGCAGAGGGTCGGGTCGGTTCCGGTGCCGCCTGCTGCCAGCTGGTGCGCGAGCGGCGGCGAGTGGTCGACCACGTTCCCGGTGTTGCCGCAGAGCTGGCAGACACGGCCGTCACGGGTGAGGACGACCTGACGGCAGCGGGCCCACGCGGCGCTGTCGTAGACCCGTTGTCTTGGGTCTCCGCTGCGGTGCCGGCTGGTGTTCTGGGGCATGAACGACGAACGCCCAAACGGTCTCGGGAGACACGTCGGGCGCTGTGGGGGGTGGGGTCAGGGACCCAACCGGCGAAGATGGTAGCGCGTTCGGTCGGACGTTCAACGGGTGCCCTCCGTTGGTGGTGGGTGGTCGCGCGGTGGGCGCTTGTCAGATCGTCGGGCGATGCCAGGTCAGGTCAGGCCGTGCGGCGCCGCCTGGTCGTGGGTCGATGGCTCGGCATTTGCCGGTGTGGCCGGGGGTTAGGTAGCACTGGGCGGTCAGTGTGAGGGGGCCGTCGGTGATGGATCTCCCGGGGAAATCGGTTGCGATCACCGAGGGGGGAACCGGCACGGTGTATGTCTCTGGGCAGCGTTGCGTCATGGTGTCAATCATGGCGCGGGGTGCCCTCCGTTGGTGTGTGGTGTTCGCGGTTCAGCAGGGCGCGTTCCGGGTCGGTCCCGGGGATCGCGCCGGTGACGCCTGGTCCGATCGCTGGGATCCCTCGCAGGCGCCGCTCATCGCCTCCTGCGGTGGCGGGTCCGTCGCGGAATGGGGTGGTGGGGTCTGATTCGTCGAGGGCTTGGCGGACCAGGGCGGCCTGGTCGGCGCGCAGCTCGGCGCGTTCAGCATCAGTGCGGATCCAACCCATCGGCCTCCGCCTCGCGTAGGGCTCGCTGGAGCTGCGGGGTGTTCTTCTCGATGTGATGGCGTAGGCGGGCGTTGGCGCCTTGGACGCGGTCGCGGGCGCTGTCGCGGCTGATCGTGAGGATCTGGGCGATCCGGCCATAGCCGCATCCGTCGGCGTGGAGCCGCCAGGCGTCGAGCTGGGGTTTGGTGAGGGTGATGGCGGCGAGTGTGCGGATGCGGTGCTCGGTCCATGTGTGGCCGGCCTTGGCCTGGCCAGCGGTCACGCGGCCTCGGCCGCGACCTGCGGCTTCCAGTAGCGGCACACGCGGCCAGGGGCCGCGGCGTTCCGGGTGAGCTGCCCGGACTCGACGATGGCGGCGAGGGCCTTGGCGATGTACTTCGGGGAGAGGCCGAGGCGCGCGGCGATCTCCGGGCGGGTGAGAGCTTCGTCGCGGACGGCGCCGATGATCCGCTCGGTCATGTCCTCGAGGTAGCCGGATGCGTAGCCGCCGGGTGTGCGCACGTGGCGGACCGGGGGGAACATCTCATCGAGGAGGCGCTGGGTTTCGGGGGATGGCTGGCGGCTGTAGCGGCCGCGGGCGGCCCACTCGTCCTGGATGCGGTCGATGTTGCGCTGCGGCATCAGGCCACCTCGCAGAGGCTCGCGAGCCACCGCGTGTCGGGCTGGCCGGCGACGTGGACGCGGACCCACCAGGATCCGGGCATGAGCGGGTCGCGGAGCTGCTCCAGCACGTGTCCGGTGGCGCCGAGGCGGGTGTTGCGGACGGTCTGTCCGACGGTGAACGGGCACGTCGTGGGCACGGCGTGGGACCTCCTCGCGGTCGGGGTGGTGTGGATCAGGCGCAGCTGCATCACGCCGTCACCTGCATGAGTCGGGATGAACCGCAGCTGCGTGATCTCGGTCACGCGGCGACGACCTGGTGCGCGGCGCGGGCCGCGGCGGCGGCGTTGCGGGCGGCCGGCGAGCCGACGGCGTCGATCTCACCGAGGTGGCCGTCGACGCCGGTGTTCCGGTATGCCTGGATCGCGTCGCGCTCCCACCGCTCCAGGCCATCCGCCGGCTCAGGGGCCGCGGCGGCCGGCGCGGCCTGGGCGGCGTCGGCGAGGCACCGCTCGAACTGCTCGAGGTCGCGGTAGACGTGGTTCGGTCGGGCGGGGCCCGTCCACCACGGGGCGGTGAGCTGCCGGTGGATGATGCGGCGGTGGTCGTCGACGGTGAGCTCGGGGTGGGCGGTCATCACGGCGTCGATGCGGCCCCGGAATGGTGCGGCCGTCCACGACCCGCCGGTCAGGTCGTTGAACGCCTCGATGACCTGGTCGACGGTGGTGGTCGTCGCGGCTGCGGCAGCAGCCTTTTCTGTCTCTCTCTCTGTTCTCTGTGATCTGTCGTCACCGGTCCGGTGATCTGTCGTCACCGGTCCGGTGATCTCAGCGCACCGGTGATCTGTCGTCACCGGTGATCTGTCGTCACACCCCGGTGATCTGTCGTCACCGGTGGAGGCCTTCTTGCGGGGCTTCATCCGGGGGGCGTTCTCCTCGGCGAACCGTTCCCGCTCACGCCGCCAGGCGGGCGCGACGCTGTAGATCCGGAGGGGCATCCGGCCGCGGTGGTCGCGGCCAGTCACCGGCTCGTACACGTCGATCCACCCCTCGTCCTCCAGCCACGCGATGCACCTGGTGACGGTCTCGCGGCTCACGCCGGCGGCGTTCGCGATCGCGATCTGGCTGAGGGCGGTCGTGCGGCCGGTGTGGTCGCTGTACAGGCACAGGCTGGTCATCACGCACCGGGCCGCCGGTTGGGCGCCGGAGTGCAGCAGGAACGCGGCGGGCGTCATGCCGAACCAGCGGCCCTCGCTGCCGCTGGTGACGGCGACGTGCTCGTCATGGGTGCGGCTCATCTGAGGAACCTCGCAAGGGCTTCGGGGTCTTCGGGGAAGGTGGGGAGCGGCCCGCAGTCCCAGCAGTCGCGGACCTGGACGGTCCCGACGGGGAGGTGCGGGAGCTGCTGCACGGGGACGCACAGGTAGTGCGTCACGGTGTGGACGGGGCGGCCGGTGATCGTTCGGGCCTCGGCGACCCACGCGTCGTGCATCTCCGGGGTGATCTGGATGACCAGGCGCATGCCGTTGCACGTCTCGCACCGCTTCCATGTCCGGTCGGGGCGGTGGTGGAGGGCGTGCAGCGTCGCTGCTCGGACGCGGGCGTGGATGGTCACCGGGCACCCCCGGTGAGGCGCAGCGCGCCGGCGTCCGCGGCCAGGAGCGCTTCGATGGTGAGGGCCGCGCGTTCGCGTGGCATCCGGATCGGTTCGCCGTTGGCGGCGCGCTCCAGGTCGACGTGCAGCGCGCGCATCAGCTCGAGGAACTGGCGGGGGGTCATGCGGCACCGCCCTTCGTCTGCTCCAGCTCGCGGGCGGCGTCCATGAACGCGACGGCCCACAGCATGTGCTCGCGGGCGGCGGCGCGCAGGCCGTACGGCGTGTCGTCGGGCCCGGGGGTGAGCTCGGGGCCGTGGATGACGCCGGCGAGCTCTTCGGTGAGGCGCTCGGGGTTCGCGGCGGAGCTGCGCAGGATGCTCTGCGCGGACCGTGAGGCGTCGCCGGCGGCGCTGCGGAGGCGAACGGTGTCCATCAGCACCCCTTCCCGGTCCACTCGCGGATCCGGCCCTCGCTCCACATCCAGGCGGCGGCGTGGGCCTGCACGTCGACGCGGTGCCAGTCGAGGCCGGCGCGGCCCTGCGGGGTGCCGGCGAACGTGGACCGCATGAACTGGAACGCCCCCGTCGCGCCGCTGCCGGTGGTGTTCGGGCGGGCGTTCAGGACCTGGTAGCGCTCGGCGTTGCGGTAGCCCTCGCTGAGGGCGCAGGCGCGAAGGTGCCGCCAGTCCTGGCCGTACGCGAGGCCTGCGAGCTGGAACGCGACGACCGCGTCGGGCCGGTACGTGAGGGCCCGGATGCGCTGCCGGTAAGCGCGGCGCTCTGCGGCCCACCGGCGGCGCTCGACGATAAGCTGCTGGGCGATGGTGCGCGCGGGCGCCGCCGCCTGGTGGTGGACGGTGTCGCGGGCGGTGACCGCTCCGGTCGGGGTGTCGGCGCGGGCGATGGCTGCGGCGGCGAGGAGCGTCATGCCGGCGGCCATGACGGTGGCGGCGGCGCGGCTCACCAGCCGACCGCCGTCCGGACGTGGGCCTGTGCGCGGGCGGCCTGGTGGTGGCGGACGCGCAGCTGGTGGGTGGCGCGCGCGCGGCGCTGCGTCTCGCGGACCTCGGCGAGCTCACCCGCGTCCTGGAACGACAGCCCCTGGCCGCGCTGGTACCTGGCGACAGCATCGGCCGCAACGGCGTACTGGTAGTCGAGGCTGGTGAGCGGTCCGATCGGGTCGGGCCACGACACCGCGCGTGTCTCAGAAGTTGGCTCACCGGGGGTCCGGCGGCGGCGGCGGAAGGCACCGTGGTGCGGGGGTGACCGCCCTCCGGCACCCAATGCGGGACAGGCTGTTGCGCCTTTGCAAGCAGGAGGTCGCGGGTTCGAACCCCGCATCCTCCATCCGATGGACAAGCGGTTTCGTGGTCGGGCACGACCCCTCCGTTCAGGGTAAGTGACTCACAGAGTGACGTCGTGGTTTGGGCAGTCGCGCTACCATGCGCGCCATGGCGTCGATCAGTAGGGAGGACCGGCCACGCAAGCCGTGGCGTGTCCAGTGGAGCGAGAGGGGCCACCGGCGGACCCGCCGGTTCGCCACCAAACGCGAAGCTGAGAAGTTCGTCGGGGAGCTCGCCCGGGGCCACAACCCCGTCGGCGCTTCCGTCACGGTCGCGGCGTGGCTCGCGACGTGGATCCGCACCCACGGGCCGACGTGGGAAGCCAAGACGCTCGACGACCGCAGCACGCGGGGGGACCGGTTCATCATCCCGGCGCTCGGTGGCATCCGGCTGCGGGACCTCACCAAGCGCGACGTCAGGGAATGGCGCAACGACCTGGTGCGCGTCACCACGGCCAAGCAGGCGAACCGCGCGGTCCGCGACCTGTCGGCCGCACTCACCCAGGCGGTCGAGGAGGAGATGGTCGCCGTCAACGTGTGCCTCGGCCTCAAGCCGCTGCCGGTGGAGGAGCCGGAGCACCGCCCCGCCGAGCTGTGGGAGGTGGAGGGCATCCGCGCCGCGATGCGCACCACCCGCGACCGCCTCGCCGTCAGCCTCATGGCGTACGGCGGCCTGCGGCCCGGCGAGATGCGTTCCCTGCGGTGGGGGGATGTGATGGCGGCGACGATCGTGGTGCGACGCGGCGAACGGATCAGCGGTGCCACCAAGACCGGCAGGAAGGGTGCGCGGAGCGTCCCGATCATCACGGCGATCCGCGAGGACCTCGAGGCCCATGGCCGGCGTGCCGGCGGTGACCTGGTGTGCGGTCCCATGGATGAGGACAACTGGCGCAAGAACGTGTGGCGCCCCGCCCGCCAGCTCGTCGGGTCGACGGCGACGCCGTACAACCTGCGGCACACGGCGGCGTCCCTGTGGATCGCGGAGGGCCTGACGACCCTGGAGGTCGCGAACCGTCTGGGGCACTCCACCCCGGCCCTGACGCACTCCACCTACGGGCACCTGTTCCCCGAGGCGCAGCTGGTGAAGGGCGAGAGCATCGAGGAGGCCGCGCTGCGCGCCCGCGCGACCGCCGCCCAGGATCTGCCGGTGCTGATCGAGCGGGCCCTCACCGCGGCCCGGGCGCGTCTCACGGAGGCCCAGGAGACGCTGGCGGCCGCGCAGGGTGACCAGGCGCAACGCGCCGCCCGCAACGCGGTGCGGTCCGCTCGCGCGGTCCTGCGCCACATCGAGGCGCACCCGGCGGTCCGCGAGGTGTGAGCTGGAAGTCTCCCTCGTCACGACAGGTGCTCGATCCATGCGACGGCATCCGGTGCCGGTTCAGCTACCGGGATCGTCGACCAGGTGAACGGCTTAGCGATCCAGCTTTTCGAGTCGAACGGGCCTTTCGTGCGGTCAATGGTGAGGTCGCCCTCGTGCTCGCGGATGCTCTTGCCGCATTGGTCGCAGCACGGTCCGCCGATGAAGTGGTACCAGCGGCACCCGTGCTCCGCGATGTCCGCCCTGATGGCGGTCCAGTCCCCGAGCTGGATGGTGTCGCCGCGCCAGATGCTCATGCGGCGGCCTCGGTGATCTGGAGTTGCGCGTCGATGCTGTAGACGTGGAACGGCCGGACGCGGCCGGCGACGGTGCGGGCGTGGATGTGGCCCTGTTCGGCGAGCGCATCGAACGTGCGGAGCTGGAACCCGGCGCGCCGGACCTGGAACTGGCTGGCGGGCTGGTTGGCCTGCAGCCACCGGATGGCGTCGCGCTGCCGGGCGGTCACGATGCCACCGCGATCGTGAGCTGGCCGCCGGCGGGCGGGAGCTGGCCGGCGTGCGGGTCGTGTTCGCTGGTGCGGTACGGGTCGGGGTAGACGCGGTCCGCGAGCTGCACCGGTTCGGGCCACAGGCCCGTGGGGTACTTCTGGCGGGGCGGGTCGACGCCGACGTACCGCCACGGGATGTTCTCGTCGAGCTCGGGGCCGGGCTTGACCCAGCAGCGCCGCACGAGCGCGGTGTCGGTGGTGCCGCACGCGGGGCACGGGCCGTCGAGCGGACCGCCGGGGCTGTTCGGCAGCACCTTGCCGGCGGGCCGGCCGTCGTGGGTGTAGGCGGTGGCGGTCAGCCACGCGCGGCGGTCGCCGCACGCCCCGCACTCCACCCGGTACGTGTGCCGCGGGCGGGTCACGGCCGCACCGCCTGGCCGGCGGGTGCATACTCGGCTTGGGCGGCGACAAGCGCGGCGGGGATCTCCTCCAGGCTGGTGACGTCCCCAATGCGAACGCCGGTGTTCCACCGCCCGCCGTCTCCGCGGGGGTGGTCCCACGGCAACTGGCCCTGCCGGTGCGCGGCGAACAGCATCCGGCCGCGAGCCATGAGGCCCGGGGGGTTCTCGCCGACGAACACGGCGACCGGGTGCCACGATTCCGCGTTCTCGTGCCGCGGCCCGTCCCAAGCCATCATCACCCAAATGCGGTCGTCGCTCACGGCCTGACCTCGACCTCGCCGCGGCGCATGACCTCGGCGTAGTGAAGGACGGCGACGCGGTCCCACACGAACCCGCCGCCGGGCCCGCGGTGCACCGTGCCGAGCTTCCCTGCGCGGGACAGCTCGATGACGTGGTGTTCGGTGACGCCGAGGATGCGGGCGGCTTCTGCGCGACCGATGAACGCGGGCATCACCGGCCCCCGATCGTGGCCTTGACCTCGTTCGCGATCGCGGTGAGCGTCCCGGGCCCGCCGTACTTGCGGGGGCGGGGTGCGGGGAGGCGGCGGGGCCCGTCGGGGCTCGGCATGCTGTTCGCGTCGATGAGCCAACGGTCGGCGGGCTTGATCGCGATGAGCTGGCCGTCGCGGATCATGCGGATGATGGTCTTCACCGAGCAGCGGAGCACGGTGGCGGCTTCGTCGGTGGTGAGGTAGCGGGTGGTGTTCACCAGACGTCTCCCGGTCCGTCGGTTCGGGTGGGCGGGGTGCGGTCGAGCCGTTCGATAAGCAGCTGGGCCAGGCCGCGGAGCGCGGCGGTCGTGCGGCGTTCCAGCTCGAGGAGTTGTTCGGCGTGGTCGGCGCGGGCGCGCTCGGCGTCCAGCTCGGTGCGCAGAGCGTCGCCGCGAACAAGCAGCGTCAGCTCGGTAGGCGTGCTCATGCGGCGGCCTCCTGGCGGGCGCGGGCGAGGTGCTCGCGCACCTGGTGCTGCCGCTCGGGGGCGTGCTGGGCGCAGTAGTCGCTGCCGGCCATCGCGAGAGCGCGGCACGGGCGGCCACGGCCGGGGTAGGTGGTCTTCCGGCCGGCGCACGTCGGGCGGTCCAGAACCTCGCCGCGCTGCACCCGGAGGGCTCGGCGGTGGGCGGGGTCGACGTTCCCGCGCGGCGCCAGTCCGTGGGTGGTGCTCGCCGCCCGGGTCGCGGCGATCCGGTCGCGGCGTTCCAGGCCGAGGCGGGCGAAGCCCTGCTGGATGCCCATCGCGCAGCTCTTGACGGTGGCGTACCGGGTGCGCGGGTGGATCTGCTGGGCGAGGGCCCGGAGGCTCATGCCCTGCTCGTAGGCGCGGTGCAGGGCGCGAAGCTGCGTGTCGGTGAGGTACCCGTGGACGCCGGCGGGCTTCCCGCCGCCGCGCTTGCGGTCGGCGGGCGCCTGGTCGTCGCCGGTGATGTCGTTCAGGTGCAGGCCGAGGGTCACGAGGATCTGGTCGGCGCGCTCGAGCGGCACCGCGTCGGCGTGTTGCCAGCGGTGCATGGCGCGCGCCCAGCTCGCGGGCAGGTCGCCGTGCCGGTCGCTGCACAGGTCCCACAGGTCGCTGCGGGTCAGGTCCCGGGCGGCCAGCTCACGGTCGACGAGGGCGAGCAGGGCGTGGGCGTTGACGGTGCTCACGCGACACCCCACGCGATGAGTGCGGCGATGGTGGTGAGCAGCGACCCGATGCCGTACCCGGCGATGAACCACCAGAACGCGATGCGCTCGCTGGTGGTGCCGTCGGGGGACGGGCGGGCGGTGCGCGCCGGGTGGGCGGCCTCGCGGGCCTCGATGCGGGCGAGCTCGTCCATGCCGGCGCGGGTCTCGCGGTACGCGATGCGGTAGGGCCCCTCGAAACTGGGGTGGGTGCTGTGCCTGCGCGGGTTGGCCGGCAGGTCGTTGAGGGCGTCGTTCATGCCTTCCCGGTCGCCCCACGTCTCCATCGCGCGCTCGACGTCGCGGTCCCGGCGCACCTCGATGGTGATCACAGGCGCGGTCGGGGGGGTGGTGGCCTGGCAGTACCGCCGGTCGCACAGGAGGACGCGGTACGGGGCGCGGGCGTTGCTGGTGGCGTGCCAGTACCGGCCTGCGCGGCGGATCGTGGTGACGCGGGCGCGGGGGCTGGTGCTGTACCGGCGGATGCCGGCCTGGATCGCGGTCCGCATCGCGGGCTTGGTGTCGGCGGTCGCGTGGATGGGGAATCCGGCGGCGGCGCTGACCCGCGGCGTGGTCGCTGCGGTCGCGTCGATCACGGCGGCGAGGCCGACCAAGGCGGCGGCGGCGATGAGGGCGCAGCGGGTCACCTGTCCACCAGCTTCCGGATGTCCCGCGCGGCGCGCTCGGCGGCGCCCGCCGTGCAGCGCGCCTCCTCCGCGATGTCGTCGAGCTGCCCCAGCGCGCGGGCGAGCGGGCCGATCTCATTGGCCCACCGGGTCATCGCGTTCAGGCAGCGGATCAGGCACTCGGTCTCGCTGAGCGCACCGGCGCGCATGAGCGCGCGCGCCAGCTCGGCTTCGCCCAACAGGTCGGCGGCGGCGTCGATCGCCTCGGTGAGGTCGATGGATGCAAATGCGGTAGTCACGACCAGGTCTCCCCGTTGTCGGGGTTCGCGACCCACCGGGAGATCGCGGCGACCGCGTCCCCTCGCGTCGGCCACCCGGCACGGCCGGCGACGCCGGTCGGCGCCCACCCGGACAGCGTGCTGGTGATGTACCAGCGGCCGGGGGTCGTCATCCCCTTTTCGCCGTTCTGCTTGCCCTTCACGATCGCCAGCACGAGGGGCTCGGCGGCGAACCCGTCCTCGGGGCGGGACGGGAGCATGACGGTGGCGGTGTAGTTGCCGGTCCGTTCGTTCTTGACGAGGACGACCTCGGGCAGGTCGTCGCGCTTGGTGGTCAGCAAGGCGCTAGCCTTCCTTCCGATCGGCCCCGGACGTTCTGCTTGCCTGGCGGGCGTCCGGGGCTGGTGTGTTCTGGGACGGGTTGTGTGGCGTGGAGCCGTGAGCGTCGGGTAGGTTCGACGCATGGGCACGCTCACGGATGAGCGCGGAGTCGGCGGTCAGAAGCGAATCGACCGTGACGCCGTAGACATGCGCCAAAGCTGCGACGTGTTCCAACTGCGGGGTTCGCCTACCAGCTTCGGCGAACTGAAGCGTGGCCCGGACGATGCCGGCGGCCTTCGCAGCTTCGCGCTGCGACAAGCCGGCGGCCTGGCGCGCGGCCACCAGAGCTTCGGGAGAGAGAGCGATGTCAGGCGACGTGGTCATGGTTGACAACCTTAGGCCTACTATCGGCCGGTGTCAACACGAACTTAGGCCCATGCACGTGCGTGATGCGAGCCGGGCTACAAAGTTAGGCTCAGGGGTGATGGAGGCGTTCGCGAAACGGCTGCGCGAGCTGCGGACTGCCCGAGGTATCTCTCAGGAAGCTCTCGCGGCGGCGGCGGGAGCCAGCAAGGCCACCATTCAGAATTGGGAGAACCAGCGGCGGTCACCCAGCCTGCGCGACGCGGCTCGAATCGCTGACGTCCTGCAGGTCAGCTTGGACGAGCTCGCCGGCCGAAGCTTTAGGTCACCAGGCGAAGGCCTGGACGGCTTGGTGCACCTAGCGGAGTCCCTGAGCGATCCTCCGGAAGTGCCTCAGCCCACCGGACAGCGCGCGAGCGAAGAGCGGCGGCGCACTGCGGGTCGTCGCGCATCAGATCAGCACCCCAGCTGAGCGCCACGACGACGGCCTCGACAGCCAGCCGATGGCGATCATGCGCGGGCAGGACCATCAGCGGCTCGGGGTCGGGAAGGCTGGGCACCTGTCTCTCCATGCGTCGTGCTGGCGGTCCGCGATCCAGCGTAACCGGACTTCCGGTCGGCCGTGAACCCGCCCTCCGTTTAGTTGCCGCTGCGCGCTTTCAGCGCCTTGGCGGCGCTGCACGAACACGATCTCGCAGTTTTTCGGCGGACTGGACCTTCGGCGGGTAACGAAAGTCGATGAGCCGGACATATCGTCCGGCCGAGGACCAATCCGCAACCCTTAGGACGCCTCCATGTCCACGCACCAGCCGCCACCGCCACCGCCACCGCCACCGCCACCACCGCCGCCGCCCTCGAGTGCTGCACCGCCGCCTGGTGGTGGGTGGCGCCGGTTCCGTTCATCACCGCGATGGGCGCAGGCCGCCGCCTGGGTCGGCGTCGCATTCGTCGCGCTGATCATCATCGGCGCGGTCGCCGGTGACCCAGACGCCGACCAGGCCAGCAGCACGCCCACGCAAGCCGTAGCGACCACGGCACCCAGCGCGCCGGCGCCGGCCCCGCCGCCTGAGGAAGTCGACACCGGCAGGATGAGCGGAGGTGAATTCAACGTGTCGACGCAGGCGGTAGCGGAGGCCAACGCCGAGATCGAGGCCTACGCCGAGGGCATCGGCGGCGAGTGCGCCGCGCTGTTCGGAGCGTTTGAAGCCGCAGCTGCCATCGAGTGCGTCAAGGAGTCGTACGACGGGGTGGAAGACGACCTGTCGTTCGTGGTGTTCCAGATGAACGAGGTGCGGGGTGACGTGGCCAAGAAGTGCCGTGCTGCGGTAGAGCGTGTGCGCAAGGTCGCCGACGTGCCGCTGTATCGCGCCTTGAAGCGCAGCAGGGATGCGTTCGTGTCGATCGACGCTGACGCCGCCCGGTCAGCGATCGGCCCGATGCGCCGCGAGATCGCCAGGTGGCAGACCGTGACACTCCAGATGGCCTTGGAGTGCAACCCGGAATAGACGCTGGCAGGTTGCGCCACCCCCACAACCATGTAAAGTGGTTTACGCATGATGACGGACGAGACCAAGGAGGCGTTGCGTGCCTTCGGTAACCGCAGGGCACAGGCCATGCAGGAGGCGCGGCTGGGTGCGGAGGCACGCGACCTCGTCCGGAAAGCAGCATTGGAGGGCGCGACGGTGACGGACATTTCCAGGCTGACTGGAGTGAGTCGGCCGACCGTCTACGCGCTGCTCGCTGATGAGCAGGAGGACGCCGCCGAGTAGCGATGTCCGGCCAGAACCCCGTGGGGGCTCCCCCGCACGCTGTTAGCCGCAGCGCGTGGGATCGACGCCCGCCACGGGGCCACGCACACCGAGGGATAGCTCTGGCGCGTAGGCACCAGCCTACCCGTCAGGGACTCCCTCCCATCCTTGGGAGGTAGCAGCATGGGTAAGCAGCTCACCGAGCTGGAGCAGGCCACCGCGGACCTCCGGGCCGCGCAGAAGACGCACACCACCAAGCAGGCCGCCCTGGCGCGCGCCTACGACGCGGAGCAGGCCGCGGCCGCAGCCGTCGCGCAGGCCCGCCAGGTCGTGCAGGACGTCCTGGAGAAGGAGGCGCGGGAGGCCGCCGCCGCGACGAAGGCCGCCGTCGGCATCCAGCAGCAGCCCGCCCGCCGCCCGGCGCGCCCCGCCCGGCCCGCCGGCCAGCAGCAGCTCACCGACGGCGAGCGCCAGGTCGAGCACGTGCTGCGCAACGTCGGCAGCCAGGTGACGGCGTGACGAAGCTCCCGTGGGAACTGACGACCGGTGAGCTGGTGTGGTCGGTGATCCTCGGCGTCGCGATCTCCGCGTTGCTGATCGGCGCGTTCCTCGCCGTCGCGTTCGCGAAGGTCTCGCGGTGGTCGATGGACGGTGACCGATGACGATCCCCTGGTTCGTGATCTACGCGCCCCTCGTCGTCCTGCTGATCGTCTCCGGGGCGTTGGCGTGGGGGCGGCGCGATGGGTGACTTCCTGCGGTGGGCGATCGGAAACCCGATGCTGTCGCTTCCGCTCGCGTTCTTCGCGTGGACGACGCTGGTATGGAAGCCGAAGGACCCACACGGCCACACCTACAAGCACGCGCCGCGCGGCTCCAAGGGCTACGAGTCGCGCCTCACGCGGCGGATGCTTGCGCACGGCCGTGAGCAGAAGCGGCGCGAGGCGATCAGCAAGCGGAAGGGGTGGTGATGCTCGCCCACCTCACAACGGCCGACGTCGTCGTGAGCTTCGCCGAGCTGCGTGAAGCGAACGGCACGATCGGCCTCGCCGCCCTGGCGTTCTTCGCCGTCGCGTACCTGCTGCACAAGGCCGGCCGGTGAACGACGCCCTCGGCAAAGCCACGTTCGTGTGGTGCGCCGCCGCGTTCCTGTGGTGGCTCGGGGTCGACCGGTACGGCCAGACGATCCCCGCCGTCGACGCCGCGGACGTCGACCGCCTCCTCATGCGAGAGCTGCCGTTCGCTCTCGCATGGGGATGGGGGGCGCACCAGGTCACCCGCCGCGCCGCCGGCGAGTCGTCGTTCGCTGAGGTCGTCGGCCTCGCCGTGTTCCTGGTCGTGTTCGGTGTCGGCCGAGGCGTGGTGCAGCTGTGAGCAGCCAACCACGGAACGCGTCAACGATGAAGGCGGGGCTGTGCCTGCTCGTCCCCGGCGTGGTGTGGCTTTACGCCACCAGCGGCGTGCACGGGTGGGCGTGGATCCTCACCGCCGCCGGCATGTTCATCATCATCAGCGGGGGGGACTGACCGGATGCTCGACCGGGTGCGCGGGTGGGTGCCGTCACGCGAACAGCTCACCCAGCTGGCGCGCACCGAGGGCCGGTGGGTGGTGGCGATCACCGCCACCGTGCTCCTGGTCGCCGGCGTCACCGCGAACCACGGGGCCGTGGCGTGGCTGCTGCTCGCCGCAGCCCTGTACTCCGTGCGGCCCGCACGGCGGGTGTGGCGGTGGACGAAGCCACGCCGCGACGCGATCGTCCCGGACGCCGCCGGGGCCCGGGGCCTGTACGAGAAGTGGCGGCCCGCCGCCCGCGCCCGGGGCACCGCCGCGCGCCTGGAGGAACGCTGGTTCCCGATCTGCCGGGAGGCGAAGTGGACGCGCGGCACGGGCGACGCCGAGCGCGCCCCGTCCCTGATCTACTGCCGCGCCGACGGCGACGACACGATCGCGCTCGCGTGGCGCCCGTGGATCAACGACGCCGAGACGACGTGGGCGAAGCAGGCCGACACCGTGAAGCAGGCGCTGGGTGCACAGACCGTCCGGTGGTGGTCGCACCCGGAGGACTCCGGGGTCCTCGAGGTCCGCATCGGCATCACACCGCTGCCGCGGCGCGTCGAGCTCACCGCACCGCCACCGCCGGTCACACCCGACGAGCACCTCGCCGTTTACATCGGGCCGCGCGCCGGCGGCGGCGACGCGGTGTGGCGGCCGACAGCGTCGCCGCACACGTTCATCAACGGCGAGACCGGGGGCGGGAAGGGCGTCATCCTGCGCCTGATCCTCGCCCAGGTCGTGCCGTCGTGCCGCGGCCTGATCATCAACCCGAAGGGTGCCGGGGAGTTCGCGTGGGTCGGTGACGCACCAGGCTGGTCCATCGTCGAGATCGAAGTCGCCCCGGATGCCACCGAGGCGCAGGTCACCGCCGCCGAGAACGACCTGCGGTCCCGGATCGTCACCGCCCTCGCGCACGTCAACAGCGAGCGGATCCGCCGGCAGGTCCAGATCCGCCGCGCCGGAGCTGACAACTGGTACGAGCTGCCGCCCCGCCACCGCCCCACCCCGTTCTTCGTTGTGTTCGATGAGGTCGCGGAGGCGTGCGCCGACGACGGCGACGCTGACACCCAACGCATGGGGGAGCTGCTCGCCCGGCTCGCCCGGCTCGCCCGCTCGGCCGGCATCTTCCTCGTGCTGGCTGCGCAGCGCGGAGACGTCGGGACCCTCGGCCCGCAGGGCGGCCAGCTGAGGTCGCAGTTGACGGGATTCCTGGCGGTCGGCGGCATCGACGACACGGGGATCCGGATGCTGACTCGCGGGAGGATGCGGGCCGACATCAGCGCCCTGTCGCAGGGCATCAAGGGGCGGGCGCTGGCCGCCCGGCTGGACAGCGAGGGGGCCGCTGATGTGTGCGTCGTCCAGGTCGCGTTCCTGTCGCAGGCGGCGGCGGCTGGGGCCGTCGGGGCTCGGCTGTCCGGACAGGATGCCGGGCGGGTGTCCGAAGTGGACGGATCGGAGCGCCCCACCCCCCTACGGAGTAGGGGGGGTGGGGCGGGGTCCGGATCGGACGTTTCGGACACCGGTTCGGACAGGCTGTCCGGACGCGGTGGGGCCGCCCCGGCGGCCCCAGCCGGTGAAGACGGCGTCAGGAACGACGAGCGGGGCGCGCAGGCATCAGCGGCCCCTGAGCAGGTCAGCGGGTCGGCCGAGCCTGCCGCCGCGGATGACCATTGCGACGGGGCGCTGATGCTGGGCCCGGGGCCTGCTGCGAGTCAGGGGGACGTGATCACCTTGGCGGAGGCCGCCGAGCGCCTGGGAATCACGTACGACGCGGCCCGCAAGCGGGCCAAGCGGGGGGCCGGGGTGACCTACGTCGACCGCGGGAAGGTGCGGATCACCGCGTAGGAGACGCCCCGCCGGGGGCACACCGGCGGGGCGCCAGGGCCGCCCGGAGCACCCCCTGGCGGTGCCCCCGGCGGCGTCTTTTCGTCAGGCCGGGTCGCCCTCCGCGGGGACATCCAGGTCCGGTTCCGGAGCCTCGATGACCACCGCCGACCCGCCCGTCCAGATGCTTGCGATCGCCTGCCCGGCCTTGCTGAGGATCACCAGACCGGCGAGGACCGCGGACCCCTTCAGCCACACTTCGGGGTCGACGCCGAGGGGTGCGGTGGCGTCCGCGAGCTGCCCGATGACGGGGACGAGGATGCCGAGGGACGCACCGAACATGCCGATCTTGGTGCTCAGTCCGTGGCGTGATGCTGACTCCATGTGGGGCTCCTTGTGTCTGGTTGCGGTGCACACGGGGCCGTGCTGGCATCCATGTGCAAGGCGCACGAACGTGTGGCTCTAGACGACCCGGCCGAGGCCTTGGGTGACGACCTGCGTGCGGTCGACGGTGGTGACCAGGCGCGACACGGGACGCATCCGGCGGCCCGTCTGCGCCGCCCTCAGGGCCATGTCCGCGTCCCTGGCGCGGCGCGTGGTGTACCGGTACTCGGCTGGCATCAGGATCCGCCAACGGCCCCGCCGCTTGGTGAGGGTGGCGCGCTTGCCGAGGGTCCCGAGGCGCCGGCGGGCGTTCGCCGCGAACGCCCGTGACCGCCACGATCCGGGGAGCAACACCCGCCCCTTCGGGTCCTGGAATCCGTACATGCGGGTCGGCTCGGGCGGCGCGACCGCCGCGTGGCGGATCGCGCGAGGGGCGATGACGATCGCCCCAGCGGTGCTCCTGGTGGCCCGGCGGACGCTGTCGCCTTCGTTCCCGCCGATCGTGCCGACCACCCCGCGGGAGTACACGCGCTCGATCATCGCGATGTGCTGGCCCGGCCAGCACAGCATCGCGCCGACGGCGGGGTACGACACGACCGCGCCCTGCGCGTACGCGCGGCGCGCGGTTTCCGCCGTCGACGGGTGGTTCAGGCCGTCGTCGCTGACCTCCGCAGCCCGGTGCGTCCACTGCGTGAACGCGTTGCACCACGGCCACCGGGTGCCACCCAGGACCGTGATGGCCTGGTACTGGCGGACGCGCGGCCCGGTGTTCGACCCCCACGGGACCTCACGGACACCGACCTCGCGGGCCGCCGCCGCCACCAGCTTCTGCGCTGCCGTCACGCTCACCCCCTGCACTCGATGTGGTCTGGGACACGCACGTGGGCGATCCGGACCGGGCCGGTCAACGCACCACGACGGCGGCGACGACGGACCCGACGACCGCGACCCACACCGCCGCAGCGAGGAACACGACGGTCGCGCTTCTCACCGTGTGAACACGCGGCTTGCCGCCGCGCGCAGGCCGACGCCGAGGAGGATCAGCCCCCCGGAGAACCCCAGGACCGCGACCCTCGCCGCCGTCAACGACTCGTAGGTGCCCAACGCCAGGCCCCACACGAACGCCGTGACGGTCGTGAACTTCACCCACCCCGGGCGGTTCGCGAAGTCGGGCGGCGCGGGCGTGGTACTCGTTTCTGGCGGCGTGGGGGTCACCGCTCACCATCCGCCTCCTGCCCTACACCGGGCTGTGCGTCCATCACGGGCGCGGCGGGGTCAGAGTTCTGCTGTGGTGTGCTCGGTGGTCGGCCGGCGGGCAGCCACGCACGGCACGGCCAGCCCTCCCGTCCGCCCGGCGGGTCTGTGCGCACGTCCCCTCCCATCGTCGGCTACGCGACTATCACCGAACGCCACACGCCCGCGGCGTGCCGCACCCAGATACGTGATCCTGTGGTGTCGTAGACGATCGCCCCGAGCGGCGGGACCCCGGTCGCAGCGAAGTCGGCGTCTACGGGCGTGCCCGCCTTGGTCGCCGGCCGGAGCTGCAGAATCCCGATGCTGTTCCGCCCGGACGGTGTGCGGCGCAGCTCCTCCACCTGGCGCTCGAGCTGCGCGATGCGGCGGATGAGTTCCTCCATCGGGGGGCGCACGGCCTCGCTCATGGCGCCTCAGCGGTGATTAGCGTGATCTGTTCCCGGCCGTCGGCGTCGACGGCGAGGTCGATGCCGTGCACCCGGAACGGTTCACCGGTGATCCGCATCGCGCCGCGGCGGGCGGTGACCCGGACGGTGTCCCCGAGGTAGTAGGCCTCCCACGGGCGAGGGGCGTCCGCGGTCAGCTCACCGACCGTGAGGACCGGTGTGGGGGTCTGGCGGGCCTGGACGACGCCTGTCGCTCGCTGGTCGAGGGTCGCCTGGACGGTGATGTCCGGTTCGGATTCCACCGTCTCCAGCAGGCCATACGGGGACGCGGTCGCGACGTTGTAGGTGCTGGTCAGGCCGGCGGTGGCGGTCCCCGTCCCGGTGAAGGTCGCGGCGGTGAGGACCGGCAGGTAGGTCCGTTCGATGGTCTCGACGTTCGACGGAAGGCCGCGGCCGTAGACCAGGTGCACGTCGGGGCGGTCCGTGCCCTGCTGGGCGTAGACGCGGAGGTTCGCCATCACCGCGGTGGGGATGGCCTCCGACCACCCGTCGCGCGGGTCGATGTCGATGTCGGGCCCGCTGATCACGCGGGTCAGGTCGTCCAACAGGTTCAGGACGGGCCGCCGGTCGTAGGTCCGGTCACGGGTGACCCCGGTAGTGACGCCACCCTGCCGGATCCAGGTGTCCCCGCCGGGCCGAGAGTTCTGGGTGGCGACCAGGTTCCAGGCGATCAAGCCCTGGTCGGTCGCGGCGTAGGTCTCGGTGCCAAGGCTGTAGCGCGACCCGAGGACCCACCTGGGGTCCGAGAACACCGCCTCGATGGTCCCGCCACCGGCGTCCTCCCGGACGGCCTCGGCGGGCACCGACCCGTAGAACACCAGCTGACGCGTCAGGGCCGGGTTCTGCGCGAGCTCGGCCTGCGTGCGGGACCGGTACACCTTCAGGCGGGCAAGGCCGGGGGCGAGCTCGGCGGCCAGCGGGTCCTCCAGGTCGAGGACCAAGCGGGCGGTGTGAACGCCGTTCAGGCGCCACGCGCAGGAACGGTCGCGGGCGTCGAGGGCCTCCCCGAACGGTTCCCCGGAGGCCCTGCACACCACGAACGACCAGTCGCCCACCGGCGGGCTACCCGACGCTCAAGGTGATCAGGGGCACCGGGACGGAGATCGTCCCGGCGGCTGTCGTGCTGGCGTCGGTGAATGCCAGGAGGGTTTCCGGGACGACCGTCCCGCCCGCTGCGGCGCGTAGCGCCAGGTTCGGGCTGTGCGGGCCGATAACTGCGGTGTCGCCGGATTGGTTGGACGGGTCGACACCGGGGAAGGTCATCGCGCCGGCGGTGAGCGCCCACCCCGCAAACACCCAGTAGGCGCCGGCCTCAAAAGTGGTCGCCGCGATCGTGAGCGATGGGCGGACGTAGGCCGAGGCGGCCCCCGTGATGGCCTGTGCGCCGGTGTCCACTACCCGCCGGGCGCTGGCGTCGAAGATCGCCAGGGCCACGTTCCCGGTCAAAGCCGTTACGGACTGTTGGCGATAGGCCCAGCGGATGCGGGTGGCCCCGACGATCCGTCGCGGGAGGTAGCAGAGAACCGCCGACTGGAGGTTGTTGTATGCCGCTGCGGAAACGAACGCGACCTGCTGGACAGGCCGCAGATACGGCGTCATGGCCTCGATGTCACCGGCGAATCCGGGGCCTGGTGGCAGGACCCCGGGGATCGGGAACTGCCGGCGGTCGCGGATCGAGGCGGTGAGGATGCTGGCGGCGGCGTTCGCGACCAGGATGTCGGCGAGGAGGATGGAGCTGGCCGGCAGGACGGCGGCGCCCGCCCGGTTGTCGAGGGTCGCACCGGCGGTTGCGGTGCCGGCGACCACCCGGATCCGGGCGAGGCTCGACGCCCCGGTGTGCTGCTGGTCGAGAACCTCGAGGACCACCTGGTCCAGGCGCGGGTTACCGGACGCGTTGGCCGAGACCGCGACGTTCAGCTGGGGAACGTAGGCCGTCGTCGTCGGGGCCGCCCGGTCCATGTTGTCGACGCGGTAAAGGCCCTGCCCTTCACGCGTCGACCCGCGGACCCACGCCTGCATCAGACCGACACCTGTCGCGCCGACATCGACGCTCATGTTCGCGCCCGCCTGCCGCTGGATCACCCGGTAATCGTTGAACCCGGCGACGCCGGGGCCGGGCGGGTCGCCGCCGTAGTGCCCCCGCAGGTCCCACGCGGTGTAGACGTTGGTGTTCGCGTTCAGGAACTGCGGGCGGGTCGTGATGTTGGTACTCACCAGGGGCCTCTCACAGGTAGGCGTCGCGCCAGGCGACGGTTAGCTGGGTGCTGCCGCCGTAGCCGCCGGCGCCGTAGATCTGGAGCTGGTTCACGCCCCGGGCGATGCGAGGGAACACCGAGTCGGCCCACCGCAGCGCCCCGAGGGCGTTGGCGCCGGCGACCGTCGCGGACCGCCGGACCGGGTTCGTTTCGATCTGGAGGGCCGCCCCGTCGGCGAGGGTCAGGCCGTCGAAGAACAGGAACTCCCCGGTGGTGGCGTTCCCGACGACGGGTCCATTGATCGGCCCTTGGACGGTGATCGTCGGCCAGGTGTGGACCGTCCCGGCGTTCGTGACGGTCGCGGTCCCACCGGACGCGCCGGCACCGAACGGGATGGGGAACACCACCGGCAGGGGGAACCCGCCGGAGGTCGACGGCGGGGCGACGCTGACGGATTGCAGGGTCTGGGAGTAGCCGCGCGGGTCGGCGGCGCGGAGCTGCAGCTGGTAGGGGATGATCGGGGCGCCGCCCTCCAGCACGGGGAGCGCTTCGCCGGCGAGGCGGACGGTGGCCTGCAGGACCGGGCCGGTCTGGCCGTCCTGCCAAGTGAGGGTCGCATCCGTCCCGATGCACCCGTAGAACACGGCGGCGATGGTGCGCCATTCCGCGAGGGCAGCGTCTTGGGTCGCGCCCCAGACCTCCCCCTCGATGACGATCAGGCGGGGCCCGAGGTACGCGGCGCGCGGTTCCACGGCCCCGTCGTCCTCCGGCCGGTCGCGGGCCGCCCCGCGGACCCCTGGCGGGCCGGTGAGGCCCTCCACCTTGATCACCGACCGCGTGCTGGTCTCATGGAGACGGACCGCCCCGAGGTCCAGGTAGGACAGCATCAGCTCGCCCCCACGGTTCGCAGCTGCCACGACACGGCGGCCATCAGCGCCCGCGGGTCATCGGCAGCGGCACCCGACGGGTAGATGTTCATCGTGATCTGGTTCCCGCCGGCCGCCCCGCGGCCGCCGACCAGGCCGCGGGCCTGCTCCAGCAACGTCCGGGCGCGCTCACGGTTCCGCAGCGGCAGGATCAGCTCGTCGCCCTTCTCCCCGGCGAGCATCAGCGTCGGGCTGGTCACCAGCGCCCCGATCGCCGCCCGCCGCGGACGCAGCTGCTGGTGGCGGGCCAGGGCCCGCTGCGCCGCATCCAGGGCCTCCTGGGCCTTCGCCTTCTGCTGGGAGGTCTCCGCCTCTTTCACCTTCCGGCGGGCGTCAGCGACGCGCTCCCTGAGCGCCGCGTTGCGCTCGGCCCACTCGCGCTGCTCGATCCCGGCGGGCGACACGACCGCCGGTTGCCCGCTGACGCGCCCCCACCTGGGGTCGCTCGTCAGAGCTTCGGCCTGCGCCCGGATCGCGCCCAACGCGTCCGCGAAGGCACGCTGGATCGACTCCCCGAGGGTGTCGCCGATCAGGGTCCCCATCGGCCCGGTGATCGCGTTCACCTGGGCGGTGAAGTCCTGGTAGCTGATCAGGCCACGGTTCAGCCGGTCCGTGAGCTCACGCAGACTTGATTCGGTGCGGGCCTTGTCCTGCTCACCCTCCGCCTCCAGGGCGGCCCGCCGCTGGTCGAGGCTCGCCTGGATCGCGCGGGCTTCCTGCTCCAGCGTCCAGGTGGCAAGGGCCTGCTGGGCGTCCGCGCGGTCTTGGTCGGTCTCGGCGTCCGCGACAGCGCGTTCCAGGCGCGCTTTCTCCCGGGCGGCGGCTTCCTGCTCGAGCTGGGTCTGGATCTCCCGCAGGCGGGTGGCCTCCGGGCTGTTGTCCAGGGCCCCGGTGCGGCGCGCGGTGCGGGCGTCGATCGCCTGGCCGATCGTGGACCCGATGTCCGTCGTCAGGCTCGACAGGTTCCCGCGGGCGTCCCGGACCGCGTCCCTGACGGTGTTCGTCAGGGCCCGCTGAATCTTGCCCTTCCCGGACTCCAGCGCCTTCGTCGCGCCCCGCACGATCGGTTCACCGATGTGGATCCTCCCGCCGTGCTCGACGGGGCTGAACGGGGACAGGCTCGACAGGGCGCTCCGGATGGAGGACTCCGCCTTGCTCTTGATCGCCCCGAACAGGCCACCAAGTCCACTCACGACGCCGCTGACGATCATCGCGCCGACGCCGACGGCCCACGCGAACGCCACCGAACGCGCTGACACCAGGGCGCTCGTGATCTTCCCGATCAGCTGGCCGGCGAGCTGGGCAAGGCCGGACAGGCCGCGGTCACGGATGCCGTTCACGATCGCGCGGCCGACGGCGACCGCCGCGCCGAGGACGCCACCGACGACCGCCCGGATCGCGCCGATCACGGCGCGCATGCCGGCGGTCGCGATCATTGCCAGGCCACGCATGACGCCGCTCCAGTCCCCACGGATCGCTGCGGTCACGGTCTGGAAGACACCGCGGATGATGTTCAGCATCGGGGCGAACACGACCGACAGGACCCGCAGGGCGGTCCGGGCGACACTGAGCAGGTCATCCCCGAACCGGCTCCACAGCTGCGTCGCGGTGCGCACCGCGCTGGTGAACGCGCCACGCAGGGCCGCGGCGACCGCGTTGACGCCCGCCCGGAACGTTTCGCTGCGGCGGTACGCGACGACGATGATCGCGACGAGGGCGGCGATCGCGGCGACCGCGAGGAACACGGGGTTCACCGCCATCGCGGCGGTCACCAGGGCGGTCGCCGCCGCCCACGCCCTAGTCGCTGCCACCACGGGGCCGAGCACGGCGGCGAACGCCGCGACCCCGAGGACCACGTCCCCGATGATGTCGGCGTTCGCGATGAGGAACCCGACGGTGGCCGCCAGGGCCGCCCCGAACGAACGGACCGCCGCCGCGATCCGGTCGATGGTGCCAGCCTCCTGAGCCCGCGTGACGAAGTTGGCAACACGCGTAGCGGCGTCAGACAGCACCGGAATGAGTGCTGTCCCGAGCACGATGCCGACGCTGATCAGTGCGTTGCGGAGCTTGTCGAGCTTGGCCGCCAGGTTGTCGTTGAGCTTCGCCATGATCTTGGCGAGCACACCTTGGTCCGACAGCTTGTTCTCGAACTGTGCGAGGGCCTCGGGACCCACCTCGTAGAGCGCCAACAAGGTACGGACACCGTCGGTACCGGCCAAGGTCGCAAACAGGGCGGTGCGCTGGGCCTTTGTCAGACCACGAGTGCGCTCCCGCAGCATCGTCGAGATAGCAGCGGCATCCTTCATCTGGCCGTTGGCGTCGAGGAAGCTCAAGCCGAACTTCTTCGCGGCGTCCGCCTGCTGCTTGGTCGGCTTGATCAGCTGGATCAACGCCGTCTTCAAGCTGGTGCCAGCGTCGGAGCCCTGCACTCCTTGCTTCGCCAAGGCCGTCAGGAACGTGATGGTCTCCACGTACGACAGGCCCGCGCTCTTGGCGCTGTTGCCGGACTGCACCAGGGCCGCCCCGAAGTCCCGCACGTCGGCAGTCGTCATGTTCGCTGCCTGCGCGAACGACGTCGCGATGAGCATCGAGTCCTTGCCGCTCAGCCCGAACATCGTCATGGCGTTCGAGGTGAACGTCGCCGCCTCGCCCAACTTCAGATTCCCCACCGTCGCCAGGGTCAGCGCGCTCTTCAGGCCGCCGCTGAGGATCTGCTGCGTGGTCAAGCCGGCTTTCGCCAGCTCGATCTGTGCGTCGGCGACCTCCAGGGCGCTGAACGTCGACGTGCTGCCGAGGCGCAGCGCGGCGCGCTCCAGCTTCGCCATCTGCGGTGCGGTCGCACCAGACACAGCCGCAACCGTGCCCATCCGCTTCTCGAAGTCCGCGGCGACCTTCACGCTGCCGCCGACCGCGGCAGTCACGGCGGCGCTCGCGGCGACCAGGCCGCGGCTCATGACCCGCCCGAACGTGCCGCTGCTGGTCACGGCCCGGCTGAACGCCCGCTCCAGAGAGCGGGCGTTGCCGATCAGGTTGACGGTGACTTGGCGCGCCATCTACCTGGCCGCCTGCTGGGCGCGCCGGTGGTGCTCGGCGAGCTTGGTCAGGTGGTCGAACACGTCGTCCAGCTCGTCGGGGCGGAGATCCTGCATCTCCCACGGCCGGATGCCGAAGTGCTCGGCGATGACCGGGGTCCAGAGGTCACGGGCGTCTAGCCCTTGCTCGATGAGGTCGCTGGGGCGGCGGGCGCGGCGGCGCCGGCCGCCACGACCGGGGGGTCAGCGTCCTCCACGTCCTCGAAGTCCTCCGCCGGGGTGAAACTCGCCATCACCTCGAACAGGTCGAGATCCTCGAGCGCGCGGTCCCCGATGCGCGGGTCGATGGCCTGCATCGCGATCAGCACGACCCCCGCCCACGCGTCCGGGTCGGCGTTCTGCAGGGCGGTCATCAGCACGACCGGAGGCATGCCGGTGGCCTGCTTGATCCGTTTCGCTTCCCGAATCGTCGGGGACGTGATGTTCGGCAGCTCATACCGGCGGCCCTTGATCTCTACGGTGCCGAAGCTCATGCGGTGTGCCCTCCCGCGGTCATAGGTTGTGCTCGCGCAGAACCAGGTTGAGGCGGTGTTCCAACACGGTCACCGCTTCACCGGCCTTCGCTTCCAGGGCGGGCTCCAGGAACGCCCTGGGGCCACTGCTGCCCGCCCCGCGGCCCCCGTACTCGAACCGAGCGGGGTACAGGTAGCCGCGGTGCCGGGCGGTGCTGGCGATCACCACGGACCGTGGTGTCGCCCTGGTGACCCGCGTCCCTGCGTGCAGGTCACCGGTGCGCTGCGTGAACTGCCCGCGGATCCTGCTGCGGGCTTCATCCCGGACGACGTTGCCGGCCGCCCGGAGGCCCCGGTACAGGGCACGCCGTGCCCCCCGGTCCCCCATCGTCCGCAGGTCCCTCTCCAGCTCGGGGAGGCCCTGCACGTAGGCGGCGGCGAACCCCATCAGCTCGCCAAGTCCAGCGTCTGGTACGTGCACGTCACCGGCTGGTTCGTGCCGTCGTTCAGCACCCGGAACGTGTACGTGACGGTCACCAGGTCCGGGCCCTCGATCGTCGGGCTCGCAGGTTCCCACCGGCAGGCGGGGCACAGCAGCCCGAACGTCGCGGGGATCGCGGCCTCGAGGATCGGGCCGGTGAAGTCGATCTGGAACGGGGCGATGCGGCCCGCCGGCGTCGCAGCGTTGTACCGGTTCGCCATCGCGAGGGACTCGAACTCCATGACCAGCTCACCGGTGATCTCCGCCATCGCGTTGAGGATCGGTTGCTTCTTGCGGGTGTCGCCCCGCATGAAGTACCGCTCCGTCGCCAGGGGCCGGGGGATCGTGAGGCGGAACGACCGGGCATCGACCAGCGCACCGCCGACCCTGGCCTGCGCCTGGCCGAAGTGGAACGGGGTCGCGCCCGTTGCGTAGCTCGCCGCGGCGAGCGCGATGTCGGTCCGCTCATCGTACGAGTCGAGCTCCAGGGCGAGCATGAGGAACCCGTCGACCTCGCACGAGAACTCAGCCTGGGTGATCTTCGTCCCCGGGTACGTGAACGCCCGGACGTTGCTGGCGGACCCGGTGATGTCCGGCACGCCCTTCTGGTACGTGAGGGACCGGTTCCACGCGTCCCCGAGGGTGTGGGTGTGCAGCCGGCTGTTCGTCCCGCCGACCGGGGTGGTGATCACGGCGGGGGCACCCATCGCGTGGGCGATCGGCAGGCCGAAGCCCCGGTCGACCACCTCGAACTCGATGCCGCCCGTCGCGCCCTTGCGGTTCACCGCGAACCGGTCGGACCGCAGGACGGTGTTGCCGGGCCGCATGCCGGCGGACTCCACCGGCTCCTCCTGCAGCTCCATCGACTCGCTGTTGAACTCCAGGAACCTGGTCACGGTCACCGGGTCGCCGTACCCGGCGCCCGGCGTGGTCTGGGCGATCGTGAGGCCCGTCGCGCCGTTGCCGACGGTGAGGGGCGCGACGTTCCGGCCGGCGACCAGCGGGCCGCTGAACGTCACGGTGACGGCGGTCGGCAGGGCACCGCCGGCGCACACGACGCCGCCGGACCCGATGTTCGGGAGGGCCTCGAGGGCGGCCTGCACGGCGGCCGCGGCAGCGTTCACCGCGATCGGGGCGGTCGCAGCACCCTCGAACACCAGGGTGAACGGGACGCTCGCGGTGCCGCTGATGGTCTGCACCTCGTTGGTGTACGCCTCCGCGGCGAAGCCGACCTGGGCGGAAAGTCCGGATCCGATGGGCACGGGTCAGTCCTCCTCGGCCGCGTCGGCCGTGTCGTCCGCCTGCTTGCCGCCCTTCCGGGGGGCCTGGGGGGCGGGGGTGGGTGCGGGCTGCCAGTTCGACGGCTGCTCGAGCAGCCGCATCGCCTCGGCCTCCGGGACGTCGATGCTCTGTCCGCGCTGACAGACGGCCACGGTGGCGCCGTCGGGCAGGCGGATCTCGACGCCGTCGTGCGGGCCGACGTAGGTGATCAGCACGGTGGGTCTCCTGTCTCAGATGCGGGCGGCGCAGCTGATGTCGATCAGCACGCGCGCCTCCCGCTCGGTGGTGGACGCGAACTCCCGGTGGACCAGGTCCGTGACCTGCGCCCACCGGACGACTCCGCCGAACGCGGGCTGCACCGCACCCCACGCCCGGACGCTTTCCTCGATCGCCGCGGCGAGCTCGAACGCCCGCTCGGTGACGGTCTGCTGCCGCTCCCTGGCGGGGCGCAGGACACTGACGACGGCCTCCAGCACGTACCGTTCCTCACGGCGCTGCAGGCCGAGGGTCGCGGCGCGCTGCCCGCCGGGGAACGGCCCGTTCGTGCCGTCATCCGACCGGGTGTCCCCGAACCACACCCAGTCCGGGTGGTTCCCCGGGGGCAGGCTCATCCCGTAGTCGACGCGGACGCCGGCCAGGCCCGGGTCGAGGGCGAGGCGCTCCAGGAGCGCCGCCTTGAACGCGGGGATCGTGGAGGTGGCCATCAGGCGAGAACGATCCGGTCCAGGTGCTGGAGGAGGCGGTGGGCGGCCATCGGGATCGCCCACGTTGCGCCACGGTCCGGGAGGACCTCGCGGCCGCCGTCGAGGTCCATCCCATATTCGCCGACGGCCCGATCCATCCATGAACCGACCGTGATCACCGCGGCGCGCCGGATGTCGTCGGGGATGTCTGCGGGGCCCCAGGCGCCCCACGCGCCGGCGACGTCCATGAGGGCGTATCCGAACTCGCGGGCGGTGGTGCTCGCCAAGCTCACCGACGCGCCGAGGCGTAGGCGGGTGTATGTCCCGGTGAACGGGTCCGCCCCGATCGGCTCCAGCATCACCTGGGATCCACCGAGGACCTGGGGGCTCGCGGACTCCGGGTGGAGGGTCACGGTCGTCGCGGACCGGAGGTCCCATTCCCCGAGGTCGACCAGCTGGCCGGTGACCCGGAGGCGACGCGTTGCGGTGACCTGGGGCCGCAGCTCGCGGCTGTATCGCCGCATGATCGCGCGACTCGCGGCGGTAATGAGGGCATCGATCAGGTCGTCGTGAGTGGTGTGCGAGATCTCCAGGTGGGCGCGGACCTCGGGGAGGCTGGTGAGGTCAAACGCGCCGGTGGCGGCCGCGAGGCCGGTGGAGATCACCAGCTCCTGTTCGGACCATTCGGTGGGGGAGCTGGGGGCGTCGGTCCAGTAGACCAGGAACTCCCCGGGCGTCGAGGGCGCCGGCGACAGGGTGTAACGGTAGGTCCGGGCGTCGACCGGGTCCGCGGTGATCCCGGTGGTGGTGCGGGGGATGACGACGGTCCGGTCGGACTGCTGGAGGATCTCGACGCCGATGGTGCCGGCCAGGCCCGGGGTCCATCCGGTGGTCCGTAGCGTGACGGTCCCGCCGGGTGCGACGGTCTCGCTCATGCCTGTTCGTCCTGTTCGGCCAGGGCCAGGGCGAGGGCGACGCGGGACGCCCGGATGGTGCGCCGCACGATCGCGCGGAGCTGCGCGAGGGTGGCGGTGTCCACCACCACCAGGTCTTCCCCGAGCTGGGCGCGCAGCACCCGGGCGCGGTCCTCCAGGGACCGGCGGGCCGCGACCTCCGGCGGGTCCGGCGGCCCCGTCCACGGCGCACCGCGCCATTCGTCGGCCTTCACGACCTCCGCACCCGCCCCCGCGTCGAACGGCTGGACGCCGTCCCACCGGATCAGGGCGACCGGCTGGCCGTCCCGGACGATGAGGTAGTCGGCTACGGGCCGGGCAGCGGTTACCTGGTCGATCGCGCCGACCAGAGAGGCCGCCGCCTCGACAGGCACGCCATTGACCGTGACCGTGGTCTCGGGCTCCACCGCTACCCCCCCCACTCGGTGATGATGATCCCGATGCCAGGCGCACCCGACCCGCCAGCGCCGGACAGGTGGGTGTCGCGGCTCGCGCCGCCACCGCCACCACCACCGCCGAACGACTGGCCGTTCCCACCCGCACCGGCGGGGCCGGTCTGTGCGGACGCCCCACCGGACCCGCCGTACCCGAACCGGTAGACCGTGCCGCCGATCTCGAAGAACGGGAATCCCAGGGTGACACCCGGTTGGACGCCGGCCCCGCCTGGTGCGACGCCACCGGAGATGGCGCCTTGAGTGATGATCTGGAACCCGCCGGCGCCGCCGTTCTGCGGTGTGGTGCCGGTCGTGAGGCCACCGCCGGAACCGCCGCCGGTGCCGCCCTGGATCGCCCCGCCGCCTTGCGCGCCAGGCGAGCCGGCGGTGCCGACCGCCCCGGCACTCGACACGTTCGGGTAGCCGGATGCGGCAGCCCCGCCAGTGCTGTTCCCCGGGGTCTGGCCGCCGCCGCCCGCGTTCGCGAAGAACCCGGCGCGCACGCTTTGGCCGGTCGTGAGGATCGCGGCGAGCGTGCTGAACCCGTTCGTCCCGTTGACGCCGACAGTGTTGTCGGTGGTGACCGCCGGACCGCCGGGGCCACCGGCCCCGACCGTGACCGTCCCGCTTTGGGTGAGGCTCGCGGGGAACGTGTAGTCGCAGCTCGGGCCGCCACCGCCACCGCCACCGCCGGACGCCTGCACACCGGCCGGGACGCGGGCACCGGACCCGGCGCCCGCACCACCACCGACAAGGATGGTCCGGACCGTGGCGCGCGGGTCCGTGGCGCACCCGGCGGGCTTCACCCATCCCCCGGTGCTGGTGAAGATCTGGACGTCCCGCTGGCGTGGCGGGCGTTCGAGCGGGCGGATGGTGAAGTCGCCCAGGGAGGCGGTTTGGGCGCTGGCGTGCCGCAAACCGATTCGGCCGCGGACGCCTGCACCGAACTTGGTGGCATCGCCGCCGGTGAGGGTGAAGGTGTCCTGAACCGCCGGGGTGCCACCAACGGAAGGGTCCGCCGTCCACCACTCGATTCCGACGGTGTTCTGGATGATGCGGGTGACCATCCAGTATGTGGTCGACGCGGCGACCGACACGGCCACCGGCGCTTTCACGTTTGTGAACGTCCCGAGGTCGCGCTTCCAGATCTCCAGTTGGCCGGTCGGTGGGCCGCCCAAGGTGTTCCAGCGGAGCATGAGGAAATTGGCGGGGTCGATGTAGCTGTGAAGCACGGACCAAGTCGACGCGCCGCCGCCGATGATGGTGGCGGGCATTGTGATTCGACTCACGGTTTCCGCGTCGCCGACCGATTCATGGGTGCGGACGACGATCAGTTCCGCGTTGCTGGGCGGGAGGGCGACGCCACCGGCCACTGTGGGCGCGACACCAGCGGCGACGGTCCACCCGCGGGCGAACGTGGCCGGGTCGCTGAAATCGAAGTAGAGCGGTTGCTCGCTGGTGGTCACCGGCGCATCGCCGGCGTCCGTCCAGGTGACCCCGTTGGACACCGCGAGCTGTCCGGTGTCGGTCGCCAGGTACGCGTCGCCGGCGGCGACGGCGGTCGCCGCGGGGCGCGCTGCGAGGGTTCCGGTGCGGACGGTCCGGCGGACAGCTGGTGCGCTCATCGGATGGTCTCGGTGGTCCTGGTGGTGGTCACGGGAGGATGCGGTGGGACCGCCCCGCCGCGGCGCTCGGTGGCGCGCATGACGGGGCGGGTCTCACCTTGGTAGGGGCGCGCAGGAGGCCGGTGCACGGCGGCCTCCTGCGCCC
>LNFM01002767.1_pt1 | contig 36064 bp, 33 predicted proteins | sample 596031 | NCBI WGS metagenome assembly LNFM01 (sample SAMN04254537, study PRJNA301005) | activated carbon metagenome | isolation source: dual media filters at the Ann Arbor, Michigan drinking water treatment plant | place: USA: Ann Arbor | reverse complement strand
CGCAGCTTTCTGTCGATGACGATGGAAATCCGGTCGCCATGGCGCGCCAGTCGCGTCAGCATGCGATCTAGGTCCGACAGTTCCTGCTCGCGCAGGCCCTCAATGCGCAGCGTCAGCGTGGTACGGGTCTTGCGCAGCAGTCGATCGAGATGCCGGGCGACGCCGGCGAAGAATCGATGTGACAGCCCGCCGCGCAGGCAAATCGACAGATCGGGAGCCGTGGCGGCGCGCAGGGACAATGTCATCACCGCCCGGTCCAGGTACGGTCTGCCGGCGCGCCGAATCGCCTCCACCAGGCGCGCCAGCTGGCCCGGATCCACCGGCCGCAGCAAAAAATGCCGGTCCACGAAATCGCGCATTGACAGACCTGCTATCCAATCCACCATCACCAACGGCAACTTGCGCGGACTGGCAAGAGGGAGCGAGCGCAGGAAATACCAGGTCCGCGAAGGGCCGCCCCGCAGCACACCTCTCGTCAACAGCCGCCAGACTATGCCTATCTGCTGCGCAACCGTGTACTCGCCGCCATAGACCGGCTGCGCCATGAATCGAAACTTGTTGCGCACACGCGCGGCAATTGCCGCGTCCGCTACCAGCTGTTGGTACATCGCCTCATAACCCGCGATCATCTGGTCGTAGCCCATGCGCTTGGGCTGGACGTTGGTGGCGGGCTTGGTGTTGTCGGAACCGGACTCAGCCGGACGCAGCCGCCCTTCCCTTTCCAGCCGCTGATAGAGCGGCGTTTTAGGCAGCGCCGTGAGTAGGCCCACCATCGCCGCCTGAACCCCTGACTGGACAATAAACCGGTGCTGGTAATCGAATGTCCCCGCTGTATCGTTGTCGAAGCCGATGATGAATCCGGCCAGAACGTCGATGCCATATGCGTAGATACGGCGTACCGATGTCAATACGTCCTCATGGACGTTCTGGGTCTTGCGGGTGTCCTTCAGCGTCTGCGGATCGGAGGTTTCGATGCCAACGAACACCCACACGAAACCTGCATCACGGAACAGCGCCAGCAACTCGCGATCCTGCGCCAGATTGAGCGAAACCTCGGTTCCGAACGTGAACGGACGCCCGTTCTGCTCCTGGTAGGCGACGATGAAGCGCAGCAGTTCTGCGGCAACCGCGCGGTTACCGATCATGTTGTCGTCGACGAAGAACACGTTGTGCACTCCGGAGGCGCGCAGGGCGTCCAGTTCGCGCCCAACCTGCTGCACGCTCTTGTGCCGCGGCTTGCGGCCGAACATGACGATAATGTCGCAGAATTCGCACAGGTAGGGACATCCGCGGGAAAACTGCATGGTTGCCGTGGTGTACCGGTTCAGCCGTAAAAGATCGAAGCGCGGCACCGGCGAATCCGCAAGGGCTACCGTTCCGGTTTCGCGGTAAAGCGGCTGCGCTGCACCGGCCTCGTAGTCAGAACAGAACTTTGGCCAGATGTACTCTGCCTCGCCCGCCACCACCGTATCGGCAAGCTCTGCATAGCGTTCGGGGCACAGCGACGCGAAGCTGCCGCCGGCCACGGTGTAGTAGCCGGCCTCGCGATAGAACGCGAGCAATGCTTTCTGCCGGGAAAACTGCACACCCATCCCGCAGATGCCCACGATGTCGGCATCGGGATCGAGCGGCAGCGCGTCGACATTTTCGTCGACGATCGTGACCTGCCAGGATAGGGGGCACAATGCCGCGAGTGTTGCCAGCCCGAGCGGCGGATTGACCGCGCGCTTTCCAGGCAGGATTTCCTCGACCGCCCACCTGAAGCTCCAGAAGCTCTCCGGGTACTTGGGATTGATTAGCAGCAGCCTCATGATGGTAAATCACTCATGGGGTCCGCTAGATCACTGGACCGGTCGTGTAGATGCTCATTGTGTTCGTGTAGCCGGTAATCTCCGCCTTGGTCGGCCGGCCGTTGGCCACATCCAGCATATCGTCAAAAATTCGTTCGCCCGCTTCGGCGAGCGAAAGCCCACCATCGAGGACGTCAGATATGTCCAGGTCGATATGATCAGCCATCCGTGTAGCGGCAGTCTTGCTCCCGGTGATTTTGATCACCGGCACGAACGGGAAACCTTGTGGCGCTCCGCGCCCGGTGGAAAACAGGATAACGCTGCACCCCGCTGCGGCCATACCGGTCAGGAGTTCGGCCTCGCGGCCAGGTGAGTCCATCACGATCAGGCCTCTTCTGGAGGGACGCACTCCGTATTCGCAGACCTCGACGATCCTGGCGGTACCTGCCTTGGCGATCGCACCGAGCGATTTTTCCTCGATGGTGGTCAACCCGCCCTTGATATTACCTTCAGTGGGCTGACCGCCGCGCATGTCTTCGCCTGCAGCCTTGACACGATCTTCCATGCGTTGCACCAGATCGAGAATCTGGGTCGCGATTTTCTTGTTTGCCGCGTGTTCGGCGAGGATGTGCTCGGCACCGATGAACTCGGTTACTTCGCCGAGAATGGATGTTCCGCCCTCCGCGACCATGTGGTCGGAACAGATGCCAATGGCTGGATTTGGCACCAGCCCCGAGGTCGTATCTGATGCGCCGCATTTGAGACCAAGGACAAGGTCCCCGACCCGGCAAGGCTCGCGCTTCTGCACGGCCGCCTCAACCACCATTTCCTTGGCGATCCTCACGGCCACGTCGGCGGCACCGAGGCCGCCTCCCGACTCCTGGATGATCACGGCCTCGACACGCTTGCCGGTATGGGCGCGAATCGCCTCCGCCACGGTCGGGACCAGCGTGCTCTCACAACCAAGGCTGACCAGAATTACTGAATGAACGTTTGGATTGCGCCCCAGGCCTATCAGCACATCCTCGGTGCGACGGGTATCGGTCGGCAGCTCGCAGCAACCCGCGTTGTGGGTGAACGACACTGCGCCGTCGACTGCGCGCGCGATAGCCATCGCGACCTCATTGGCACAAAGCACCGTCGAGAAAATCCCCACGTAATTGCGCGTTCCGACGCTGCCGTCTGCTCTCCTGTATCCCATGAATTCCACGCGGTTCCTTCCTTTCTTCTCTTCACCTCAAGTCGCCGCGCCCACGCAGACTGACAACATTGTGAACATGCACATGGCAACCCGCTTCGATTCTGGCCGTTGTACTGCCGATGATCTCGCCATACTTGATTACGACCGAGCCTTGCTCCATTGTCGAGACAGCGAATTTGTGTCCATAGGCAATCGCCTCGCACACCGCAAACCTCCTCACCTCCGTGGCGATCCGTGTCAGCGCATCATCGCCAGCAGCGATATCGGTCAACGCAGTTGCGACATTGTCACTTTCATGTCCGACAATTGCATCAATGGTCATGGCGGTCCCGTCAACAGTTTTCGAAGGGTGGTAATTCGTGACCGGCCGTCAGAGATCTTTCCACAGGGACATTGATTCCGTCACATCCCAATACGCTTCAGGCGGCGGCGCGGCGCTTCTCGTTAAGCAGAATTTCGTCGCACCGGGGACAGAACTGATGCTCGCCCGCCAGGTATCCGTGCTTTGGACAGATCGAGAACGTCGGCGTTACGGTGATGTAGGGCAATCCGAAACGCTCCAGTGAACGCCGCACCAGGCTCATGCAGGCCTTTGCCGAACTGATGCGCTCCGACATATACAAGTGCAATACGGTGCCACCGGTGTACTTGCGCTGCAGTTCCTCCTGGCGCTCCAGCGCCTCGAAGGGGTCATCGGTGAAGCCCACCGGCAATTGCGAAGAATTGGTGTAATACGGCGTCTCCGCGGTGCCCGCCTGGAGGATAGCCGGGAAACGCTTGCGATCCTCTTTGGCGAAGCGATAAGTCGTGCCCTCCGCAGGCGTGGCCTCGAGGTTGTACATATGCCCGGTCTCATCCTGGTATCCCAGCAACTTTGCGCGGATATGGTCCAGGAGCCGGCAGGCCAGCGCGTGGCCGCGCGGGTCGGTGATGTCGTAACCGTCGCCGCTGAAATTGCGGATCATCTCGTTGATGCCGTTCACTCCAAGTGTCGAGAAGTGGTTTCGCAGCGTACCCAGGTAGCGCTTCGTATAGGGAAACAGGCCGTCGTCCATATGGCGCTGAATCACCTTGCGCTTGATCTCCAGGCTGCTTTTGGCCAGATCTGCCAGCGCGTCGACCCGCGCCAGCAGCGCGGTCTCGTCGCCCTTGTGCAGATAGCCCAGCCGCGCGCAATTGATCGTCACCACTCCAAGCGACCCGGTCTGTTCCGCCGAGCCGAACAGTCCGTTGCCGCGCTTGAGCAATTCCCGGAGGTCAAGCTGTAGCCTGCAGCACATCGAACGCACCATGTTTGGCTGCAGGTCGGAATTGATGAAGTTCTGGAAGTAAGGCAGTCCGTACTTCGCGGTCATGTCGAACAACAGATCGGCGTTCGGATGTTCCCAGGGGAAGTCGCGGGTCATGTTGTAGGTGGGAATCGGAAATGTGAACACCCGGCCCTTCACATCGCCCGCGGTCATCACCTCGATGTAGGCGCGATTGATCATGTCCATCTCTGCCTGCAGCTCACCATAACGGAAAGGCATTTCCTTCCCGGCGATTACCGGCACCTGCTCGCGTAGATCTTCCGGACAGGTCCAGTCGAACGTGAGGTTGGTGAACGGCGTCTGTGTGCCCCAGCGCGACGGCACGTTGAGGTTGTAAACCAGTTCCTGGATGCTCTGCTTGACTTCTGCGTAGCCGAGATTGTCGTTGCGGATGAAGGGCGCCATGTAAGTGTCGAAGGAGCTGAACGCCTGCGCGCCGGCCCACTCGTTCTGCAGAGTGCCCAGGAAATTGACGATCTGTCCGACCGCGCTGGAGAGGTGCTTCGGCGGCGCCGCCTCGACTTTTCCTGGCACGCCGTTCAGACCCTCCGTGAGCAGCGTGCGCAGCGACCAGCCGGCGCAGTAGCCGGCCAGCATATCGAGATCGTGGATATGGATGGCGCCTTCGCGGTGCGCCGCACCGACTTCCGGCGGATACACGTGCGACAGCCAGTAGTTCGCGACCAGCTTGCCGGAGATATTGAGAATCAGTCCGCCCAGCGAATAACCCTGGTTGGCGTTGGCGTTGACCCGCCAGTCCTGACGCTCGAGATATTCGTTGATCGAACCGACGGCGTCGACCAGAGTCTTCTGGTCCTGACGCAGTTTGCGGTGCTGTTCGCGATAGACGATGTAGGCGCGGGCGGTGCGAAAGTGATCGGCCGCGATCAGTGTCTGCTCGACCGCATCCTGAATGTTTTCGATCCCCGGCGAACGCCCGAAGAAGCGATGGGACAGCACCTTGACCGCCAGCGCGGCCAGGCGCCGCGCCTCTTCGGCACCGAACTCGCCGGTCGCCTGGCCGGCGCGTCGAATGGCGATTGCGATCTTCCTGTCATCGAACGCTACGATCGTGCCGTCGCGCTTAACCACCTGCGCCGGCATCACTTGATGCGTATGGACAGTCGCCGATGTCGCGGCCTCTTCCATCTGTTCTTCCTCCCTTCCGAACCCAACATCTTGTGTTGTAGGGATGAAACTAGCGCAAGTGATTGTGGTCGGGAAAGGGTTTTCCCGGATTTCCCCCGGAACGATGCGATTTTCTTGATGTGTATTAAGACGGTCCGGCGCATCGACACTTAAGATAGCGACCAGTCACTTACTTAAGTGCGGGAATCCATGAACCTGCGACCGCCCCGGCAGCGCCTGAAAGCCGACCAGCGCCAGGACGAAATCGTCCGGGCTGCAGTCGACCTGGCCGCCCGCAACAGTCCCGAGACCATCACCACGCTGGATATCGCGCGTGAGCTTGATCTGACCCAGGGCGCCATTTTCCGGCACTTCCCGACCAAGGAATCGATCTGGGTCGCGGTGCTCAAGTGGGCCGGGGGCCGACTGATGGGCGCAACCGCCGAGGCCGCCGCCGGCGGCGCCCACCCGGTCGAAGCGCTGGAGCGCATGTTTTATGCGCACGTGGTTTTCGTCAGCCGCCACCCGGCGATCCCGCGGCTGCTGTTCCGGCAACTGCAGCAGACCGGCGCCTCGCAGCTCACGCCACTGATCCGGGAGTTGATCGGCGCCTACCGCGCGCGGCTGGTGAACCTGCTGTCGCGGGGAAAACAGCTGGGACTGGTACGCGCCGATGTCGATGAGCAGGACGCTGCTGCGCTGTTCATCGGCATGGTCCAGGGGCTGGTGATCCAGTCCTCGATCTTCGGCGGCACCGATATCCGCGGCGACATGCTCGCGGCCGCGCGGCGGATTTTCCCCATTTACCTGCAAGGTATCCGGGCGCATACGCATATACGTCGCCGTCCGTCACGCGTCCCGCAATCATCAAAAAAATGAGCGCGCGATTGATTCCGGAGTGACGATGAAACCTGCTTTCAAGGTGCCCCGGCAGGCCTGGTTCGCCGTGTTTGGTGTTGCCCTGCTGATAGCGCTGGGATGGGTGGCCACCCGGAGCGGTCCGCTCGCACCGATACGAGTGACCGCGACTGCGATCGAGAGAGGCGATGTTTCTCCCTCCCTGTTCGGCATCGGCACAGTCGAGGCCCGGCGCGCCTATTTCATCGGACCGACCGCCGCCGGCCGGGTCAGTCAAGTGATGGTCGATGTCGGCGACGCGGTAAAGGCCGGCCAGTTACTGGTGGAAATGGACCCGGTGGACCTCGATGCCCGGGTAACCGCTTCCGCCGCGGCCGTAGCTCGCGCCGGCAGCGCCGTGGCAACCGCGCAGGCCCACGTGCGCGATGCCAAGAGCCGCCGGGAATTGGCCTCGAACGAGGCGCGGCGCCAGGTTGAACTGGCGCAAAAGGGCTTTGTCAGCCCGAGCGCGGTGGATGAAAAATTGCATCAAAAGCAATCGGCGGACGCCCAGCTTGCCGCTGCCGAGTCCGCTCTGGCGAGCGCGCGACAAGACCTGGCACGTCTGCGTGCGGACCTCCAAGCAGTGAAGCAGCAGCGTGCCAATTTCCGCCTGGAGGCGCCTGCCGACGGCGTCGTGACGTCACGCGACGCCGAGCCGGGTTCCACCGTGGTAGCCGGCCAGGCGGTGCTCAAGCTGTTTGACCCCGCCAGCCTCTGGATCACGGTCCGCCTGGATCAGAGCCGGTCCTCGGGACTGACGGCCGGCTTACCAGCGGAAATCAGGCTGCGCTCCCGCTTCCCTCAATCGTTCGCCGGCAAGGTGGCACGGGTCGAACCGGTCAGCGACAGCGTCACCGAGGAGCGCATTGCCCAGGTGACTTTCGACACCCTGCCGCAAGGCCTTTCTACCGGCGAGATGGCCGAGGTGACGCTGCACCTGCCGACTGTGCGCGACGCGCTGGTGCTTCCCAATGCCGCCCTGCGCCACCGCGGCGCCCGGACTGGCGTCTGGCTGCATGACAACGGACAACTGCACTTCGCGCCGGTGGAGACGGGCGCAGAGAGCCTTGACGGCAAGGTGCAGATCATCGATGGCCTGGAGCCCGGCGACGCGGTGATCGTCTACAGCGAGCGCGATCTCAAGGATGGCAGTCGAATCAAAGTGGTCTCCGCTCTGGTCGGGAAATCGCAATGATCAGCCTTGCCGGCCGCGATATCCTGCATTCATGGGGCAAGTTCTTCCTTACCGGCCTGGGGCTCGGCCTGCTGATCGGCGTCACACTCACCATGGCTGGGGTCTATCGCGGCATGGTCGACGACGCGAAGGTGCTGCTCAACAATAGCGGCGCCGATCTGTGGGTGGTGCAGAAGGACACCCAGGGCCCATACGCGGAGGCGTCCAGCATTCGCGACGACCTGTATCGCGGAATACTCGGGCTGGCCGGGGTGGCGCAGGCGGCCAATGTCACCTACTTCACCATGCAGGTGGGCAAAGGTGGTTCCGATATCCGCGCCATGGTGGTGGGCTTCGAATCCCGCCAGCCGGGTGAACCGGCTTTTCTGGTGGCGGGCCGGCACGTGACGCGCAGCCACTACGAAGCGGTCGCCGATGTGAGCACCGGATTCACGGTGGGCGACCGGCTCCGCATTCGCCGCCACGAGTACACCGTGGTCGGACTGAGCCGTCGGACGGTGTCCTCGGGTGGCGACCCGATGATCTTCATCCCTTTGAAAGACGCCCAGGAGGCGCAGTTTCTCAAGGACAACGACGCCATCGTCAGCGAGCGTGCCCGCACCGCCCTCAATCCCGGACTCAACCGGCCCGGCGTGCCCGGCCTCTTGGCAGCAATCAATGCCTCCCAGGCCAGCAACCATTATGTCAATGCGGTGCTGGTTCGGGTGGCCGAGGGTCATTCCCCCGACGCGGTCGCGCAAACCATTCGACGCTGGAAGCACCTGGAGGCGTTTACACGAGCGGAGATGGAGGAAATTTTGATCTCCAAGCTGATTGCCACCGCCGCCAGGCAGATCGCCATGTTCCTGGTGATTCTGGCGGTTGTCAGCGCGGCGATCGTTGCGTTCATCATCTACACCATGACGCTGGGCAAGATCCGCGAAATCGCCGTGCTCAAGCTGATCGGAACCCGCAATCGCACCATTGCCGGCATGATCATGCAACAGGCGCTGGGTCTGGGCGTAATCGGATTTGTCGTCGGCAAGATTGCGGCCACTGTCTGGGCGCCGGCTTTCCCGAAGTATGTGCTGCTCGAAACGGCCGATGCCATGCGGGGTTTCGTGGCCGTACTGGTAGTCTGCGCCATCGCCAGCACACTGGCGATACGCGCCGCACTCAAGGTCGATCCGGCCACGGCGATCGGGGGCTGACATGCATGCGGACGTCGGCATTCATATCGAAGGCCTCAGCAAACGTTATGGCGCCGGCCCCACCGCCGTCGAGGCGCTCAAGGATGTGAACATGAGCGTGGCTCCCGGCGAAGTCGTCGGCTTGATCGGGCCCAGCGGTTCCGGCAAGACTACCCTGCTCAAATGCCTGGGGGCGGTGATCGAGCCGACACGCGGTCGCATGACCCTGGGCGGCGAGATCATTTATGACCAAGGGTGGCAAATTTCCGATCTAAGGGCGCTGCGGCGGGACCGCATCGGCTTTATTTTCCAGGCGCCTTACCTGATTCCGTTTCTCGACGTGACCGACAACGTGGCACTGTTACCTATGCTGGCGGGAAGGCCAAACGTGGAAGCGCGCGCACGCGCGATGGAGTTGCTGCAGGCGCTCGATGTGGCGCATCGCGCGAAAGCGCTGCCTTCAGAGCTCTCCGGCGGAGAGCAACAACGGGTATCGATCGCCCGTGCACTGGCCAACAGGCCACCGGTGATCCTGGCCGATGAACCCACCGCGCCGCTGGACAGCGAGCGGGCGCTGGCCGTGGTGCGCATCCTCAACCAGATGGCTGCTCAGTACCAGACCGCCGTCATTGTGGTGACACACGATGAGAAGATAATTCCGACCTTTCGCCGCCTCTACCAGATTCGGGACGGAAAAACCAACGAAGAGGCCGGGCAGGGACTCAGACTCGACTGATTGCTGCGGAAGCAGATACCCGATTCATTAACCTGAATCAAGGTTGGCGGATTTCCCGCCCGGTACGCTTGCAGCCGTGGACCCACAAACGTCGTTCTCGGGAACCGTTGCACGTGGCGGATTGGTGGCCGTAACCCCGAGGCAGGTGCCCAGGGTTCCCAGATCCGACAAGAATTATTGAAACAGTGATCAATGAGGTCAAGCGGGCAGTTCTCCTTTGTCCGCTCCCCCGGGGCGCTCTTGTCGTCACTCCCCCTCTCCGCCCCGGGGGCGCGCCTCACCAGGAAGAACATGAATTTGCGGATTTCGACTGATCCCGGGACATGGACCTTTTCCTCTTTACGGTGATCGGGGTCGGACTGTATTTTTTCGCCGACCGGGCGCTGGACCGCATCGAACGCGCCCGCGGCGCGCGCTTCAAGCACCGCGACGCAATCTACTTCGGCATCATTCTCGCCGCCGCGCTGCTCACATTCTCGATTGTCAACGGCCTGCGCCGCACCAGTTGAAGCTCAGTCCGGCAGGCTGGCGCGCAGCGCCGCGAGCAGGCGCAGCGGACCGGGCAGTGCGGAAAAGACTTCGCGCAGGTCGAGCGCGTCGAGAGTGTTCTTCAACAGCAGTCCAAGCTCGGTGTCGCCCTCGATCGAGAGCCTGCGGTCGAAGAACAGCGTGTCGGGGTCTGCCTCCCGGCGCGCGAGGCTCAGGAAATCACGTAAACAGGCACTGATCTGCACAACCGGCGCCGTGGTCCCGCGGCAGCCGGCGAATCCGCGCGCCGTCGCTTTCAGATTGAAAGTCAAACCGGCGTCGGTCACACAGATTCGTACGACCTTGCCGAATAACGGTGTCAGCGCCTGCGGCGGTTCAGGGCCAAAGACGAGATTCGCGCCAGCAGACAGCAGCATCGATCCGGGCAATGCAGGCAGCCGCGAGGCGAGCGGCGCGAACACCGCGAACAGCGCATCGGCTGCGAAAGTTGGCGTTCCGAACCTGGGTTTCTGTGCAGACCGCGGCGTCACGTTCACACCCGCACTTCCAAGGGAGTCATCCCCGGCAGGCCGCGCCAGTAGCCGTCGCAGGACGCGCCCGGAAGCAACGACGCAATTCGCGACTGTGCGTCGGCGGGTTCGATCTCGCGCGCCAGCATGCCGCGCATCAGAGCCAGCGTTTCGATACAGCCTGACGATTGCGGACTGACACGCACCACGTCCACGCCCATCGCGGCAAGTGCCGGAAGTTCGTGGACCAGGTTGTACACCGCCCAGGACTGGGTCTGAATTCCGTTGAGAACCAGAAAGTCGGCGCCTTCGCGGGTCGCAAGCGCCAGGCCATCGGGATAATCGCGGCAGACAAAACCGCAGGCGTCCTTTTCCACGTCGTGATGCCGGGCGGTAAAGCAGCGCGCCGAAAACGCCAGAGGCAGGCGCCCGAGCACGAATATCTCGGTCGCCATGTCGGCCGGACAGTCCGCAAGAATGCGCTCCAGGCTCGCACGGGACAACTCCACCGGCATCACCCAGCGCTCCGCGCCGAGGCGGCGCAGCAGTGCGAGTGTGGCGCTGTTGTAGGTGTTCAGGTGCGGACCGGCGACGAACGGAATGCCGTTGTCCGAAAGCACCGAGACCGTCGCCATGTCGTTGGCCTCCACCCGAAAACGCGCATTGGCCGCGATCCGGCGCATCATCTTCAGGTCGAATCCGGATTCCATCAGCGCCAGGGTGGCCAGCACGACTTCCTTGCCGGCGCCCGCCAGCGCTTCGGCCACTTCCAACCAGTCCACGAGGTGCATCTCATGGCGGCGCGAACACACCACCTCGCCCAGATAGACGATGTCCACCGGCGCATCGGCGACCTCGCGGTAGAACTCAAGCACCGCAGATCGCGGCCAGTAGTAGAGCAGCGGCCCGAGCGCAATCTTCATATCTCGCCTACCTCCAGGGCCGGTGATACGCGCCGAGGGTATGCTGCTGCCCCTCGGCGAGCGTGTTGAGTTCCGCCATCCATGTGCCACGCACCGCATAACGCGCTGGGTCGGCAAGACAGGCGTCAATCGCCGCACGCCAGGTGCGGGTGACCGCGCCGACATAGGCCGGGCTGCGCTGGCGGCCTTCGATCTTGATTGCGGCCACCCCGATGCGCATTAGTTCCGGCAGCAACTCGAGCGCATTCAGGCTGGCCGGCTCTTCGATCGCGTAGTAAGTGGCATCTTTCACCTGAAAGCGGCCCTTGCAGATCGTGGGGTACGCCGCCTTTTCTTCACGCGAGTAGCGGTCCACCAGCACGCCGTTGAGCCTCGACTCCAGGGCCTCGGGCGTGGTCTGCCAGCGCACTGCGCCCGCCGGCGAACACACCCCTGCGGTATTCGGCGATTGTCCGGTGACATAAGACGACAGCGCGCAACGCCCTTCCACCATCACGCACAAGCTGCCGAAGCCGAAGACTTCAATCTCGACCTCTGAACGATGCATCAGCTTTTCCACTTGTGCCAGCGTCAGCACGCGCGGCAGCACCGCGCGGCTGGCGCCGAACTGGCGGTGGTAGAAATTGATCGCCTCGTAGGTGGTGGCCGAGCCCTGCACCGAGAGGTGAAGGCGGAGCCCCGGATGCGTGCGTGCCGCGTACTCCATCAGTCCGGCGTCGGCGATGATCGCTGCATCCGCGCCGAGCGCGGCCGCCTGATCGACCGCGCCGCACCAGCGCTCGAAGGCACCGGCCTGCGGGTAAGTGTTGATGGCGATGAACACACGTGCATTCCGTTCATGCGCATAGCGCATGCCTTCGGCGAGATCGCCGTCGGTGAAATTAAGCCCGGCGAAGTTGCGCGCGTTGGTCTGGTCCCGAAATCCGGTATAGACACAGTCCGCGCCGGCATCCACAGCAACCTTGAGCGCGGCAAGGCTGCCCGCCGGGCACACCAGCTCAAGCCGGCGCGCGTTACCGTCGCCGACCTCGCGCACCGGACCCGGCTTGCGACTAATTTGACCCGCGCACATGATCATCTCCCGTGAGCAACGCCGGAGCAACGGGGGCACGGTGCAGTCTTTGCACTTTCGGCAGGACCTGCCGCAGAATACCTTCGGCTTCGCCGACGTCGAAATCGGCGTGGTAACGCTTGCGCACGCCGTGCTCGGACAGGACGTGATGCACGTCGGCGCTGAGGCCATGGCGTGCAAGACAGCTCTTCACGCAATGCAGCGCGCAGCCGTCGAGCGCCACGATCGGCCTGCGCGAACGTGCGATTTTCAGCAGATGCGGCACATCGCCACCGATTCCCGCTATGCAGGACATTTCCGCCGCGCCGAGGCGATCGAGCCTGAGGGCCAGGTGGTTGGCCATTTGCGCCGCGCTGGAGCAGCCAGAGCAGGAATAAACCAGGGGGAGCTGCCTCTTCGCGTTCATTCTGCCTCCTTCGCGTGTTTCGCTGACGGCACTCGCGTGAGCGCCCGCAGCACAATCACCAGGAACATCACCCCGCCGATCACCGCGATCAGTCCGCCCAGGCCCATCAGCCCCATGCCGGCAATCTTGCCGATCTGATCCAGGCCCTGCTCGGCACCGGCCACCTTTCGCTGCACGCCATAGCCGCCGGACCATACCAGCCCGGTGATATGCAGCATCTGGCCAACGCCGTACAACCACGCCTGCCAGGTGGCGGCGCGCGATGGCACGGCGCCGAAGCCCATTCTCGGCAACAAGAGATAAGTCACGCCCATGAACGCCAGCGTCACGCCGACGATGCTGCCGTGGTAATGCGCCGGCACCTTGACGTTGGAGCCGTCGATTGCAAAGCCGATGAGCCCGCCGAATGCGAACAACGCCAGCGACATTGCCAGCACGGCGCGCAGCGGCCGCTCGCCCGGTTGTGGAGGCGCGGCTCGCGCCAGCGCTATCACGACCGCAAGCCCGATCGGCAGAATCGAGAGCCCACCGCCGAAACGCATGAGCCAGGTGAGCAATCGGTGGTGCTCGACCGAAGTCACGCCGTAGGCGAGATAGATCACCGGCGTCAGGAATACCGACACCAACGCCACCAAGAAAAGCAGTAACGCTACGCGGGGCGTAAGCGGCAGCGGGCAGCCCGAATCGCTGGCGAGCCACAGCCAGGCCACGAACATCAGCAGCGTCCAGGTGAACTGCAGCACATGGCCGCCGCCCCAGAACAGCAACTCGTAGTAGGCCTTGCCGTCGAGCGCGGCCGGCAATTCTGCCCACGACCACACGAATGCGCCGATCGCCACCGCCGCCGAGACTGCGGCCGCGTTCAGGCCGAAGCGCAGCACCCCGGCGCCATCGAGCCGTGCGCCGATCCGCGGCACCGCGGCCATGCTGCGTAGCGTGAGCAGCGCCGCACCGGCGGCGAATACCATCAGTGCGGCGAGAAACAGGGGGCTATCGAGCACCGGCACGTAGTTGCTCATCACCGGCTGCGGCCGGCCGATGAACGGCGCGACTATCATCAAGACGGCACCGGCCGCCGCGATTGCCAGCGCCAGCCAGCCGGTTCGCAGCCAGCCGGGCGTGCAATTGAGGCTCCAGAATGCACCGGCGAAGGCCACGAACCAGACCAGCACCGAAAGATCCACGTGTACCACCAGGGCGACATAGAAGAAATCCACCAGCGGAAACACGTTCTGCACCAGAGGCGTACGCGATGCCACCAGCAGCGCGGAAAACAGTCCCGCGCCGATCAGCGCGGCGATCCCGAGCCACAGCCAGCCGAGCGCAAGCCGACGGCGCGCATCCTGCGGCACTGCGAGGGCGAATTCGATCCGCGGCAACGCCAACCAGCGTGCGAATGGTCTGCGGGCGCCCTGTGCAGGCGTGCCGGTGCCTGCAGATGCAGTCAGTTTCATTGCAGGTCTCCTTCCATCAAACAGCTGCCGCGACTGATCCGGAGGTGGCCGGTTCCTGAGGAAGGCTGCGGCGGAACGCAGCGAGCGCGTCCGCCAGTTTCAACTCCTCGCCCCTGTTGGCCTGGACCATGCGCACCCTGCTTCGCGGCACGTGCGATCGCAGGTACGGCTCTCGTTGCCCCGCAAGTCTCTGCCGGGTCCATTCGTCGCCGAAGCGGTAAGCGCAGTCGCCTTCCCGGCAGCCGCTGATCAGTACGCCGTCCGCGCCCGCACCCTTGCGCCCGCGGCGCAACGCGTACTCGATGAACGCCGGCGGCAGGTTGCCGATGCAGGGCAGGCTGAGGGTCGCCACGCCTGGACCCGCGAGCCTCCCCACGTCGGCGGCGCAGTCGCAGCCGACCAGCACCGTGCGCGCGGCACCGGACAGTTGGGTGAGATTGGCGTTCAATTGCCGACGCAGCGCATCGATCGTCAATCTCGGCATGTCGATTCCGCTTACCAGGGTGCCGGCGCTGCGAAACGGCGTGGACGACGGGCAGGCCCCGGCACAGATGCCGCAGGATGCGCACAAGGCTGCATCGACCTGCGCCTGCATCTTGTAGCTGCCCTTGCGGGTGTGGGGAATGAGCCGCACCGCTTCGTAGGGGCAGTCGGCGACACAGCGCCCGCAGCCGTTGCAGTCGGGCGGGCTGACGTGCGCCACCGGATCGGGTTTCGCTCCGCGCAGCAGGGGTGCTGCGGTCAGCAGCAGCGTGGCGCCGAACGCGATAGCCCAGGTCATCGCCGGCGAGGTTTGATACATCAGCGGATGGATGAACAGATAGAACCAGTCGAGCGTGATCTGTGCCGGCTCGGTGGCAAGATCCGCGGGTGCCGCACTCATCACCGGTTTCACCGCCGACAGCACCAGCAATGCGCCCAAGGTACCCCAGGCGAGCCGGCGCGGCGGCGCGATGTCGGCGCGGCTGATGCGCTGGATATGCACCCACATCGCCAGCAGGAGCAGCAGCGGAATGCCGATGTGCAGAAACGACAGCAGCGAGAACAGGCGGTCGTTGACCGCATCCGGAACCAGGAAGTTGCGCGCCAGCGGCTCGCTGAACAACGGCATCCAGTCGAGCCACTCCATGGTGGCGGTAGCCGAAAACTGCGCCACCCGGTCCCACACCAGCCAGTAGCCGCCGATCCCGGAGGCATACGCAAACCACAGCAGCGGTACTCCGGTGACCCATGAGAACCAGCGGAACCCCCGATAGCGGGCGTTGACGGTTTCCCTGGCGAGATGCAGCATCATCACCACGACGAAGGCATCTGCAGCATACCGGTGCAGGCTGCGCATCACGCCGCCGGCAAACCACTGGCCGTGCGTGATCCGTTCGACCGAGTCGTAAGCCTCGCTTACCCCGGTGTCGAAAAAGGCGTAAAGATAAACCCCGCTCGCCGCCATCACCCAGAAAAAATAAAACCCGAGCGCGCCGAGATGGCGCAGGGGATTGTCGCGGGCGCCGAAAGCCCGGTCGAACACGGTTTCAATCGCGCGAAAGGCGCCGAGCGCCTGCATGCGGATGCCCGAGACCATGGTTTTAGAGGAAGTGGTTTTGGAGGAAGCGGCTTGGACGGAGTGGTTTCGCGAAAAGAGATTGTGCGGGAAGTCAAACGCGGTTTTCATGCTAGCAGCCCCGCCGCGACGTTGAATTGACCGGCATCAAGACCGGGACAGGCATCAGTGGCGGAACTGAAATCCGTCGGCGGCGTGAAATTCCACCACAACCACCTGTGCCGGTTCCAGAGACAGGGTTTGCTCGGCACGATAGCTGAATTCGCCCCGGGCGTTGTCCGCAAGCCGTGCGCTCAGCCGATGCTGGCCGGCGGGGATGACAAAGCGCCGATACACCGAAGCCGAACCGTCTCCAGACAGTCCAGAGGGCGGCAATATGGCATGCAGCAGCAGCGCGTCGTCGAGTTCCAGCTCGACGATCACCGGCGCGCGTTGGCGGGGGCAATCCTGGCGGATGCGCATGTTCGGCGGCATTTTTGCCAATTCTTCGTCGCTGCGCTCACGGCATTCGCCGACGCGCTGTGCGCCGTGGGTGAACGAAAGTTTCAGCACCGCCTGGTCGGGTTGCAGGTGGATATAGACGGGTGCGGTCGAGAAATAGCCGATCGCGGCGGCGAACAGTCCGTACAGCAGCGCCTGGCCGATCACGCGCATGGCGGCATTCATGCGGGCGCCTCTTTGTCGAAATAGGTGAAGGCGTCGGAAAAGCACGCGTCTTCCGCCAGTCCCTGGGCGATGAATTCCGGGTAGGCGCTCTGCACCATTTTCATCGAACCGCAGGCATAGAGCTCGTAGCCCTGCAGGGTGGGAAAGTCTTCGAGTATGGCCTGGTGCACCAGGCCGGTTCGCCCGGTCCAGTTGTCCTCCGGCTTCGGCTCGGAGAGTACCGGCACGAAACTGAAGTTCGGGTGTTCGCGCTCCCAGCGCTGCGGCAAATGAATCATGTAGAGGTCCTTGTGCGAGCGCACTCCCCAGTAGAGCACCATCGGCCGGCGCACGTCGCGCTCGAATGCGAACTCGAGCATGCTCTTGACCGGGGCGAAGCCGGTGGCGCCGGCGACGAAAATGATCGGGCGCGGGCTTTCCTCCTGCAGGGCGAAAGATCCGAACGGACCGCAGAAGGACAGCCGGTCGCCAACCTTCATCCGCGTGAACACGTGGGTGGTGAAGCGTCCGCCGGGAATCAGGCGCACGTGCAGCTCGATGAACTCGCTCGCGCCCGGTGCGGTGGCAAAGGAAAAGCTACGGGTCTCGCCGTTTTCCAGCACGATATTGATGTACTGTCCCGGCCGGTAATCGAGGGGTTCAAGCCCTTCGGGTTTCAGCCGCAGCAACATCACTTCCGGCGCGAGACGCTCCATGTGCGCGACCGTCGCCCGCCATTGCCGCGTCTGCTCGACCTCGATTTCGAGGTCCTCGAGGGGGCTGGCGCAGCACAGCAGCAGCCTGCCGGCGGCCTTCTCGGCATCGCTCAACGCCGATCTCTGATAGACGCCGTGATCGACGCTGCCGTGCACCAGCGTTGCCTTGCACACGCCGCAGCCGCCGCTGCGGCAATCGTAGGGCAGCGCGATGCCCTGGCGCAGTCCCGCCTCCAGCAGCGTCTCGCCATCGCGCACTGCCACGGACGCATTCCCCGGCCGGATGGAGATGCGGAATTCGCCGCGCCGGCGCGTGGCGCCCAGCCACGGCACGGCCAGCAGCAGCAGCGTCGCGCCAAAGGCGAGCAGCCACACTGACCCGGCCGACCAACGATAGATCAGCGGATACAGCGGCAGATAGAACCAGTCGAGCCCGATCTGCGCGGCAACGCTGGAAAGCTCGGCCCGGCCCTGGCTCAGCGCCGGCTTGAGCGCCGCGAGCACGAGCAGCGCAGCGCCGAGCATGATGGCGACTTGGCGCGGCGGATTGATCTGCGCGCGCGGCACGCGCTGGGTGTGCACCCACATCAGGATCAGCAACCCCAGCGGGATGCCGATGTGCAGGAAAGACAGCAGCGAGAACAGCCGGTCGTTGACGCTGCCCTCGTAGGCGAAGTTGGCGGCCAGCGACCCGGCGAAGAACGGAAACCAGTCGAACCACTCCGCGGTGGCAGTGGCCACGAACTGCGCGAGGCGATCCCAGGGCAGCATGTAGCCGTTGATGCCGCTGGCGTAAACCAGCCACAGCAGCGCCACGCCGGTCACCCAGGAGAACCAGCGGAAGTTGCGGTAGCGGTTGAAGGCGAAGTAACGCAGCATGTGCACCAGCATGGTGAGGACCATGCCGTCGGAGGCGTAACGATGGAGGCTGCGCATCGCGCCGCCGAGATACCAGTGCCCGTGCGTGAGCCGCTCCACCGAGTCGTACGCCCCGGTCACGCTGGTATCGAAGAATGCATACAGGTAGAGGCCGCTGGCGAGCGCGATCCAGAACAGGAAAAAACTGATCGCGCCGAGGTGATACAGCGGATTGAGCGCCTGCCCGAAGAACAGATTGAAGCCGTTCTCGATGCGCAGAAACAGCCACTGGGCACCGCGCTGCAGGGCCCGGATCATGGCGCAGTCCTCCCGATAGCGCGGCCGCGCGGTGCTACTGGCAGATTGTTCATCGATGGCGGTTGGCAGCGGCCGGTGCGCCCCGCATTGCTTTCTGCGCGGCGACACAAACCCACGTTTGCATGCTACCTGCGGACGGGAAGCTTCGAATTGATGCGAATCAAGCGCCGGGGATCAGCCGGCGCGCTGGCTGCGCCACTCGCGCAGCAGCGAAGTCACACCGGCGCCGAGGATCAGCAGGCCAATGGCCATGCCCACGAACAGCGAATAGTCGAGCCGGTAGCGGCCGCTAGAACGGTCGTAGACGGTGCAGAACAAACGCACCTTTTCCACCAGCATGCGCCAGTCACCGGCCGGCACCGGCGCGCCGGTGATGATCTGCTTTAGCGGCTCGATCAGCATCGGGATCTGGAAACTCTCGCCGTAAATCTGCCGGTAGACGCGGCCTTCGCCGTCCAGCACCGTGACCTGGGTGACATGGTCGAAGCCCTTCGGCGTAGCGTACCAGGTAAAGCCGAACGCCCGCGTAAGGGCCTCGACCCGGTCTGGTGCCGGGCTGAGAAAGTCCCAGTCGGGATCGGTGATGCGGTGTTGCGCGGCGAAAGTACGCATCGCCTGCGGGGTGTCGAAGGGCTGGTTGAAACCGATGGTCACAACGGCAAAACTGCCCGGCCCGAACGTGCGTCGCGCCTCCCTGACGGCGCCATCGAGGAAACGCACCGTGGTCGGGCACACCTGGCTGCAGCCGGTATAGACAAAGGTCACCAGCAGCGGCTTGCCGCCATAGTCGGCCAGCCGGCGCGGCCGGCCGTAACTGTCGGTAAAGGCGTAATCGCCGATACGACTGCCGATGACGCGCTGACTCAGCTCAATGGCCCTGGCGCCGTCGGGCTCCGTCACCTCTGCGCGCGCGCCCGTCGCCCCGACTGCGAATACGATGGCCGCAGCCAATCCGATATGCCGGCCGTTCATCCGACTGTTTCCTTATTCAAGGGCTCGACGCGATGGTTCCGGCAAACCGGGCCGTCAACGAAGGGCCGATTCGAGCATCGCCGCGCCAAGGAGCAGCGAAAGCTGCACCAGCGAAGCGAAGAAACTGGCCATCGCATTCTTGCGGCTGGGCTCCCGCACCAGCTTTATGGCCTTGAGGATGAACCAGGCGCCGCCCGCGGCGGCGCCGGCCAGGTAGAGCCAGCCGCTGCCATAGACCACCGGCAGCAGTGACACCGCCACCAGCAGCACGGTGTTGGCCAGTATCACGCGCGCGCTGCGCGCCGAGCCGATCACCGCGGGCAGCATCGGCACCTGCGCCGCGACGTAATCGTCTCGGTAGGCGATCGCCAGACTCCAGAAGTGCGACGGCGTCCACAGAAACAGCACGATGGCGAGGATCAACGGCTGCGCCGGCAGGCCCGGCGAAACCGCAGCTGCGCCGGCCAGCACGGCAAAACTGCCGGCCAGGCCGCCGATCACGATGTTCATCCATGTGCGCCGCTTGAGCCACACCGTGTAGACGACTGCGTAGAAAAACGCGCCGAGAAAAACATAGAGTGCGGTCAACGCATTGAGCGCCCAGCCGGCAGCGAGTACCGCGCCGGCGGTGAGCGCCATGATCAGCCACAGCCAGCGCGCGTCGTGCACGGCTGCCCCGGTCACGAAGGGACGCCTGCGGGTGCGGGTCATGCGCGCGTCGATGTCCCGCTCGACGTACTGGTTGAAGGCGCCGGCAGATGCCGAGGCCACCATCACCGACAGCGCCAGCACCAGCATCTGCCCGCCCGACAGCGCCGCCCCCGGGGTGATTGCCGCCGCGGCAAGCGCGGTCCAGGTGATGACGATCCCGATCCTCAGCTTGAACAGATTGAGTATGGTCTTCACGTCCGCCTCCTTCTATGCGCGCTCGATACTTGCGCGCCGCCCGTCTGTCGCTTATCCGCTGCGGCCCCGAGCGGCGGGCTTTCGAGCCGGCCCCTTCTCGTCACGTGGCTGCGCATGCGGCGTTTACCCCAGGAGCCAGACCTGCGACAGGTACTTCCAGTTGACGAAGTAGTACAGAACGAATGCGACCAGGAAGACCATGGCGAACACGAAAGTTCCGGGCGCGGCGAAGCCTCCGAGGCCGATGCCACCGTGGCCCTCGATCGCCACGGCTACCGGCTGCAGCCTGTGTGGCACGATCGACGTGCTGTAGCTGTCGCGAGCGCCGATCTTCCTGCCCCACAACAGCGTGCCGACCGTGATCAGCAAATAGACTGCGCCACCGACGACCGCCGCGATTCCGGCGATCGCCATCAAGCCCATCATCAGGTAGGCCGTGCCGGGATACTCGTAAGGCATGGCCGCGCCGGTGAAAGCCATGTCCCAGTGGCGGCGCGATACGCCCAGCGTGCCCGCGCCCATCATGAACAGAGCGAACAGCGACATGCCGATGCCGAACAGGTAGGGCTGCCACTTGGCCAGCCCGGGCATGATCATTTCGCGGCGAAACAGCGTCGGCAGCAGGAAGTAGGTGAGGGACATGAACGCGAGCGTCGTCCCCACCACCACGGTTGCATGGAAGTGCCCGGGCACATAAATGGTGTTGTGAATAATCACGTTGAGCTGCTCGGTGCCCATCATCACGCCGGAGATGCCGCCAAGGAATCCGAAGCCGATCAGGGATATGAACATGCCGGAGAACACCGGGTTACCCCATGGCGCCTTGCGAATCCATTCGAACAGCCCGCGGTTGAAACCCTTCACGCGCTGCGCGACTTCGATCGATCCGGGAACCGTCAGCCCGTGCACCATGCTGGCCAGCACCGCGAGGTACATCGCGTAGCTGGTATTGAATATTTTCCACTCCGAACTGATTCCCGGGTCGGCGAGCAGATGGTGCGCGCTGGCCAGTTGCAGGAAAAAGATGTAAAGCAGGAACGCGCCGCGGCTGACCTTCTCTGACATCGGCTTGGCGCCGAAGACGATCGCGGCAATCGCGTACCACACCGCGACATGCGCGGCCACATTGATCTGCTGCGAGGAATGCCCGAACGCCCACCAGATGGTCTTGTACATCAGCGGGTCGATATAATTAATATAACCGATCGACCACAAAAAAGTCGGAATCAGAATGATGGCGCCGGATGCAATGGTGAAGATGGCGATGATGCAGGCAGTGAGCGCACCGAAAGTCACCAGCGGGATCGAGCCCTCGTATGTTTTCTCGGCACGGGCGACCACCAGCGTGCCCAGAAAGACGAAGCAGCCGATCAGCGCGCCCACCGCAAAGAGAATCAGGCCGAGGTAGAAATGCGGTGCGGCCGGCATCGGAGCATAGGAAGTCATCATCACACTGGAGCCGCCCTGGAAGATGGCGACGTTGGTGACGATCGCGCCGATCGCCATCAGCGCAAACCCGGCCCACGCGATGCGCGGCGTAGCGAGCCGGCTGCGCAGCAGCGTCGAGGAGCAGAAATACAGGATCGCCATCTCGAAGAAGATGATCCAGAAAATCAGCATGTCGATGCCGTGGGCGGTGAGGACCAGATAAAACTGGTCAGCCGGCAACAGGCGTACCGCCGGCCAACGTGTGAGCGTGACCAGCAGCGCGAGGATGCCGCCAAGCAGGAGCGCCAGGACGCCGGCGACCGCATTGGCCTTCATCAGCAATTCGGCGGACTTGTGAAACTGCAGCCCGGTGTCCGGGCAGATTCGATACGTCGCGGCATTGGCCATGTTGCCCCCCCTATTTCGTCTCGAGTACGTAGAGATTCGACACCATCATGTGGTGTCCGATGCCGCAGAATTCGTTGCACACCACGGAGTACTTGCCGGCGCGTGTCGGCGTGATGGTGTAGACCCCTTCGTAACCCGGGATCACCTGGATGTTGAGGTTTTCCGGCTGCAGCGAGAACGAGTGCAGGTAATCCATCGACGAAAGATGCAGGCGGTAGCTCTGGCCTTTCTCCAGTTCCAGAATCGGCCACCATTGCCACAGGCGCGCGATCATGTAGACGTCGCTGCCGGCCGGCGGACGGACCACCGGGATCTGCTGGTCGGTTTCGGTGCGCACCGTGAACTTGTCCACCATCTCCTGGGTCTTCCTGCTGAACGCCTCGGGCGTGGTTCGGTAGGCTTCGTTCGAGAGGTTCTGTTTTCCGAAGACATGCCAGAACGGCATCATAAAAAACATGGTCAGGCACCAGACCAGCGCGATGGCAATCCAGGTGCCTTCGACCCGATCCAGCGGCTGTTTCCACCAGATCCTGGTACTCGGCGGCAGTAGCGAGCTCATGAAAGCTTCTCCTTTAATGGAAGAATGCGCCGCCGGCTACTTGGCGATCGGGATGGTGACAATTTCCATCACGCCCCAGAGGATGTAGAACACGGTGGGCATGGTGACGCCGATGAACAGCAGAAGAAACGGGTTATCCAGGATCTGCTGCATGACCGGAACCTTCTCGCCTTCCGAGCCGGGCTCGGCCTGAAGGGTGGTGGAATCGTTCGGATTTGCCATTTTCTATCCCTCCTCTTCGTTTGCCCGTCAGGCGGGCCGGCTTGCTCTTACGCTGGCGAAGTTACGCTTTCGAATCAAAAAGAAAATTGATTCGCATCAAGAAATAAAATTGTCGGCGGCGAAGCCGGGGCGCCGCGGCGCAACAAATCTCCTAGAATGTTCGCCATGCCGGGCGCCGCCGCGCCCGCAGTCCACCCGCACCGAGATCGCCGCGAATGAACCAGACCTCCCAAACTCAAGTCGCCGCCTGGCTGCTGGCCTGCTGCGCGCTCGTCTTCATCATGGTCGTGGTCGGCGGCGTCACGCGCCTTACCCATTCCGGCCTGTCGATCGCCGAGTGGAAGCCGCTGGTCGGGACACTGCCGCCGCTGAACGTGGCGCAGTGGGAAGAGACGTTCCAGAAGTACCGGGCCACCCCCGAGTATCAGAAGGTCAACCGCGGAATGTCGCTCGACGAGTTCAAAGGCATCTTCTGGTGGGAGTACTTCCACCGCCTGCTCGGGCGCGCGATCGGGATCGCATTCCTGCTGCCCTTTCTCTACTTTCTGTTGCGCAGAAAGATCGACGGGAAGATGGCGCTGAAACTTGGCGGCATCTTCCTGCTCGGCGGCCTGCAGGGCGCGATGGGCTGGTACATGGTGAAAAGCGGACTGGTCGACAATCCGCGGGTGAGCCAGTACCGGCTCACCGCGCATCTGGGCATCGCGCTGCTGATCTACTGCGCCATGCTGTGGATCGCGCTGGATCTCCTCAAACCGGTCAGGTTCGCGGCTTCCGGCGCGCGCCGCCGCCTTGGGCGCTACGCGCTGGCGCTAGCCGGCCTGATTTTCCTGATGGCATTGAGCGGCGGATTCGTCGCCGGCATCCGCGCCGGCTTCGCCTACAACACCTTTCCGCTGATGAACGGCCACCTGGTTCCGCCGGAGATTCTGATGCTGGAACCCTGGTACGAAAATCTCTTCAGCAACATGGCGATGGTGCAGTTCAATCACCGCATGCTGGCCTGGCTGCTGATGTTGCTGGTGCCGGCATTCTGGCTCGCCGCGCGGCGGATCGCGCTGCCGCGACGGGCACGCCTTGCCATCCATGCGTTGGCCGCAATGCTGGCAATCCAGGTGGCGCTCGGGGTTTCTACGCTGTTACTGGTGGTGCCGGTGCCGCTGGCGGCCGCCCACCAGGGCGGCGCCGTTCTGCTGCTGAGCGCGGCGCTTTGGGCCGGCCATGAATTGCAGGCCGACTGAGCAGCCAGGCTGCTGAGCGGCCGGTATCAGGCGTCGCAGAAGCGGGCCAGTATCGCCATCGGGCGCACACCCGATTGCAGCCAGTTCAAACTGGCGTAGCGTTGCTGCATGGTGGCGCACACGCCATCTGAAGTGCCGGTGGCGCCCACCTGGGTCATGGCCAGCAGCAGCACCGCACTGGCGGCAATGGCCACACCGCAGCGGAACAGGAATTGAATCATGGGTGAACGCATCCCGCTTCCTTTGCACTTTGCATGTGATCAATAGTGCTGCCGCGCGAGGCGGCTATCCTTGATGCCCATCAAGGATTTCCGGGTTACGGTTGATCGCGTCATCCGGCTTGCCTTATAAATCGGCGGGAGTGCGGACGACTTTGCGTCCCTGGACAGTGTTCAACCCGACCGTGTCTTTTATATCCATGTCTTCTACATCCATGTCTTCCAAATCTCTTCGGGACTCGCCGCGCTACTGGACGCATCAGGTTGCAATCGGCGCGGTGGTTCTGGTGCTGGCGATTCTTGCGAGCAGCGCCTATTTGCGCCAGAGCGCGATTCTGGCGGCCTGCGCCGATCCACCGGTATGCTCTTCACAGACGATCGCCGGTAATGCATTGCGCGAGCAACCTGCCGGCGCATCGGCAGCGCGCATGCTTCACCGCCTGAGCGCCAGCGCTGCCGGTGCAGCGGTTGTACTGATCGCCTACCTTTGCTGGATGCAGACGCCGCGGGTGCGCGCGGAGGTCGCCATTTCGTCGGCGCTGCTGGCGATTGTCGTTTTTCTCGCTGCGCTCGGCAGATTTTCGACCACGCCGTCGCCAGCGGTCACACTCGGCAATCTGGTCGGCGGCATGGCGCTGCTCGGGCTGCTGCACTGGATGTGGCTGCGCACCTCGCCCGCTGCCGGGGCCGCGGGGGCGCCGTACCGGAAAACCGCGCCGTGGGCCGCCATCGCCCTCGCCTTCGCAGCACTGGAGTTCCTTCTCGGTTCCCTGTTGAGCGCCGGCAAAACCGGAGTGGAGTTGCAACTCGATCCGGCGCAGGCGTTGAAGCTGGCGCATTCCCTTGGCGGAGTCGCATTGTTGGCGCTGGTCGGCGCCCTGGCGCTGCGCTCGCCGTTGCTGCAGGGCCGTGGACGCATGTCAAGACCGCTGGCATTCGTCCTCGCGGTCTTGCTTGCCGGGACCGGCTGGATTGCCGGGCAGTCCGCTCCCCCGGTCGCCAGCACCGTTCTGCACAACCTGCTCGCGGCTGCCCTGCTGATGGCGCTTGCCACGGTTACGCATGCGATGCACGACCAAAAGATAAAAAGCGCGGGTGGTTGATGCGCATCGAGGACGCAATCCTTTGGCACCCCGGAGTGCCTTCACGTCGACCGGTAAGCCCGATGTGGAGATCCACTGCGGACATCGTCGGCGACTTCATGAACTCGGTCCGCTTCGAAGGAGCCCGTTCCAATTCCGCGCGGTTCCAAACGGACCGGTACTGAGAAGGAACTCCCCCATGCCCACCGTCCTGGATGTGCGCGGCCTTGATCCGCCGGAACCGATGGAACGCGTTCTCAATGCGCTGGGCGAACTCGGCCCCGACGAGCATTTGCTGATGATCATCGACCGGCAGCCGCGTCCGCTTTACCGGATCCTGCACAACAACGGTTACGAGTACTGGGAAACGTTCAAGCCCGAGGGCATCTTCGAGATCCGGATCTGGCGTCAGCGGTGAGCCGGCATTCTCTGGCCTTCGAGAAAGCGCCGATGCTGTCGGTACCGTTGCGCTTTTTCCTAACTGCCCCCTTTTTCGCGCTCGCTGCCGCTACCGTTCTGGCATGGACGGGCCCGGATGCGTTTGCTTCACGCTGGACACCCACACTTCTTGCCGCCACCCACCTGGTGACGCTGGGATTCCTGACCATGGTAATGATCGGGGCACTGCTGCAGGTGCTGCCGGTGGTGGCCGGCGCCGCAGTACCCGCGCCGAGTCTGGTTGCCGCTGCGGTGCATGTCCCTCTCTCGGGCGGAACGTTGTTACTTGCCGCCGGGCTGGCAACCGGCGCACCGGCGCTGCTGAAGTTTGCTTTGCCTCTGCTGGCGGGCGCGTTCGGCATACTGCTCTGGGCCGCCGCCCATGCACTGTGGCGCGCACCCGTGGACAGCGCAGCGGTGACGGCGATGAGACTTGCCGTCGCTGCGCTGCTGGCGACAGCCCTGTTGGGGCTTATCCTGGCGGTTGCGCTCGCCCGCGGCTGGATGCTGCCGCTGATTACGCTAACGGACCTGCACCTGCAATGGGGTCTGATCGGCTGGGTCGGACTTCTGGTCTCCGGTGTCGCAACTCAAGTCATGCCGATGTTTCAGGCCACCTCCCCGTTCTCCCAGAATGGCATTCGTTGGCTCGTGCGATTCGTTTTCTTCGTTCTCATGGTATCGACCATCTTGGGGCTGGTTGCACCCGCGGACACAACGCTGCGGTTCGCCACCGAGGCATGCCTGGCACTTTCGGCAGCCGCTTTCGCCGCCTACACGCTGTATCGGTTGCAGGGTCGCCGGCGGCGTTTTCGGGATGCGACCACGACCCTATGGGTCTCAGGAACACTCTGCGCGCTCGGCGCGGTCCTGCTTTGGGGCGGAGCGCAGATCTGGCAACCGGTCCGGGACTCGCGCGCCTATGCGCCTCTGCTCGGCATGCTCATCATTCCGGGATTCGGCGTTTCGGTAATCAATGGCATGCTCTACAAGATCGTCCCGCTCCTAACCTGGCTGGCAATGCAGAACGAAGTGCGCGGCCGAGCGGCGCCGCCGAACGTCAAGATCATTCTGCCGGCCGGACCAACGCAATGGCAGGCGCAGATGCACCTGCTGGCACTGGTAATGCTGTTCAGTGCCGCGATCTGGCCGCAGTTTGTTTTTTATCCGGCGTTGGCGGCGTACGCTCTTTCTTCGGCATTCCTTTGGAAGAACCTCGTCTATTCCTGTGGGGTTCACCGACGGTTCGTGCGCACATTGCGCGACACGCCCTAGATTGCGGCAATCCTGCGGTGTCAGTGCGCGGTGCAATGTCTGGTGACGCTAACCAGGAATACGAAGTGGTGGAGCGCGACCGCCAGGTCTATTTCCACCAGGCGAACTGACAGGGAAAGAGCAAAGACAAAAGCGAACAGCGATACGACCGGGGGTGCCGGCCGCAGTTGAGAAGAATTTCTCTTTCCTCTTTCTTCCGCCTCTCGTCTCCCGCCTCTGAACTTATCGCGGCCCGGCGGCGTCGCGCCCGATCCGGCCGGAATCGACCTCCGGCAGCGCAATCGCGTCCAGCAGGCTGCGGGTATAGGCATGCCGCGGGCTGGCAAACAGTTCCGCGCAGGGGCCGGACTCCACTGCCTCGCCACTGCGCATCACCAGCACCCGGTCGCACAGTGCTCGCACCACCGAGAAGTCATGGCTGATGAAAATCAGCGCCCCGTCGGTCTTCAGTTCTCGGAGCAAAGTGAGGATCTGCGCTTGGGTGGACACATCCAGCCCCGACACCACTTCGTCCGCCATCACCAGTGCGGGCTTGAGTGCGATCGCCCGGGCGATGCCGACGCGCTCCAGCAAAGCCCCCGCCTCGCGCAGCCCCGATCAGCGACGCGTCCGTGGGCCAGCAGCGGCTGCGCCAGGATGGTGCCGATGCGGTGGCGCGGATTCAGCGACGACAGCGAATCCTGGAACACGAGCTGGAAGCGATGGCGCAACGGCCGCAATTCATCCTGCGACGGCCGGGTGATGTCGCGGCCCTCGAAATGCAGGCTGCCGGCAGTCGGCTGATACAGCCGCAACAGTGCGCGTGCGAGCGATGTCTTGCCGGAGCCGGACTAGCCAACTATGCCGATGGTTTCTCCGGGCTCCAGGCGCAGATCCACGTTGCGGAACAGCGTCACCAGCGGCGCCGCACCGAACAACGGCCGCCCTGCGCGGTCGGGGCACCCTCAACGACAACGACTTTGCTTCCAGCAATACCATCAGCCGGCCTTCCTGAAATGAAGATTTCCTGGATTGCTCATCAATGTATTCCCGCAAGGGCTCCCGCAGGACCGCGCCCGACGGCCCGCAGGCTGCCGGCATCACACCGGATTCTATGTTGGGTAGCGCATAGAAGGTCCCTGCTCCACAGTGTAAAAGATTGCATCACGCAAGGGACATGTGCTTCAAACAGGCGCCGCGGCCGAAAGCTTACCGCGTCTTCCCGGCATGAGGCCCGCTCCCTGGTGCGATTCAGAATTCCGTTACGAACAATCCCGTTACGAACGGCATTTCTTTATGGAGATACAAAACTATGCGTACACTTACCTCACTTTTCGCCGCGGGCCTGCTGGCCTGCTCGATGTCGGCCATCGCAGCAGATGACAACAACGTCAGTGCTCCCGATGACAGCAGTTTGGCCCGCAACGACGTCAACAGCGCCACCAACAACGCTGCCGATGATGGTCGCGGCACCGACGCCAACGCCGCCATTCCGGGCAACGTCGTGCGCGACGGTACAGCCAAAGCCGAGTACAACAATGAATGCGCCTGGGGCCTCGCCAACGGCCAGCATGTTCAGACGTCCTGCGCAATCAATATGACCGGCGAGAACGGCAAGACCTACTGCTTCAGCAGCGACAAGGCGATGGCAGCCTTTATGAAGGACCCGGCAAGAAACATGAGCAAGGCGGACGCCACTTACGGACGCTCGTAAGCTCGAAGTCCGGCATCACGGAGACGGCGCCTCACGGCGCCGTTTTTTATGTGTCTGCGTCGAGCGCAGCGGCCTCCCGATTCGGCCGCTCGGTAAGCTCCGGCGGCATCGGCTGCAGCAGATCGCCGTCACCGCGATCCTGTTTATCACCCACGACCTCGGCGTGGTGGCGAAGCTCTGTGAACAGGTTCTGGTGGTGCACGGCGGCCGGGCAATCCTATTGGCTTGCGCTCGTTGCGCCCCGAAGCGCCACACACCATTTCGTTGGCAAGCGTCTTAGGAACGCAGACCGCTCAGAATCGGCATGTTGTACAAAGAGTGTGACTACCAAGCCGTGACCTTCTGCTCCAACGGAGATTTCTAGAACGCCAAATTCGGCAGCCGCACTACTGCGGACACTTGGGATAACCGAGCACCGTCGACAACAAGCCGGGCAGCGACACGGACCCGCCTTCGGTCCAGAAGCGGCGGAATCCCTGCTCCGAGTGAGGCATCGAGAAATCGGTGCACACCGCCTTCTGCACTCGCTGCTTGTTGAGCTGCAGGTTCGCAAACGTGCCGAAGTGCAACAGGCCGGTCTGCGAAAAATGGCAGGTGCCGCAATATGGCGCGATCACCTGCCGGTACAGGCCGGCTTGCGATGCCCAGCCGGCAGGGACCGCTGCGTCGTTGGCACGGGTGCCCGGCGTGCCCGGGGTGCCGTTGTACAGCGTCGTGATCTGCGCGCTCACCGTCGGAGACGGATTCGATTCCAGGATCATGAAGTTGATACGGCGGATCTGTTCTTCCGCATTGGCGCGAGCCTGCGGGGAACTGAAGTGCAGGTGCGCTGGAACCAGCGGCATCAGGCTGGCACCAACGACGATCTTGCGGGTCGGGTCGTAGCGCCCGCCATGGCAGCTCAGGCAGGCATTGGGCACCGATTTCGGCCCCTGGCTGTCGAGGGTGGTCAAATAGCGTTTGCTGCTGGCGTCGGCGAACACTTCTTCGCGCGCATTCGCCGTGTCGGCCCTGGCCACTATCGGTCGTGCGTTCTCCCATGTGCCGAAGAACGCCCCCTGCGTAGAGGTGATGATGATGTTCAACGACTTGATGTCGGTCCCATTCTCGCCAGCGGCGGCAAGCGCATTGCCATTGGGCGGCTGGTCGGGAGTCGGAAGGTGCCCGTGGCTGGTGGCCCAGCACATCGTGATGCGCGGCATATTGCTGAGCAACGTACAACTCACGCGCCGGCCCAGGCCCAGGTCATTCAGGTCGGCGAATGCCGCGATTGGCCATGTTGGCCCGCCCCCGCCGCCACCGTACTTCGAATCGTAGGTTTGCAGCCAGTCCGCTGAGAGAGACAGGAACCAGCCCGCATCGGGGCACTGCCATTGGGGCACAGTCCGCGACGCCTCGCACTGCTTGTCGTACAAGGCTGTCGATTCTCCGATGCTGCCCGGCCCGTTCGGCATGCTGAGGAAGACCCTGCCGGGAACCGGCACCACGCGCGACATCGCTGACGGCCAGGTGCTTGCCGCAGTGAGCACCCCGCCGGGCTCGTACACCGAGGCCACCTTCCATTGCTGGGAACCGGGCGCCTGCGCAGCGCTCTGCCACTGCGTCGCGTTACGCACGGTCACCGGCGCCGCAAGCGCGGTGCCGCTGACCTGGTAAGTCGCTACGCCGGGCACCTCTGGCCAGGTGAGGACAATCCTGCCGTCAGGCTGCGCAGCGGCGCTCAGGCTGCCCGGATCCTTTGGTTGCGGCGGCGTGAACGACGCTTCCTTGATGCCTGTCCGGCCGCGCGTATCGGTCAAGGTGACGCGGTAGGTCACTGCACGGCCCGGCGTCAGCGGGCCGGGATCGGTGGCTTTCAACGCATCGGGCGACGCGACGGACAGCGGCACCGGCGTGGCGCTCGGCACCAGCCGCTCAACCTTCACAGTGGGCGTCTGTGCCGGAGCCGGCGTGGGCTGCGCGCTTTTTGCGGTCTGCTCAGGGCCTCCCAGCGACGCATTCTGGATGGTTGCCGTCTGCAGCGTCCAGCTCACCACTGCCGATACCGGCGTGCCGCTGACCTGCACCGTGGCCGGCTCGGCCTCCGGTGAACTGACGACCGGCGCATTCGGCGGGACTGCCGGACTGGCTGCGATCGGGGCCGCCCGCAGCCCCGTGGCCGCGAGGAGCTGGCGGAACGCCGGCGCGAGATCCAGCTCGGCGAGATTCTCGAAAGTAAAGCCGACATAGATCATGCGGCCGCGGCCGTAGGGATGGGAGGTGGCGACCGGCGTCGCCGGGCCGGCAGCCTTCGTGGCGGCCGGCAAGGTGGTGAACAGTACGGCGGCGCCGGCCGGATTGACCAGGCTGAACTGCGACTCCACCGCCCCGCCTTTGCCGACATTGAACTGTGTGCCGTCGGATGCATGGACGGTGCCGGGCAGGAAGCGCTGGGCCAGGCCCTTGCCGCCGCGAACGCCGAGGACCTCGGACAGGAACGGCCATTTTGCTTTCTCCCAGGTGTCCTCGGCACCCAGCACCTTGCTCACATAGCCCGGCGAAACGAGAATCACCACACCGCCCGTTTCTTCGAGGTAGCGGCGCACGGTTTTTTCATCCTCGATGCTGAGGACCGCCGTGTTGTCAGCGTTGCCGCCGTAGCTCGCGCCCGTGTACCAGAGGACGAGCGAGAACCGGCGCAGCCGCTCAATGCCGGGACCGCTCGAATATGGTTTGACGGTCTCGACCGACCATGCGTTCCCATCGCCGCCGACGGCGTCGGCAACGAGCTGGCGGAAGATGCGGTCGGAGGGCGAAAGACGCTTGTCGCCCGGGGTGTGATTGTTGTCCGATAAATCGTCGTCGACGAGCAGAATGCGCAGTGAACCGGCGGCGGCGGGCGCCGGCAGGCTTGCGGCAGTTGGTGCCGCTCGCCGCGTCGGCTTGTCCACTGCGAGTGCGTCAAAATAGGGAAACGCGGTGACGATCAGGACCAGCGAGAGTAGCGAAAGAAAATTCATTGCAGCCTCTTTTCGCTCGTCGGACCGACGGCGTAGTTTGGTAGTTATTGTTGTCAATGTGAAGCGACGCTTCTCTGTCGCCCGGGGTGTCGCTGCGGCAATTCGCCCTCCGTGACTTTTGCCACATTCGACCATTCGGGTCAATGACAATACCGCTCGGAGACACGATAACAACGGTGAGGGTTTGTTGCATCGTAAGGGTATCGGCGGGGTTGAAGTTATTTTGTCAAGCCATGACGGTGTTCTGTCGTCACGAATCGCCGGTTTGACACGGCGCCATTGCGCACGGTACAAGGAGCGCATGTCCTCGAGGCGAGGACGCCGCGCTGCAGAGAGTACAGTTGATATCCGGGAGGAGCGATATGGGCGGGGAGTGGATCGAAATCAAGGCCGCCGACGGCGGCAGATTCAGGGGTTATCTCGCCGCGCCCAAGTCGGGCAAGGGCCCCGGGATCGTGCTTTGCCAGGAGATTTTCGGCATCAACGCCTACATCCGCGAAGTCGCCGACTACTATGCCGAGGAAGGCTACGTGGTGCTGGCGCCCGACCTGTTCTGGCGCCTCGAAAAGGACGTTGAGCTCGGGTACACCGAAGACGACTGGAAGAAGGCCTTCGATTATTTCCAGCGCTTCGACACCGACAAGGGAATGGAAGACATTACCGCCGCGGTGCGCACGCTGCGCACCCGGACCGAGGTGGTCGGCAAGGTTGGCGCGCTCGGCTTCTGCCTCGGCGGGCGCATGGCCTACCTTGCTGCCGCGCGCTCCGGCGTGGATTGCGCGGTCGGCTACTACGGCGTCACCATCGACCAGTACCTGAACGAGGCCGCGAAGATCAAGGTGCCGGTGGTGCTGCACTTCGCCGCCAATGACAAATACGCTCCGCCGGAGACGGTGGACAAGATCAAGGCCGCGTTCAAGGATCGCAAGGACGTGGAGATCTACGTCTATCCGGGCGTGGATCATGCCTTCGCCCGCACCGGCGGCATGCACTACGACCGGCCTTCGCACATGATGGCGCACTCGCGCTCAATCGCGCTGTTCCGCCGCGTGATGGGCCCGCATTACGACCTGTCGGCGCTGTGGGAAGCGCACACCATGCACGAGTTCGGCACCCGCGATGTCGACGCCACCATGAACACCATGGTGGCGGAGCCGTACGTCAACCACATCCCGACCATGACCGGCGGCATCGGTCACGACCATCTTAAGCGCTTCTACAAGCACCACTTCATTCCGAAGACGCCGAAGGACACGATGCTGGTGCCGATCTCACGCACCATCGGCGCCGACCGGCTTGTGGACGAAATGCTGTTCTGCTTCACCCACGACATCGAGATCGACTGGATGCTGCCGGGCATCCCGCCGACCGGCAAATATGTGCAGATTCCGCTGGTGGCGATCGTCAACTTCCGCGGCGACAAGCTCTACCACGAGCACATCTATTGGGACCAGGCCTCGGTGCTGGTGCAGATCGGCGTGCTCGACCCGAAAGGCCTGCCGATCGCCGGCGCGGAAACCGCGAAAAAGCTGGTGGACGAAAAACTGCCGTCGAACGCGTTGATGACAAATTGGGCCTCCAGCGAAGGCCAACCTTAGAACCGGACTTCTGCCGCGGCAACGCGCGGCGCGCCCCGGTGGTCAGGCGGGGAGAACAGTGGCGCCGCTTAGCGGGATCCCGTTGACGCTATTTGCAGACCTGCTTCAGCCACTCCTCTTCGCGGGAACCTTCCGCAACCGGGAAGAAGTCCATGCCGCCGGGCGGAATCATGTAGTTTTTCATCATCTCGTTGCGCTCGTTCAGCGTCAGCACGGCCGATACGCCAAGGGTCTTGTCATCGCAGCGCATCAGGTAACGAATCACCCGCAGCGCCGCAGCGCCCAGCGGCCGCTGTTGCGCTTCCGGCGGGCGGACATGAACATGGAACCGGACCGTGGTGCCTTGCGCTTCGACGCTTCGGCTGTCCAGGGTTGCGGTATCGGCTGCGCCGATCTGGGAGATTTCCTCGACGGTATAGCTGTCCTGGCCCCAGACAAGCGAGCTGGCACACAGTGCCATCGCGGCGAAGATCAATCTAGTTTTCATTTGTGCTCCTGAGTCGTAATCGGCGAAAGTCTGCGGCTGGCGCGAGTGTGCAACTGGACCTTAAACTCGCATCGCCGCGGACGCAGGCTGGTTCGACCAGCCACCGAGGCGGTCGGTTCAGCCTGGCCGTCATTCTATGCCGTGCCGGCGCCGGAAAGATGCGGCGAACTGCCCGGGATTGCCCGCAGGTCAGCGAATATCTCTGGCGCTCACTTTCTCGCGGATCGCATAAACCAGCGCGCGGATATATTTCATCGAAGGCACATCCGGCGGCTTGCCAATCTGCTTCCAGCGCCGCGCTTCGAAAAACAGGCAGGTTCTGAGCTCGGTGAGCGAGCCCGGGCGCTTTGCATGGGCGACCTCGGCACATTTTTCGACGGAGCCCCAGTACCTGAAGCCATCGAAGGTCAGCGCGAAGGGCTCGATCTTCGCCCAGGTTTCCTTGAACGACGGCACATCCGCCGGCGTCAGTTCAACGTTGCCGATTTCCTGGGCCATGCACGGATCACCGCGGAGTAAAGGTGGGACTTCAATGCGGAACAGTCCTCAAAGCACATCATGGAGGAACTGCAGGATCGCGACTTCATCCCGCCGCAGCGCCGGTACGGCGGGCTTGCGCCTTGGACGGCGCGGCGCAGCGCCGGAAACGGAAGGCGTAAGGCCCTGCAGATACGCGTGCAGCAGGGCCGGATGAATGTAGTATTGGCGACAGACCGAGCGGGTGTTGCCCAATCGCTCGGCCACCGCATCGATTGCGCTGAGGATGTTGCGCTTCGCATCGCGCTGGGTCGAGGCCGGACCCATGGCCCGCAATTCCACGCCTGCGAGCATGGTGCCACCCCAGGTGCGAAAGTCCTTGGCGGTGATCGCGCGGCCGGAGATCTCGCGCAGGTAATCGTTGACGTCGTCCGAGGTCACGGTTTCGCGCCCGCCGGAGCCATTCAGGTACTGGAACAGCTCCTGCCCGGGAAGGTCCTGGCAGCGCTGGACGATCCGGGCGATGCGCCGGTCGACGATCGAAATCGCGTGCTGCACGCCGCTCTTGCCGCGAAAACTGAACTGCAGCCGGGTGCCGTTCACCTGCACATGTTTCATGCGCAGGGTGGTCAGGCCGTAGGAATGATTCTCGCGGGCGTACTCGTCGTTTCCGACCCGGATCAGGGTCTTGTCCAGCAGTTGCACCACGGTGGCGAGTATCTGCCGCCGGCTGAGTTCCTGCGCCCGCAGGTCGCGTTCGGCCCGCTCCCGCACCAGGGGCAGGACTTCACTGAGTTCCAGCATGCGGCGGAATTTGGACTGGTCGCGCGCCTCGCGGTAACGCGGGTGGTAGCGGTACTGCTTGCGGCCGCGGGCGTCGCGCGCGGTGGCCTGGATATGGCCCCGGGGATCCGGACAAATCCAGACGTCGGTCCAGGCCGGCGGGATCGCCAGCGCGCTGATGCGGCGGCGCTGGTCGGGATCGGTGATCCGGGAACCGCCCGGGCGATAGAAAATCCAGCCCTTGCCGGCACGGCGGCGCGAGATGCCGGCCACGCCATCGGTCACATAGGTGAGCCCGGCGCGGCTGGCGGCCTTGCGGTGTTCGACGTTGCGCGAAATCGCCAACGACCACCCCCCAATGCCCGGGAAGCGGGCGCCGCCAAGATATGCCAATGTCGGCGAATCCGGCAAGCCCCCCTCGGACAAAACCCGGGTCGGACTGGCATCCGCCGGCTCAGCGCAACTCGAAAACCTGTGCCGCCACCACCTGGTCGGCCGCCACCAGCGCAATGGTCCAGCGCCCTGGCAGCGCCGCGATTTCGCTTTCCAGCGCGTGACCGATGCAGGCGGTCGCCTCGCCGCCGGCCGCGATCAGCTCGATCTCCTGTTCGTAGCCGGTGGAAACCTGGCCGTCGCCGGAGAACAGTGGCGGATGCGAAACCACTTTCACCAGGTCCAGTTCGCCATCCTCGAGCACACCGGTGACGCTCACGCAAAAACCGAAGCGGATGCCGGCGCGCGCGGGCAGGATCGAGGTTGCGTCGATCAGTTCGATACCCGCCGGAGCGCCGGCAGCATGCGCCACCCGCTGCTGGAAGGCGGGGGATGCGGTGCGGTAGATGCCGTAATCGAGAATGGTGCCGCGCAGGGTATGGTCCTGCAGCCGGCCGTGGTGCGCCGC
>LNFM01006783.1_pt1 | contig 36065 bp, 34 predicted proteins | sample 596031 | NCBI WGS metagenome assembly LNFM01 (sample SAMN04254537, study PRJNA301005) | activated carbon metagenome | isolation source: dual media filters at the Ann Arbor, Michigan drinking water treatment plant | place: USA: Ann Arbor | reverse complement strand
CGACCTTCACCGCCTTGGGCTGCGCGCCGCCCACCAGCGGGAAGGCCAGGGTCGACGCGGCGGCGGCCGTCTGCGTGATGAAGCGGCGGCGGGAGGGGGCGGGACGGGTCATGGGCTTCTCCTGAAGAAGTGCGGGGAGGTGAGGGGAACGAGCGTCAATGGAACTGCGCGCCGAGGGCCTTGCTGACCCACACCTTGGCGTCGATGCTGCCGACGCGCGACAGCTGCATCTGGTATTGGTAGCGGTCGGGCCGGTACAGGCCGTGCAGCCACTGCACGGGCCGGCCCTGGTCGTCGTGGATCAGCCGGGTGACGGCCAGCAGCGCCGAGCCGACGTTCACCGCCAGGTGCTGGGCCGAACTGGCGTCGGCCAGGCGCGCCGAGATGGTCTGCGTGGCGTGCCCGATGCGCACGCCGGCTTCTTCCAGCAGGATGAGCAACGGCTTCTTCGCCAGCTCGCGCTTGCCGAAGCCCTTCGCCAGCGCCGCCGGCACGTGGGTGGTGATGAGCGACAGCGGCCCTTCGCGCGTGGAGCGCACGCGCACGGCCTTCTGCACCGGCGCGCCCGCGGCCAGGCCCAGCGCTTCGGCCACGGCCTCGGGGGCGGGGATCACGTCGCAGTCGAGCACCTGCACCTTGGTGGCCAGGCCCATCGTGACGATGTTCTCCAGCAGGCCGGTGAGCTGGGCGCGCGAGCCGTCGACGTCGGCGCGGCGCGCGGCCGGCGCCCGGCGGGTGGGGACGGTGCCGCGCCCCGGTGCGCGTTCGATCAGGCCTTCTCCGGCCAGCTGTTCGAGCGCCTTCCGGATGGTCACGCGCGCCACGCCGAACTGCCCGGCCAGCGCCACCTCGCCCGGCAGGCCGGCGGCGAAGCGGCCTTCGGCCAGCTGTTCGCGCAGCACCAGGTAGATCTGGTGGTACTTCGGCAGCGGCAGGCCCTGGTTCATGGGGTGTGGACGCTAGGGCTGTCCTAATGTTCTGTCAATAGGACAAACTTCATGCTGCGGTCATCGCCCGGCGTCGATGGTTCAATCCGGGGCTTCCCCACCCCGCCAGGAGACCCCATGCCCGCACCGACCTTCGAGACCCTGCTCTACGCGGTGGAAGACGGCATCGCCACCGTGACACTGAACCGCCCCGACAAGCTCAACGCCTTCACCGCGCAGATGCGCGACGACCTGGTGGCCGTGTTCGACCACACCGACGCCGACGACGCCGTGCGCGCGGTCATCGTCACCGGCGCCGGGCGTGCCTTCTGTGCCGGGGCCGACCTGTCCAGCGGCGGCAAGACCTTCGACTACGCGGCGCGCGCCGAGGAAGCGCGCGAGGCCATGCGCGTGGGCGACGTCTACCGCGACGGCGGCGGCGTCGTCACGCTGCGCATGTACCGCAGCCTGAAGCCCATCCTGGGCGCCATCAACGGCGCCGCGGTGGGCATCGGCATGACCATGCAGCTGCCGATGGACCTGCGCCTGGCCAGCAACGAGGCGCGCTTCGGCTTCGTCTTCGCGCGCCGCGGCATCACGCCCGAGGCCGCCTCGTCCTGGTTCCTGCCGCGGCTGGTGGGGCTGCAGACGGCGCTCGAGTGGTGCTACACGGGCCGCGTGTTCGGCGCCGACGAAGCGCTGGCGCGCGGCCTGGTGCGCAGCGTGCATGCGCCGGCCGACCTGCTGCCCGCGGCCCGCGCGCTGGCGCGCGAGATCGCCGACAACACGGCCCCGGTGTCCATCGCGCTCACGCGCCAGATGATGTGGCGCATGGCCGGCGCGGCGCACCCGATGGACGCGCACCGGCTGGACAGCCGCGCCATCCAGTCGCGCGGGCGGTCGGCCGATGCGCGCGAAGGCGTGGGCGCGTTCCTGGAGAAGCGCACGCCCTCGTATCCCGACACGGTCTCGGGTGATCTGCCCGACTTCTTCGACTGGCGCAGCGAGCCGCCCTTCGTCTGACGCGACGAGGCCCGCGCAGGGCGGGCCTCGGTCGGTGCGCCGGGGCGCGGCGGCTACAGCTGCACGCCCTTGGTCAGCGCACCGTCCACCACCAGGTTGGTGCCGGTGATGAAGCTCGCCGCCGGGCTGGCCAGGAAGGCCACGGCGTTGGCCATTTCCTGCGGCGTGCCCATGCGGCCGGTCGGGTTCATGCCCAGCGCCATCTTGAAGAACTCGGGGTTGCCGGCCTCGATCTGCGTCCACACGCCGCCGGGGAAGTAGGTGTTGCCCGGCGACACCGTGTTGGCACGGATGCCCTTGCCCGCCAGGTGGTAGGCCAGGCCCTGCGTGTAGTGGATGATGGCCGCCTTGAAGGCGCCGTAGGGCCCCGAGGCGAAGTCGATCTCGCGGCCCGAGACGCTGCTGATGGTCACGATGGCCGGCTTGGCGCTCTTCTCCAGGAAGGGCATGGCGGCGTTGACCAGCCGCACCGTGCCCATCATGTCGACCTCGAAGCCCTTCTGCCAGGCGGCCTCGTCGGCGGCGATGGCCAGTGCGCTGACGTTGGCCACGGCGATGTCCAGGCCGCCGAGTTCTGCGGCAGCGTCGGCCACCCACTTGGCCAGGGCCGGGCCGTCGCCCACGTCGACCACGCTGCCGCTGACCTTCACGCCGTACTTGCCCATGGCCTTGACGGTGGCCGCCACCTCGTCGGCGTTGCGCGCGCAGAAGGCCACGTGCGCGCCTTCGGCGGCCAGCGTCTCCGCGATGGCGCGGCCGATGCCCTTGGTGCCGCCGGTGACGATGGCCTTCAGGCCCTTGAGTCCGAGATCCATGTTGATTCCTCCAGAGGGTTGACGTTGTCGAAGATGAACCGCCGCTCAGGGCGCGAGGTACTTCTTGCTGATGCCCGCGCCCACCGTGTACTTGGGGTCGACGAAGTTGCCCAGGCGCACCTGGCCGCACTGGCTCAGCATCATGTAGGCGTCCCAGCGGTCGAAGCCGAACTCGGCTTCCATCCACAGCACCAGTTCCTTGTAGGCGATGCGCGTGGCGTCTTCCAGCGGGCGCGCGCTGCCGATGGCCATGATCACGGCCTCGTTCTCCAGGCGCGGCCACTGCAGCTGCCAGCCCTTGATGAGGTCGACCTGGATGGTGGTGGTGCTGGCGAACTCCACCGCCGTGCCGCAGACCTCGCCGTCGCCCTGGCAGGCGTGTGCGTCGCCGATGAAGAGGCGCCCGCCCTCGGTCTGCACCGGCAGGTAGGTGATGCTGCCCGGGCCCATGTCGGGCAGGTCCATGTTGCCACCGTGCTGGTCGGGCGTGAGCGTGTTGATGGAGTCGATCTCCGGCGAGCAGCTCAGCGTGCCGATGTGCGGGCTTGCTCCAGTACACGCCGTCTTCGTCGACGTCGATCTTGCGCACGATCTCGGGCAGGTTCTCGGCCAGCAGCGCGGTGAAGCTGGTGCCGCTGAGCGCGCCGAACTGCGGGATCATGGCGCAGGTGCCGCGCGGGTTGGGGCCACGCGGCAGCATCTTCTCGATGTGCACGGCGATGACGTCGCCCTTCTGCGCGCCCTCCACCAGGATGGGCCCGTTCTGCGGGTTCACGAAGGGCATGGTCAGCACGCGCGAGGGCAGGTCCTGCTCGCTCTTCACCTTGCCTTCGAAGGCATCGCGCGTTTCCACCACCACGCGGTCGCCGGGCTTGACGGTCAGCACGGGGTCGGAATACGGACCGATGGTGTAGTGGTAAGTGCCCTGCAGCGCCTCGGTGAGCGAATGCGTCACCGGCGTGCGGCCCTGGGCGACGCCGCGCTGGCGCATGATGGAATGGTCGAGCCAGGTCATGGCCTGCGGTCCTTTCGAGGAGGGAGGAAATGGCCGGCGCATCATAGCCAGCACTGCGCACCTCCGCCCGGCCCGTCTCAGGGCCTGGCCGCCACCTTGCCGAACAGCTCCTGCGGCCCCGGCCCTTCGGGCTCGGTGTGGGCGATGCCGAAGTGGCAGTCGATGCAGGTCATCTTCTCGGCCACGGCCTTCTGGTGCCGCGCCTTGGCCTTGTCGGTCTGGCGCTCGGCGCTCATGGCCTCGGTGGAATGGCAGTTGCGGCATTCCAGCGAGTCGGTCTCCTTCATGCGTTTCCAGACGTGCGAGGCCATCTCCGCACGCTTGGCCTCGAACTTTTCCTTGGTGGCGATGCTGCCGGTGAGCGTGCCCCAGACCTCGCCCGAAGCCTGGATCTTGCGCCCCACCTTGTGCACCCAGTCGCGTGGCACGTGGCAGTCGGAGCACGAAGCGCGCACGCCGCTGCGGTTGGAAAAGTGCACCGTCTGCTTGTATTCGGCGTAGACGTTGTCGCGCATCTCGTGGCAGGACACGCAGAAGCCCAGCGTGTTGGTGGCTTCCATCGCGGTGTTCAACCCGCCCCAGAAGAGGATGCCGGCCAGGCCGCCGACGCTGAAGATGCCCAGGAGCGACCAGCGCGTGCTGGGCCGAGACAGCACGGCCCACCATCGGCGCAGGACGCCGGGGGGCTTGTCGCTGTGGTCTGTCATGTGGCGCCGCCCGGTTTGTTCTTGTGGTCAGGTGGGCGCCGCAGGCTCACCGAGACAGGATGTACTGCACGATGTTCTGCACCTCGGCCTTGTCCTTGGTCTTCAGCGCCGGGTGTTCCTCTTCCTTGCCGTCGATCTTCACCTTGGGGCTGGTGGTCACGTGCGCGGTCAGCTTCTGCTCGGCGTCGGCCTTGCCCTTGTACTTGCCGGCCGTCTCCTTGAAGGACGGACCGTCCTTCTTCTTGTCGACCGCGTGGCACTTCAGGCAATCGCTCTTCTTGAGCAGCGCCTGGGCAGCATCGGTGTCCATGGCGGCCATGGCCGCGGGCGCGGCCAGGCATGCAGCCAGCGGCAGCCAGGAGCTCAGTGCAAGTCGCAGGATCGAGCAGGTCATGGATCTCTCTTCACGTTGTCTGCGGGACCGCGCCTGCATGTGGACCGATCGTTGCACGGCCGGCTTCGAGCATGTTGATGTGGCTCAACCTTCGTGACGTCCGCCTGCCCGCCTGCCGAAAGTCGGCACGGGCACGCCTGTGCCTACACTGCGCGCCATGCAACTGCTTCTTGCCCCGATGGAGGGCCTGCTCGACCACAGCCTGCGCGACGTCATCACGCGCGCCGGCGGCATCGACCGCTGCGTGTCGGAGTTCATCCGCGTCACCGACCAGTGCCTGCCCGAGCGCGTGTTCACGCGCGTCATGCCCGAACTGCTGAACGGCAGCCGCACGCCGGCCGGCGTGCTGGTGCGCGGCCAGCTGCTGGGCTCCGACCCGGCGTGCATGGCCGACAACGCCGCCGTGCTGGCGTCGCTGGGCAGTGCGGGCGTCGATCTGAACTTCGGCTGTCCGGCGCCCACGGTCAACCGTCACCGTGGCGGCGCCGTGCTGCTGGACGAGCCGGACCTGGTGCACGACATCGTGGCCGCCGTGCGCCGCGCCGTGCCGACTGCCGTGCCGGTGTCGGCCAAGATGCGCCTCGGTCACCGCGACGAGTCGCGCATGATCGACAACGCCCAGGCCATCGAGGCCGCCGGCGCCTGCGAACTGGTGGTGCACGCCCGCACCAAGCTGCACGGCTACCGGCCGCCGGCGTACTGGGAGCAGGTGGCGCACATCCGGCAGGCCGTGCGCATCCCCGTGGTGGCCAACGGCGAGATCTGGAACGTCGCCGATGCGCAGCGCTGCCGCGAGGTGTCGGGTTGCGACGTCCTGATGATCGGCCGCGGCATGGTGGCCGATCCGGGGCTGGCGCTGGCCATCCGCGACCCCGGGGCGGCGCCGCTGGGCTGGCCGGTGCTGTGGCCCTTGCTGGGGCACTACTGGCGCCGCATCGCGGGGCACGTGGTGCCGCGGCACCGTGCCGGGCGGCTCAAGCAGTGGCTGAACCTGCTGCGCCGGCGCTACCCCGAGGCGCAGCTGGCCTTCGACGCGGTGCGCACGGAGAACGACCCGGCCTGGGTCGACGACTGGCTGGCGCGGCCGGCCTGAAACCCGCGGCTCAGGGCATCAGTTCGGCCACGGTGTCCCAGGGCTCGGGCGCCATACGGCCTTCGGGGCGCTGCGCCACCCCGCCCTGGGTGTCGAGCACCAGCGTCATGGGCAGCCGCCCGGGAGGCCCCGGCAGGGTGTGCGAGAAGGCGGGGTCGCCCGCCCACAGCACCGGCAGGGCCGGGCCGCGCGGGTCCATCAGGCGGACCGTGCGCACGCAGCTGTCCAGGTCGGCCGGCGTCCTGTCGACACGGATCAGCACGAGCTGGGCGACACGGCTGCGCGACCGCGCCGCGCTGCTGCGCTGGATGCACACGCTGAAGTCGTCGGCGGCCGTCGTGGGCGCGACGGAAGTCGCGATGCCGGCCGCCGGCCAGGACACCGCTGCTGCGCAGCGGCGCGCCGCCCGACCGCAACCTGCCCGTGCGGCTGGCCAGCGCCATCGAGCGGTTGCGCCAGGCGATGCCGGCGCGCGCCGCAGGCGGGATCAGCGGCAGGTGAAGCTGGCAGCGTCTTCCAGGCTGCCGCTGCCGTTGTAGCGCGCCACGGCGGGGTACGGGCACAGCGGGCGCGTGCGGTTGGCGGCCCAGCCGGCCGGCAGATCGGCGTTCACGCCGCCGGCATTGCCCGCGCCGCGCGCCCTGGCGATCAGGCGATCCGGCGCCGTGCCCTGTTCGACCCAGGCCACCAGTGCGGTCAGCGGATCGAACTGGTCGGTGGCCGGGCCGCCGGAGCAGTGGCCCATGCCCGGCACCCGGAAGAACCGCGCAAAGTCGGAGGCATCGCCGCCGTTGGCCGTTCGCAGGCCTTCGTACCAGGCGGCCGTGTCCGTCGCCGAGAAGATGGGGTCGCTGACGCCGTGGTAGACGATCATCTTCGCACCGCGGTTCTTCAGCGTCGACAGGTTGGTCGGGTTGGGTGGCGTCATGAAGGACATGCCCGACTCGGTGTAGGTCGCGTTCGTCGCGTTGATCTGCGCCACCAGCGTGTCGATGTTGGCGCCCAGCGTGAAGGCCGGACCGTTCAGGTTGGCAGGCTCGGGCGGGGTCTTGAAGATGTGGCCGACCGCGCCGGAATCGAGCGCCAGCGGCGCGGTGAACATCCAGAACGGGATGCCGCCGGCGCCATGCCCGCTGTCGTACGGGAAGCTCGAATAGACGGGCGTCCCGCTGCTCGTGAGGGTGCCGCTGAAGCGGGGCGCGATGGCCGTCTTCTGCGCCGCCGACAGACAGCTGCCGTCGCGCGCACCGGTGCAGGTGGGCACGTCGGCGTTGAAGTTGAAGGTGGCCTGGCAGGCCGCAGTGTCCTGGATCAGGCCGTCGGTGGCACCGTCCAGCGCATCGCACCTGGCCAGCACCCTGCTCGACACCAGGGCCCGTTCGGCGGCCGTGAACGACGACGACAGGTTGGCCGGATCGGTGGCCACGGTGCTCAGGCGCTGTGCGCTGGCGATGTTGGCCACCGCGGCCTTGGGCAGGTTGTAGCCCGGGGCACCGGCGAGGTAGCCGTCGTACTGGTCCGCGTAGCGCGCCGCGGTCACCATCGCGTGCCGTCCGCCGTTGGAGCAGCCGCCGAAGTAAGAGCGGTCGGGGCCCTTGCCGTAGGCCGTCTGCACCAGGCTCTTGGCCATGGGCGTGAGCTTGCCGACGGCCTGGTAGCCGTAGTCCAGCCGTGCCTGCGGGTCGATGCCCCAGGCCGAGCCCTGCGAGGCCAGGTGGCCGGCATCGGAACTCAGCACCGCAAAGCCCTGCATCAGTGCATGCGTGGTGGCGCCGCCGCCCGAAGCGCCGACGGCCGTGGAGACGTTGCCGTCGATGCCGCCGTTGCCCTGGTGGTAGAAGCGGCCGTTCCAGGCGCGGGGCAGTCGCATCTCGAACGAGATGGCGTAGGCCTGGCCGTCGACCGCGCTGGTGCGCTCGAACATCTTGCCGGTGACGAGGCAGTGCTCGGGCACCGGCTGGCCGGCCACCGTCAGGGTGCCTGCGGCCACCGTGGTGCCGCCGGTGATGCGGGTGTTGGCCAGCGTCGCCAGGCGACCCGGCAGGTCGGTGCAGGCGCCCGACAGGGCGGCGCCCGTGGCGGCAGACAACTGCGGCAGCGCGCCGTCGTCACCGCCGCAGCCGGCCAGGCCGAGCAGGACGATCGAGCCGGCCGCAGCCAGGGTCAGGCGCTGCACAGGGGCGCGGCGCGTGTCGGTTGAGTTCATGCTTGTCTCCGCCAGGGTGGGTTCTTCGGGGCGACGGCAGGGGTCGCTGTCGCCTTGGGGGGCCCTTAAACAATGGACCAGATGGTTAATTTACTTTGGCAGTTTGGCTGCACCCTCAGGGCAAACCCTCGCGCGGTGCGTGCTGCCTCGGCGCGCGCCGTCGCGGCGCCGGCCCGTCGCCCGCAGGCGACAATCCGTGCATGCCACGACGACGCGACCCCCAGGAAGACCTCACGCCTGCCGGCCGGCTGGAAGAAGGTCCGATGCAGGCCTTGCTGGGCTACCAGCTGGCGCAGGCCGCCATCGTCACCACGCGCTGCTTCGTGCACGCCGCCGGCGAACCGCTGGACCTGCGGCCGGTGGAATACACGATCCTTCAGCTTGTTTGCGATAACGTCGAAGTGACGCCTACCCGCCTGGCTAAGGCGCTGGCCCTCACCGCGCCCGGCGTGACGGTGTGGCTGGACCGCCTGGAGCAGCGCGGCCTGATCCGCCGCGAGCGCAGCGCCACCGACCGCCGCGCGCAGCACCTCAGTGCCACGCGCGCCGGGCGTGAGCTGGCATCTCGGGCCGTCGACGCCGTGCTACGGGCCGAGGCTGAAGAACTCCAGCCGCTCACTGCCGGCGAGCGGCAGATCCTGCTGGAGCTGCTGCACAAGGTGGCCAGGACCCGCCACCGCTGACGAGGCGACGGGCCGCTATCTGCCCAGGCCCATGCTCTTGCCGACCTCGGTGTACACCCGGGCACGCTCCTTCATGAAGGCGTCCATGCCGTCGAGGCCCACGTTGACGAGCTCGAAGCCGCTCTTGGCGGCCAGCTCCTTCATCTCGGGGTCGGCGTTCAAGGCGGCGAACAGGTCGGCCAGGCGCTTGCGCGCTTCCATCGGCGTCGACTTCGGCACGCCGACGCCGCGGAAGGCACCGTCGACCCAGTCGACCCCCAGTTCCTTGAAGGTCGGCACGTCGGGCATCAGCGGGTGGCGCTTGTCCATGGCCACCGCCAGTGCCCGCACCTTGCCCTTGTTGTTGATCGCAAAGGCCGTGTAGCTCATGGCCGCGTCGACGTGGCCGCCCAGCACGGCCATGGTCATGTCGCCGGTGCCCTTGTAGGGCACGTAGGTCGTCTTCACGCCGAAGGCCTGGTTCAGGCGCTCGTGCGCGGCGTGGTTGGCCGAGTTCTGGCCCGAGCCCCCGAGGTTGAGCTTGGCGGGGTCGGCCTTGGCGGCCTTGACGAAGTCGGCGAAGTTCCTGATGGGGCTGTTCTCGGGCACCACCAGCGCGTCCGGCGTGTAGTGGAACCAGAACACCGGCACGATGTCGTCGAGCTTGTACTGCACCTTGCCTTCCATCGGCTGCAGCACCATGTGCGGCAGGTTGATGCCGCCGATGGTCACGCCGTCGCCCGGCAGCGTGTTCATCGTGCTCCACAGCAGGGCGCCACCCGCGCCGGCCTTGTACTGGATGACGGTGTCCACCGCCGGGCAGCGCTTCTTCAGCACCATCTGCTGGTGGCGGGCCGACAGGTCGCTCTCGCCGCCGGGCGGGAAGGCCTGCCAGTACATGACGTTCTTGTCGGGGCAGGCCTGGGCCTGGGCGGGGGCGTGCGCCAGGACGCTCGTGGCCATGGCCACTGCCAGGACCAGCTGGGGGGGCATGCGCTGCATGAGGGGTGTCTCCGTCGAGGTTGATCTTCTGGCCACCCCGACGAGGCGCCGGCAGGGCCCGCCCCCGTCGCGCGGTGGTCGCAGATCATAGGCAGCGCCGGAGCGCAGGCGCAGAGGGTTGCACCGGAGGCGGTGCGCCCTCGATGGGCCGGGGACTCAGGCGTCCACGACCACCGTGTACTCGGCGCTCAGGCCGTCGGGGCCCGGCACGAAGGGGCGCGTCAGGGCGGCGCGGCCGGCGGGGCTCAGGCGGCTCCACAGGAAGTCGCGCGCGTTGCCGGGGTCGCCTTCGACGTAGAGCTGCGTCGTCAGCAACTCCTTCGTGCCGAGCTTCACCTTGGCGTGGATGTGCGGCGTGCGCCCCGAGTAGGTGGCCGGGCGGATGGTGCGGAAGCGGAACGCGCCCTCGGCCGACAGCGTGACGCGCCCGAAGCCCTGGAAGTCGGGGTCCATGCGCGCGCCGTCGCGCGGGTGGTCGTAGTGGCCGTCCTGGTCGCACTGCCAGATCTCGAACACGCCGCCCTTCAGCGGCTGGCCGGCGGGGTTGAGCACCCGACCGCTGACCCAGGCGGCCTGACCCTTGCCGTAGCGGCGCTCGCCGTGGCGCAGCAGGTCGAAGTCGTCGTCGCGCGGCATGGCCACGGGGTAGAAGGGCCCTTCGGTCTGCGACGGGGTCAGGGCCAGCCGGGACTGCGCACGGGCGTCCCTGATGAACACGGGGGCGGCCAGCAGGGCCGCACTGCCCAGCAACAGGCGGCGCCGCAGCCGCAGCGGCGACGGGCGGGACGGGGCCACGGGTCGACTCATGGAGATCTCCTGCGCCGGAACAGCCCGGCACACTGGGGGGCGATGGTGCCGGGCGCGGGTTTCCCCCGTGTTGCTGAGGATTTCGCCCTGCGATCCCGGAGGCCTTTGCATCACCCGTCCTCGCCGGGCGGGTCGTCCGGGCTCCCCAGCTCGGCCATCGACTGCAGCAGCGTGTCGAGTTGCCGGTACAGGCGGCGTGTGGCCTCGTTGCCCAGATGTTCTTCGATCCGGCGGTAGGTGGCCTCGATCAGCGGGGCCATGCGCGCCACCAGGGCGTGGCCTGGCGGTGCCAGGCTCACCATCACCCGGCGCTGGTCGCTGCCGTGCGGCACGCGCTGTACCAGGCCCAGCTGGACCATGCGCTGCAGCACGCCGGTCAGGCTGGGGCTGCTGATGCAGCAGGCCTGGCCGATCTGCCGCGGCTCCAGCGTGCCCTGCTCGTGCAGGGCGCGCACGATGCGCCATTGCTGGTCCGTCAGCCCGTGGGCCTGCAGCACCGGACGAAAGCGTGCCAGCACCGACTCGCGGGCCTGCAGCAGCAGCAGCGGCAGGTTGCGGTGGGGGAGGTCGGGACCGGGGGCGCCATCGGCCCGGGGTCCGGCGGCCATGCGCTTGCCGGGACCGCGTTTCGGCACCGCCCCAACGCGGGTCTTTCTGGAGGGCGCCAAGCTTGACATCGAGGGGCCGTGCCTTCTACATTGCCATCAAGTTGCTAACATCTTAGCAATTCATCTTAAGGCGGCGACGCGACTCCATGCAAGCAGGCCAGACCATCGCCATCGCGCCGTACGTCCCGCTCCGTCTCACGGGCACGGTCTACGGCACCCTCGTCAACCATCCGGACACGCTCGCCGCGCTGGGCGACGCCGTGCACCAGGCGCCCTACAAGGCGCCTCCGAAGGCGCCGGTGCTGTACGTCAAGCCGCGCAACACCTTCATCGCCGACGGGGCGGCGGCGCTGCTGCCGCCGGGCGTGCCGGCGCTGGAGGGCGGCGTCGCGCTGGCCATCGTCATCGGCCGCACCGCCTGCCGCCTGTCGCTGGCCGAGGCGCTCGGTGCCGTGGCCGGCTATGCCGCCGCGCTGGACTGCTGCGTGCCGCATTCGAGCTTCTACCGACCCAGCGTGCGGATGCGCGCCATCGACGGCAGCTTCGCGCTCGGCCCCGTGCTCGACGCCCGCCAGGTGCCCGACCCGGATGCTCTGAAGACCACGCTGGAGATCGACGGCCGCACGGTGCAGACCGGCAGCACCGCCGGCATGCTGCGCAGCGTGGCCCGGTTGCTGGTGGACGTCACCGAGTTCATGACCCTGCAACCCGGCGACGTGCTGCTGCACGGCCTGCAGCCGAATGCGCCGCTGCTGCGCGCCGGCCAGACGGTGACGGTCGAGATCGAGGGCCTGTCGCCGCTTCGCCTGCCAGAAGCGCGGGCCGACGAGGTGACGGCATGAGGACCGCGCGCGTGGCGTACGCCGGCGCGGTGCACTCCGCGGTGCCGCACGCGGCGGGGATGCGGCTGGCCGACGGCCGGGTGCTCGCCGAAGACCAGGTGGTGTGGCTGCCGCCCTTCGACGTCGGCACCATCATCGCGCTGGGCCTGAACTACGCCGACCACGTGAAGGAGCTGGCCAAGGAGCTCACGGTCAGCACCAGGGACGAGCCCCTGGTCTTCCTGAAGGGCCCGGGCGCGCTGGTGGGGCACCGGGGCGTCACGCGCCGCCCGGCGGGCGTGGCCTTCATGCACTACGAGTGCGAGCTGGCGGTGGTGATCGGCCGCACCGCGAAGCGCGTGCGCGCCGCCGACGCGATGTCGTGCGTGGCCGGCTACACGGTGGCCAACGACTACGCCATCCGCGACTACCTCGAGAATTGGTACCGCCCCAACCTGCGCGTGAAGAACCGCGACGGCGCCACCGCCATCGGCCCCTGGCTGGTGAGCGCCGACGAAGTGCCCGATCCGCACGTCCTGCAGCTGCGCACCGTCGTCAACGGCCAGGTGGTCCAGCAGGGCAGCACGTCGAACATGATCCACCGCGTGCCCGAGCTCATCGAGTACCTCAGCAGCTTCATGACGCTGTGTGCCGGCGACGTCATCCTCACCGGCACGCCCGACGGCACCGTGAACGTCAACGTCGGCGACCACGTGGTCACCGAGATCGACGGCGTCGGCAGCCTGCACAACACCCTTGTCGGCGACGAAGCCTTCGGTCGCCTGGAGAACGCCCCATGATGATCAAGCACCTGATCGACGGAAAGCACGTCGAGAGCGCGCGCGTGTTCGAGACCCGCAACCCGGCCACGCAGGAGGTGCTGGCCGAGGTGGCGCGCGGTGGCGCCGACGAGGTCAACGCGGCCGTGGCCGCGGCCAAGGCGGCCTTTCCGGCCTGGGCTGGCCGGCCGGCGGCCGAGCGCGCGAAGATCATGCGGCGGCTGGGCGATCTCATCTCGGCCCACGTGCCGGAGATCGCGCGCACCGAGACCGACGACACCGGGCAGGTCATCGCGCAGACCGGCAAGCAGCTGGTGCCGCGTGCGGCCGACAACTTCCACTACTTCGCCGAGATGTGCACGCGGGTGGACGGCCACACCTACCCCACGCCCACCCACCTGAACTACACGCTGTTCCAGCCGGTGGGCGTGTGCGCGCTGATCAGCCCGTGGAACGTGCCCTTCATGACCAGCACCTGGAAGACCGCGCCCTGCCTGGCCTTCGGCAACACGGCGGTGCTGAAGATGAGCGAGCTGAGCCCGCTCACCGCTGCGCGCCTGGGCGACTTGGCGCTGGAAGCCGGCGTGCCGGCCGGCGTGCTGAACGTGGTGCACGGCTACGGCGCCGAGACCGGGGAGCCGCTGTGCTGCCACCCCGACGTGCGCGCCGTGTCCTTCACCGGGTCCACCGCCACCGGCAACCGCATCATCCGCGCCGCGGGGCTGAAGAAGTACAGCATGGAGCTCGGCGGCAAGAGCCCCTTCGTGGTCTTCGACGACGCGGACTTCGAACGTGCGCTGGACGCCGCCGTGTTCATGATCTTCAGCAACAACGGCGAGCGCTGCACCGCGGGCAGCCGCATCCTCGTGCAGAAGAGCATCTACCCGCGCTTCGTCGAGCGCTTCGTCGAACGTGCGAAGCGCATCAGCGTCGGCGACCCGCAGGTCGAAGCCACCACGATCGGCCCGATGATCAGCGCCGGCCACCTGGAGAAGGTGCGCGGCTACATCGAACTGGGCCCGAAGGAGGGCGCCACGATGCTGTGCGGCGGCCTGGGCGCGCCCGACCTGCCGGCGCGCGTGCGCGCCGGCCACTACGTGCTGCCCACCGTGTTCGCCGACGTCGACAACCGCATGAAGATCGCGCAGGACGAGATCTTCGGCCCGGTGGCCTGCCTCATTCCCTTCGCCGACGAGGCCGAGGCCGTGCGCATCGCCAACGACACCGCCTACGGCCTGTCGAGCTACGTCTGGACCGAGAGCGTGGGCCGCGCGCACCGCGTGGCGGCGGCCATCGAGGCCGGCATGTGCTTCGTCAACAGACAGGCCTTCGGCGGCACCAAGGCCAGCGGCGTCGGCCGCGAGGGCGGCACCTGGAGCTACGAGGTGTTCTGCGAGCCGAAGAACGTGGCGGTGTCGCTCGGGTCGCACCACATCCCGCACTGGGGCGCGAATTGATTCCCCCCCGAAGCGCCTTCGGCGCCTCCCCCCCAGGGGGGCGACCCCGGTGGACCGGCAGAGCCGTATCCACGGCGTCTGCTTGTTCGGTCATTGCGGACACAATGTTGGGAGGCTGAATTGGGGAAGCTTGCTCTTTGCGCCAAGATCACGCACGTGCCGTCGATGTACCTCAGCGAGCTCGACGGCCCGCGCAAGGCTACGCGGCAGGACGCCATCGACGGCCACGCCGAGATCGGCCGCCGCTGCCGTGAGGCGGGCGTGGACACGCTGGTGGTGTTCGACACGCACTGGCTCGTCAACGCCAGCTACCACCTGAACTGCGCGCCGCACTTCAAGGGCGTCTACACCAGCAACGAACTGCCGCACTTCATCAGCAACCTGGCCTACGAGATCCCCGGCAACCCGGCGCTCGGCCGCCTGCTGGCGAAGGTCTGCAACGAGTACGGCGTGGACACGCTGGCCCACGACGCCACCACGCTGGCGCCCGAGTACGGCACGCTGGTGCCCATGCGCTACATGAACGCCGACCGGCACTTCAAGGCGGTGTCGGTGTCGGCGCTGTGCATGGCGCACTACCTGAACGACAGCGCGCGCCTGGGCTGGGCGCTGCGCCGCGCGGTGGAAGAGCACTACGACGGCACGGTGGCCTTCCTGGCCAGCGGCTCGCTGTCGCACCGCTTCGCGCAGAACGGCCTGGCGCCGCAGTACGCCTTCCGGATCTGGAGCCCTTTCCTGGAAATGCTGGACCACGAGGTGGTGCAGATGTGGCAGCGCGGCGACTGGGCCGCCTTCTGCGAGATGCTGCCCGAGTACGCGGTGAAGGGCCACGGCGAAGGCTTCATGCACGACACGGCCATGCTGATGGGCGCCTTGGGCTGGTCGGCCTACGACGGCCGGGCCGAAGTGATCACGCCTTACTTCGGCGCCTCGGGCACGGGCCAGATCAACGCCATCTTTCCCGTCACGCCGCAGGACGGCCACGCCGTGCCCGCTGCCGTCGCATCGAACGCTCAAGGCTTCCAGGCCGTCAGCCGTCTTTGATGGGACCCCCCCTACGCGCTTCGCGCGCCCCCCCGAGGGGGGCAACGCCAGCGGACCGGCAGAGCCGGATCCGCGGCGTTCGCTTGAGTGGGCCTGCGCCGAGCGGCGCGTGGCCTTGGAACCTGCTCTTTCGGAGTCTCGTTGATGCCGCACCTCGTCATCCTCTACACGCCACAGCTCGACCGCGCGACCGACATGACGGCGCTGTGCCGCAAGCTGGCCGACACCATGCTCGCCGCGCGCGACGAAGCCGGTGCCGCCGTCTTCCCCAAGGGCGGCACGCGCGTGCTGGCCTACCCCGCAGCGCACTTCGCGGTGGCCGACGGCAGCGGTGACCACGCCTTCGCCTACTTCAACATCCGCATGGCACGCGGCCGCAGTGCCGCGGTGCACAAGGCGGTGGGCGAAGCGCTGGTGGCCACCGCGCGCGAGCATCTGGCCCCCGTGCTGGCGCAGCGCGCCGTGGGCCTCACGCTGCAGATCGACGAAGGCGCCGAGGTCTTCGACGGCAAGTTCGGCAACCTGCACCCCTTGTTCGCGAAGACCTGAGCATGCTCGACACCGCCACCATCCAGGGCCTGGCCCGCGAGCTGTACGACGCGCGCAAGAGCCGCACGCCGCTGCGCCACTTCTCGAAGCGCCACCCGTCGATGACCATCGCCTGCGGCTACGCCATCCAGCGCGCCTGGGTGGCGCTCGAACTCGCCGATGGCCGGAGCATCCGCGGGCGCAAGATCGGCCTGACCTCGCGCGCCATGCAGGTGTCCAGCCAGATCGACGAGCCCGACTACGCGCCGCTGATGGACGACATGTTCTTCACGCAGGGCGGCGACATCCCGATGTCGCGCTTCATCGCGCCGCGCATCGAGGTCGAACTCGCCTTCGTGCTGGGCCGCGAGCTGAAGGGACCGGGCATCACGCTGTTCGACGTGCTGCGCGCCACCGACTACGTCACGCCGGCCATCGAGATCATCGACGCGCGCATCGAGCAGTTCGACCGCGAGACCAAGGCCCCGCGCAAGGTCTTCGACACCATCAGCGACTTCGCGGCGAATGCCGGCATCGTGCTGGGCGGCCGCCCGGTGAAGCCCGACGCGGTGGACCTGCGCTGGGCCGGCGCCATGCTGTTCAGGAACGGCGTCATCGAAGAGACCGGCCTGGCCGCCGCGGTGCTGAACCACCCGGCCACCGGCGTGGCCTGGCTGGCCAACAAGATCGCGCCGCACGACGAGCAGCTGAACGCCGGCGACGTGGTTCTGGCCGGTTCGTTCACGCAGGCGACAATTTCCACGCCGACTACGGCCCCCTGGGCACCGTCTCGTTTCGACTCGTCTGAACACCACCATGGCCGCCGACTTTCCCCGACCCGCCCGTTTCAGCCCCGAAGAGTGGGACGCGCGCGTGCAGCTCGCCGCCTGCTACCGCATCTTCGACCTGATGGGCTGGACCGAGCTCATCTACAACCACATCTCGCTGCGCGTGCCGGGCGAGCCGGGGCATTTCCTGATCAACCCCTTCGGGCTGCACTACCGCGAGGTGTGCGCCAGCAACCTGGTGAAGGTGGACGTCGAAGGCCGCATCATCGGCCCCAGCGACTGGCCCATCAACCCGGCCGGCTTCACCTTCCACGGCGCCATCCACCAGACCCTGCCCGACGCGCACTGCGTGATGCACGTGCACACCACGCCCACCATGGCCGTGTGCTGCCTGGAAGAAGGCCTGTCGTTCAGCAACTTCTACGCGGCGCAGCTCTACGGCAAGGTGGCGTACCACGAGTTCGAGGGCATCACGGTGCACCACGAAGAGGGCGCGCGCATCCTGGCCAGTGCCGGCGACAAGCCGGTGCTGCTGCTGCGCAATCACGGCCCGGTGGTCATCGGCCAGCACCTGGCGCAGACCTTCTCGCTGATGTGGCTGGTGCAGCGCTCCTGCGAGGTGCAGCTGGCTTCCATGTCCATGGGCGCCGTGCGCCGCATCGCCACGCCGGTGCTGGAAGCCTGCGTGCGCGATTCGCTGCAGTACGACCCCCGCTGGGGGGCCGGGCAGAACGCCTTCGACGCCCTGCAGCGCCTGGTGGACGCGGCCGATCCCGGTTACCGACGCTGACGCCTGATTCGGGCGCAATGCGCCGCCGGCGGTGGGCCGATGCGAATCGCCTGACAATCGCTCCCGTTCTTCCTGCCCGCACCGTGCCGGGCCACTGGCCGCCGCACCGATGTGCAGGGCGGCCGCAACTCTCGAAGGTGACTCATGAGCAACCCCGTCCAGGCCGCCAAGGCCTCCTACCCCTCGGTGCAACTCTTCATCGCCGGCCAGTGGCGCGATGCCGCTGCCGGCGAGACCCTGGCCGTCAACGACCCGGCCGACGGCCACGAGGTGGGCCGTGTGGCGCTGGCGCGCCGTGCCGATCTGGATGCCGCACTGGCCGCGGCCGCCACGGGCTTCGAAACCTGGCGCCGCACGCCGGCCATCGAGCGCGGCCGCGTCATGCGCGAGGCCGCGCGTCTGTTCCGCGAACGCGCCGACCGCACGGCGCAGCTGCTCACGCTGGAGCAGGGCAAGCCGGTGGCCGAGGCCAAGGCCGAGGTGCTGTTCGCCTGCGACATCATCGAGTGGTTCGCCGAAGAGGGCAAACGCGTGGCCGGCCGCATCGTGGCGCCACGCACCGAGGGCACGGTGCAGCAGGTGCTGAAGGAGCCGGTGGGCCCGGTGGCGGCCTTCACGCCCTGGAACTTCCCCATCAACCAGGTGGTGCGCAAGATGTGCGGCGCGCTGGCCACGGGCTGCTCCATCATCGTCAAGGCGCCTGAAGAGACGCCGGCGTCGCCGGCCGAGCTGGTGCGCGCCTTCGCCGACGCCGGCGTGCCGGCCGGCGTCATCGGCCTGGTGTACGGCGTGCCCTCGGAGATCAGCGAGTACCTCATCCCGCATCCCGTGATCCGCAAGATCACCTTCACCGGCAGCACGCCGGTGGGCAAGCAGCTGGCGGCGCTGGCCGGCGCGCACATGAAGCGCGTGACGATGGAGCTGGGCGGCCACGCGCCGGTGATCGTGGCCGAAGACGCCGACATCGCGCGCGCCGCCAAGGTGGCCGCCGCGGCCAAGTTCCGCAACGCCGGGCAGGTGTGCATCTCGCCGACGCGCTTCCTGGTGCAGAACTCGGTGCGAGAGGCCTTCCAGAAGGGCCTGGTCGAGGCGACCAAGGCGCTGAAGCTGGGCCACGGCCTGGAGACCGGCACCACGCTGGGCCCCTTGGCCAATCCGCGCCGCGTGACGGCGATGGAGCGGCTGATGAAGGACGCCGTGGAGCGTGGCGCCGAGGTTGCCACCGGCGGCGAGCGCGTGGGCAGCGGCGGCAACTTCTTCGCCCCCACCGTGCTGCTGAACGTGCCCGGCGACAGCCTGGTCTTCAACGAAGAGCCCTTCGGTCCGGTGGCTGCCGTGCGGGGCTTCGACACGCTGGAAGAAGCGCTGAAGGAAGCCAACCGCCTGCCCTGGGGCCTGGCCGCCTACGCGTTCACGGGGTCGCTGCGCACGGCGCACGCGCTGACGCACGGCGTGCAGACCGGCATGCTGTGGATCAACCAGCCGGCGCCGGCCTGGCCCGAGATGCCCTTCGGTGGCATCAAGGACTCGGGCTACGGCAGCGAAGGCGGGCCCGAGGCGCTGGAGGCCTACCTCAACACCAAGTCGGTGTCCACGCTGTGCGTCTGACCGCGGGGGTGCCCAGCACATGATCCGTTGCGAAGAGATCCCGCAGCACGGCGACTTCCGCAAGCTGGACAGCATCGAGGGCGTGGACCACGACCTGCGCTATGCCACGCGCAACAACTTCAGCGGCCGCGTGCTGTACCAGGGCATGGACTGCGCCTGGCTGCGGCGCGAGGCCGCGGAAGGCCTGGAGCTGGCCGCCGTGTGGCTGGCCGCGCACCGGCCCGGCTACAGGCTGCTGGTGCTGGACGCCCTGCGGCCGCAGCGTGTGCAGGAGGCCATCTGGGCGCAGGCCGAAGGCACGGCGATGGAGATGTACTTCGCCAATCCGGCCGTGGGCTCGATCCACAGCTTCGGCATGGCCGTCGACGTGACCTTGCTCGACCCGCGGGGCACCGAGTGCGACATGGGCGCCGGCTTCGACGAGATGACGCTGCGGTCGCACCCGTCGCTGCATGCCGAGAACCTGGCGCTGGGCGTGCTGACCCCGGCCCACCTGACCGAACGCGGCTGGCTGCACGCCGCGCTGTCGCGCGGCGGCTTCCGCGGCATCGGCACCGAGTGGTGGCACTTCGACTTCGGTGACCGGGAGGATGTGCGGCGGCGGTGGCCTCGGGTGTATTAGTGGACCACCCCCGCAACGCCTTCGGCGCGCCAGCCGGCCTGCATGCCGGCTGGCCTGCCCCAGGCGAGGGACAGTCCGCAGGGACTGTCCCTGTCCCGGGTCAGCCCCCTCAAGGGGGCGACCCCGGCGGCCGGGCGGAGCCCGTCCGCGGCGTCTGCTTGACGGGCGCGGCTTGCAGCCGGCGCGATGCGCTTCGGGGCCTGGGCTTGGTGTTTACGGGGACGGGCATGCTGGGCTCCGCGACCGCTCAGGTTCTCACGCCCGCTACGGTACAGCCCTTGTTGCTGCCACCCCGCCTGCAACCCGGCGACACGGTGGCGCTGGTCAATCCTTCGGGGGCGATCTACGAGGCGGCGCCGTATGCCTATGCGGCCGAGGTGATCGCTGCGCTGGGGTTCAAGCTGCGCGAGGCGCCGAACCTGCGGGCGCGCTACGGGCACTTCGCGGGCACCGATGCACAGCGTGCGGGCGACCTGAACGCGATGTTCGCCGATGCTTCGGTGCAGGGCATCCTGGCGATGAGCGGGGGCTCGGGGGCGAGCCGGCTGCTGCCCCTGCTGGACTACGAGACGATGCGGCGGAACCCGAAGTTCCTGGGCGGGTTCAGCGACATCACGGCGCTGCTCAACGCCGTGCACGCGCGCACCGGCCTCGTGACCTTTCACGGGCCGATGGGCACCTCGGACTGGAACGAGTTCAGCGCCACGGGGTTTCGCGGCACGGTGGTCGAAGGGCGGTCGATGCTGCTGGCCACACCCGTGGAGAAGGCCGACAGCCTGGCGCCCCGCAGCGAGCGCATCGTCACGCTGCGGGGCGGCACGGCGCGCGGTCGGCTGCTGGGGGGCAACCTGGCCGTGCTGTCCAGCATGGCCGGCTCGCCGTACTGGCCGGTCTTCGACGGTGCCGTCCTGTTCCTGGAAGAGGTCAACGAGTACATCTACCGCGTCGACCGCATGCTGTCGACGCTGAAGAACGCCGGCGTGCTGCAGCGTCTGTCGGGCGTGGTGCTGGGGGCCTTCACGAACTGCGGCCCGGGCGACGGTCACTTCGGCACCCTGACGCTCGACGAGGTCTTCGCCGACTACTTCCGGCCGCTCGACGTGCCGGTGTTCCGCGGCGCACTGATCGGCCACATCCGCCGCAAGCACACGGTGCCCGTGGGCCTGCCGGTGGAGATGGACGCCGACGCCGGCACGCTGCGGCTGCTGCAGCCGGCCGTGCGTTGACGTGGTGCGGCGGCGTCGCAGCGTCGCGCTGACGCTGCTGGTCCTCTCGCTGGCGGGCACGCTGGCCCTGCACCTGCGCGTCGAGCAGCGCGACCACGCCTGGCTGCTGGTGGTCGACGGCGTGCCGCGCGACCCGCTGGGCGCCGCGGCCGAAGCCTGGCAGCGCGCGCGGCGCGATTGCTCCGGCGTCAGGACGCTGCAGCCCAGTGACGCCGACTGGCAGGCGGCGCGCGACGCGGTGGCCGGTCACAGCCCGCCCGATTCGGCATCGGCCCGGCTGGTCAGCGCGCTGGCGCTGGGCGACTGGCGCCTGGTCGAGGCGCGATTCGACACGCTGGCCCCGGTGGTGGTGGTGTTGCGGCGGGAGGGCGCGGCGCTGCGGGTGCTGGACCGTGCGCTGTGGAGCGGCGCCACGTCGCCCTGGGAGCCGGGCCCGCTGATCCGGCGCTACATCGGCGAGCGCGCGCCCGGCCTGCCGGCGCCGCTGCTGGGCTGCTTCACCACCGAGCGCGAGGCGTGGTCACCGCGCGCTTTGCCGCCAGCGCCGCTGCGCTGAGCTGAGCTGTCGACACCGTGTCGTCGCGCGCGTCGGCACGCGCCGGGCGCCCTTGAGGGCCATGAGGGTGCACCACGCCGCAAAGCGGCATTGCTGCACGGCCGTCACCGACGGTGACCCATGCTTGCACCTGTAGCCGAGCGGTCTTCCTAGAGTCCGCCGCAGCCCTGCACCAGGGTGGCCTCCCACACCTCTTGCCACAAGAAGACCCATGCACTCCACATTGCGTACCCTGATCAAGGTCCTCGCCGGCCTGCTCGTCGGCTCGGCCGCGTTCGCGCAGACCCTGCCCGAGGCCGTGCCCGAGGGTGCGACCGCCGTGCCGGCGGCGCGCGTCAGGCCGGCGTTCCCCGTGCTGCAGCTGCCCGACGCCAAGTCGCAGGGCGAGCGCGCCATCCAGCTGCTCGGCAACCGCCTGCCCGAGGTGGCAGCCTGGTACGGCAAGTCGGGCGACGAGCTGCGCTCGATGCTGTCCAACGACCGCATGCTGAAGGTCGATCGCCGCGGTCGCCTGTTCGTCGAGGACGAGCTGATCGCGCCCTTGCCGGCGCTGGTGCCGCAGGCTGCGGCGTCGTCGCTGCTCGACGGCTCGCTGCTGCCGCTGGACCAGACCTTCCTGCTGAACAGCCGGCCCGGTGCCAAACGCACCATCTACCTGAACTTCCGTGGCGCCACGCTCAGCAACACCGCCTGGAGCGCCAGCACCGTCACGGCGCTGCCGTTCGACATGGACGGCGTGCCCTACACCAACAGCACCGCCGAGCTGCAGCGCATCCAGTACATCTGGCAGCGTGTGGCCGAAGACTTCGCGCCCTTCGACGTGAACGTCACCACCGAGCCGCAGCCGGCCGACCGCATCACGCGCAGCGGCAGCGCCGACGACGTCTACGGCACCACGGTCCTGATCACCAGCCGCACCGGCGTCTACAGCTGCAGCTGCGGCGGCGTGGCCTACCTGGGCATCTTCGACGACACCAGCGACTTCTACAAGCCGGCCCTGGTGTTCTGGGACGCGCTGGGCGCGAACGAGAAGAACGTGGCCGAGGCCATCACCCACGAGGCCGGGCACAACATGGGCCTGAACCACGACGGCAATGCCAGCACGGGCTACTACACCGGCCACGGCAGCGGCGCCACCGGCTGGGCGCCCATCATGGGCGTGGGCTACTACCAGGCGCTGGTGCAGTGGAGCCGCGGTCAGTACATCGGCGCCAACAACGTGCAGGACGACTACGTGGTGATGCAGGGCAACGGCCTGCCGCTGCGCAGCGACGACCACGGCGGCACCGTGGCGTCGGCCACGCTGCTGCCCCGCACCGTGGCCGGCACGCTCAGCAGCTTCTCTGGCAGCGGCGTGATCGAGCGTCCGGGCGACGTCGACATGTTCGCCTTCGCCGCGTCCGCCGGCAGCGTCACCATCACGCTGGCCCCCGCCGCACGTTCGCCCAACCTGGACGCGGTGATCGAGCTGCGCAACGCCGCCAACCAGGTGCTGGCCACCTCGAACCCGGTGGACGCGTTGAACGCCACCATCACCGCCACGCTGCCGGCCGAAGGCACCTACTACGTGAGCGTCAGCGGCACGGGCAAGGGCGATCCGCTGACCACCGGCTACACCAACTATGGCAGCCTGGGCCAGTACGCGCTGAGCATCTCGGCCGCCACGTCCACCAACCAGCCGCCGGTCGCGGTGCTGGCGGCGGCCCCCACCAGCGGCACGGTGCCGCTGGCGGTGCAGTTCAGTTCGGCCGGCTCCAGCGATCCCGACGGCAGCATCGCGGCCACCCAGTGGAGCTTCGGTGACGGCACCAGCGCCAGCGGCGCCACGGCCACCAAGGTCTACGGCACGGCAGGCCAGTTCACCGCCGAGTTGCGCGTCACCGACAACGCCGGCGCGACCTCGGTGCGCAGCGTGCTCATCGATGCCCGCGCCCCCGTGGTGGCGGTGACGTCGCGCGTGTCCGACATCGCGATGAGCCTCAGCGCCGGCTCCAACAATCGCGTGCGCGCCGTCGCCGTGGTGACCGTGCGCGACGGCAACGGCAACCTGCTCAACGGCGCCACCGTGCAAGGCAGCTGGAGCGGGCTGGTCAGCGGCAATGCCGTGGCGACGACCACCGCAGGCAAGGCCACCTTCAACTCGCCGCAGACGCGCAGCCGTGGCACCTTCGTCTTCACGGTCACCGGGGTCGTGCTGGCGGGCACGACCTACAACCCGGCGCTCAACGTCGAGACGCAGGATTCGATCACGCGATAGGGTGGCCCACCCCCGAAGCGCCTTCGGCGCTTCCCCCTCAAGGGGGCAACGCTGGCGGTCGGGCGGAGCCCGTCCGCGGCGTTCGCTTGATGGGCGCGGCTTGCAGCCTGCGCAGGGCACTGTTGGAAGCAGTGCTGGCGGCTGGGCGGAGCCGTCTGCGGCGATCGCCTGGGGGCGGCGGTCGCTGGATGGTTGCGGCGCTCAGGGGGCGGCGAAGCGATTCGTCGCGATCCACTCGATCAGCGCGTCGATGGCCTTGCGCACCACGGGACGGTCGTGGTTGGCGATGAACACCATCACCATCGGCCGGCCGTCGGCGTCGGGCACCATGCCGGCCATCGAGCCCACGTTGCGCAGGCCGCCGGGCTTCAGGCGCGCGCGGCCGTTGGCGGCGCTGTCCTTGAAGCGCGCGATGTAGCTGCCGTCCACGCCGGCCTGCGGCATGCTCATCAGCAGCTCGGGGGCGAAGCGGCCCCGCAGGCCTGCCTGCACGGCCAGCGCCAGCTGCATCGGCGTGATGCGCTCGCTGCGCGACAGCCCCGAGCCGTTGTCCATCACCAGGCCGTCGGTCGGGATGCCGTGTTCCGTGAACCACGCGCGCACCTCGCGCGCCGCCAGTTCGGCGGTAGGCGTGGCAGGCTCGGCGGCCGCGGCCTTCAGGCCCAGCGCCAGGAACATCATGCGCGTGAGCGGGTTGTCCGAGCGCTTGTTGACCACGCGCAGCACCTCGCCCCAGGGCCGCGACTCGCGGCGTCCCAGCAGCCGGGTGGCGGCGGTGCCGGGCGTTGCTTCGTCGGCCTCGCGGGCACGGCCCGTCCAGCTGCCGCCGAGCTGTTCCCAGGTGTATCGCAGCAGCCTGTCGGCCAGGTCGTTGCGGTCCAGCAGCTGCAGTGAAGGGCGTTGGGTGCACTGCCGCGGGAAGGCGCCCCGCAGCTCGATGCGCAGCACCTCGCCCACGCGGGTGGTGGCCGGCGGCATCCACAGGCCCGTGCGGCCCCAGGCGTTGCACGGTGCCTCGATGGCGGTCATCTGGTTGACGATCTCGACGCCGGGCAGCGGCGGCAGCAGCCGCGCGCGCACGGTCTGCGCGTCGGCGCTCAGTTCCAGCTGCACCAGGTTGCCGGCCAGCTGCAGCGCGTCGGGGATCACGTTGTAGGGGAACTCCGGTGCCTCGTCGAAGGGCGGCAGGCCGAGGTCGCTGCGCGGCGGGTTGAAGAGCCGGCGGTCGAGCACGATGTCGCCGTCGATTCGCTGCACGCCTTGCCAGCGCAGCTCGGCCAGCAGGGCCCACAGCTGCGGCAGGCCCAGCTCGGGATCGACCCCGCCACGCAGCACCAGGTCGCCCTGAAGCACGTCGCCGGCCACCGGTGCGGCACTGCGCAGTTCCGTGAAACCGCGGGTGTTCGGGCCCAGCCGGTCCAGCGCCACCGCGCTGGTGACGAGCTTGATGGTCGAGGCCGGCTGCATCGACACGCCGCTGCGATGCGCCAGCGCAGGCGCACGCGCGTCCACCGGCATCACCACGACGCCGACCGCGTCTTCGGGCAGGCCCGCCTCGGCCAGGGCCGCGCGCACGGTCGGTGGCAAGCCGCCGTCGTTGGCTGGCCGGGTCCCAGGCCCGGCCCCGGGGGCCGAGGCGCAGCCCGCGCCGGCCAGGCAGACCAGCCACAGCAGTACGGCGGCCCCGCGCCGCGCCCAGGAGCTCTGTCGGTTCATGCCCCGGATTCTGGGGCTGGGCAGCGACACCCCCTCGGGCCGGAGGGCGCGTGCACCGCCCGTTGCAGGCCGGCGGGCGGGCTGGACGACAATCGCCGCCGTGTCCCAGGCCCGCGTCACCTTCCCATGAATCCGGTTCAGCCCCTCGCGGGCCTCGGCCTCGACGCCGGCGGCACGCAGACCCGCTGGGCGCTGGCGTCGGCCGACGGGCAACTGCTGGCCGAAGGTCAGGCCGAAGGCCTCAGCGGCCTGCAGATGCTGTCGCCCGAGGGTCGCCGCGCGTTGCAGCACACGCTCAGCGGCATCGCGGGCCAGGCCTTGTCGCACGCGGGTCTCGGCGCCGTGTGCGCCGGCCTCACCGGGTTCGACAGCGACACCACCGGGCCGCTGGCCCACCTGATGGCCGGCTGCTTCGTCGTGCCGCCTGCCGCCGTGCGTCTGTTCAACGACATCGAGCTGGCCTGCCGCGCGGCCTTCGCGCCCGGCGAAGGCGTGCTGGTGTACGGCGGCACCGGCTCGGTGGCGGCTTTCGTCGACGAACAGGGCGCCCTGCACCGCGCGGGCGGCCACGGTGGGCTGATCGACGACGGCGGCAGCGGGTACTGGATCGCGCGCGAGGCCTTGCGCCAGGTCTGGCGGGCAGAAGACGAGCAACCCGGTGCGTGGCGGCAGTCGCTGATGGCGCAGCGGCTGTTCGACGCCGTGGGCGGCAGCGACTGGTCGCACACGCGGCAGTGGGTCTACGGCGCCTCGCGCGGGCAGCTCGGCGCGCTGGCCTTGGCGGTCGCTGCGGCCGCGCACGACGGCGACGCCGCCGCGCTGCAGCTGCTGCAGGGCGCAGGCCGCGAACTGGCGCGCCTGGGCCGGGTGCTGATGATGCGCTGTGGTGAACGACCGCTGGCGCTGGCCGGGCGCGTGTTCGAGCTGCACCCTGCCGTCGAGGCCGCTCTGCGCAGCGCCCTGGCGGGCCACGAGGTGCGGCCCCGCGAAGGCCTGCAGCCGCACGTCACCGCGGCGCACATCGCCGTGGCGGCGATGGCCCCGCCGGCGTCGTCCGTGGCCGGGCAGGGCGCGTGATGGGAGCGCACCCGGCGAGGGGCGTCGACCTGCCGCGGCGCCAGGGTCTGGCGACGCTCGGCGCGCTGAGTGCGCTGGCCCTGGCCGGTTGCGCCGCGGGCCCGGCCGGACTCGCCATCGACACCAGCTACACGGCGCGTGGCCAGGACAGCCGGGCGATGTACCTGGTGCTGCACTACACGGTGGCCAACTTCAAGTCCTCGCTCAACGTGCTGACGCGCGGCGAGGTCTCGGCGCACTATTTGGTGAGCGACGAGTCGCCGCCGAAGATCTACCGCCTGGTCGACGAGAACCGCCGCGCCTGGCACGCCGGCCTGAGCCACTGGAAGGGCCACTCGATGCTCAACGCCGCGTCGATCGGCATCGAGATCGTGCACCCCGGCGTGGTCGACCTGCCGCAGGGCCGCTTCTTCCCGCCCTTCGACCCCGCGCAGATCGACGTGCTGGTGCCGCTGGTGCAGGACATCGTGCGCCGCCACGGCATCCGGCCCGACCGCGTGCTGGGCCACAGCGACGTGTCGCCGCAGAACAAGATCGACCCCGGGCCACGCTTCCCCTGGAAGCGGCTGGCCGACCTGGGCCTGGTGCTCTGGCCCGACGCCGCGCGCGTGGCGGCCGTGCGGCCGGCCTACACGCTGCAGCTGCCCGAGCTGTCGTGGTTCCAGCAGGGTCTGCGCACGCACGGATTCGACGTGCCGCAGCACGGCCTGATGGACGAGCCCACGCGGCGTGTCATCGCGGCCTTCCAGATGAAGTACCGCCCGTCGCTCTTCGACGGCCAGCCCGATGCCGAGACCGCCGCGCTGCTGCATGTGCTGATCAACCTGGCCGACCCGGCCCCCGCGCCTTGAACGGCTCGCGTCGGCGCTTCACGGCCGCGGCCGCCTCGGCCTGGGCCACCGGCGCCCTGACCGGCTGCGGCGTGCCCTCGATGCTGCCTGCCCCGGTGAGCGATGCGAGGCCGGGTGCGCCGGCCAGCGCGACGCCGGACGGCACGGCGGCAGGCGCTGCATCGGCAGTCGCTGCAGGCGACTCCGCGCCGCCCGCGCCGCGCGAGTTCCGCGCCGCCTGGGTGGCCACCGTGGCCAACATCGACTGGCCCAGCAAGCCCGCGCTGCCGATGGCGCAGCAGCGCGCCGAGATGATCGCCATCGTCGAGCGCGCGCGGCAGATCGGACTCAACGCGATCGTGCTGCAGGTGCGGCCGGCGGCCGACGCGATCTACCCGTCGGCGCTGGAGCCCTGGAGCGAGTTCCTCACCGGCGCGATGGGCACGCCGCCCGAGACCGGCTGGGACCCGCTGGCCGCCTGGGTGCAGGAAGCGCACCGCCGCGGCATCGAGCTGCACGCCTGGTTCAACCCCTACCGCGCGCGGCATTCGATGTCGAAGACGCCGGCGCACCGCAGCCACGTCTCGCTGGCACGGCCCGAACTGGTGCGCAGCTACGGCGACCAGCTCTGGCTCGACCCCGCCGAGCCCGCAGCAGCGGCCCACACGCTGGCCGTGGTGAGCGACGTGCTGCGCCGCTACGACATCGACGGCGTGCACATCGACGACTACTTCTATCCCTACCCCGTGCCGGTGCCCGGGGCAGCGCCCGCCGCGCCCGCGTCGAACGGGCTGTCCGCGCCCGTGCCCGGCGCGGCGGCCACCGCCCCGGTGCCCGACCTGCCGTTTCCCGACGACGCGCCCTGGCAGCGCTACCGCGCCGGCGGCGGGGCGCTGTCGCGCGACGACTGGCGGCGCGACCACGTCAACCGCCTGGTGCAGGCGATGCACGAGACGGTGCACCGCATCAAGCCGCACGTGCGCTTCGGCATCAGCCCCTTCGGCCTGGGCCGGCCCGACCTGCGGCCGCCCGGCATCGAGGGCTTCAGCCAGTACGACAAGCTCTACGCCGACGTCGAGCTGTGGGTCGAGAAGGGCTGGTACGACTACCTCGCGCCGCAGCTCTACTGGGCCATCGACCGCGTGCCGCAGGCCTTCCCGGTGCTGCTGGACTACTGGGCCGCGCGCGTCGGCGGCTCGCGCCACCTGTGGTCGGGGTTGTTCACCAGCTCGATCGCCAGCGGCACGCGGCAGTGGAAGGCCGACGAAGTGCTGCAGCAGGTGGCGCTGCTGCGCCAGCGGCCGGCCGCGGGCGGCCACATCCACTTCAGCATGGTGGCGCTGATGGAAGACCGCGACGGCATCGCCACGCGGCTGCGGCAAGGGCCGTATGCCCAGGGCGCGCTGGTGCCGGCCACGCCCTGGCTCGACGAGCGCAGGCCGCCCGTGCCCAAGGTGGCCGCCGGCCGGCGCTGGGTGACGATGCTGGCCGCGCCCGGCGACGCCACCTTCCAGTGGGCCGTGTGGCGCCGCGCGGGCGGCGTCTGGCGCTTTGGCACGCAGCCGGCGCATGAGACGCAGTTCGAGATCGCACCGCGCGCCGGCGAGCCGCCCGTCGACACGGTGGTGGTCAGCGCCGTCAGCCGCAGCGGACAGGAAAGCCCGCGCGTCACGCTGCGCCTGGGCGATGATCGGCCCTCACCATGACGACACCCCTGCCCACCGAGACCCCGCACCCGGCGCACGCCGGGCTCGACCGCTACGACACCAGCGCGCTGGTGACCGCCTTCGCCGACGACCAGCGCCGCGCCGCCGAGGCCGTGGCGGCCGCCGGCCCGGCGCTGGCGCAGGCCGTCGACGCCGCCGTGCCGCGCTTGCGCGCCGGCGGTCGGCTGGTCTACGTCGGCGCTGGCACCAGCGGCCGCCTGGGCGTGCTGGACAGCGTGGAGCTGCTGCCCACCTTCGGCTGGCCGCCCGAACGCGCCGTGGCCTTGCTGGCCGGCGGGCCGGGCGCCATGTACTTGGCCGTGGAAGGCGCCGAGGACGACCGCGCGATGGGCGCGGCCGACCTGCAGGCCTTGCAGCCCGGCGCGAACGACGTCGTGCTGTGCATCGCCGCCAGCGGCGGCACGCCCTACGTGCTGGGGGCGCTGCACGCGGCGCGCGCGGCGGGCTCGCTGACGGTGGGTCTGTCCAACAACCCCGGCGCGCCGGTGGCCGCCGAGGCCGAGGTCGGCATCGTGCTGGACACCGGGCCCGAGGTGATCTCGGGCAGCACGCGGCTGAAGGCCGGCACGGCGCAGAAGATCGCGCTCAACACCTTCAGCAGCAGCGTGATGGTGCGGCTGCACAAGGTCTACGGCAACCTCATGGTGGACCTGCGCGCCACCAACGCCAAGCTGGTGCGGCGCGCGCTGCGCCTGACCATGCTGGCCAGTGGCGCGCACGAAGCCGCGGCGCTGGCGGCGCTGCAGGCGGCCGGTCAGCGCGTGAAGGTCGCCATCGTGATGCTGCGCGCCCACGTCGACGCGGCCGAGGCCGAGCGCCGGCTCGAAGCCTCCGAGGGCAGCGTGCACGGAGCCGCGATGTGAGTGCCGTGGCCGGCGGGCGCTTCGTCTCGCTGGACGTGTTCCGCGGCGCCACCGTGGCGCTGATGATCCTCGTCAACAACCCCGGCAGCTGGGCGCACCTGTACGGCCCGCTGGCGCACGCGCCCTGGCACGGCGTCACGCCCACCGACCTGGTGTTCCCGTTCTTCCTCTTTGCCGTGGGCAACGCGCTGGCGCTGGTGATGCCCGGCCTGCAACAGGGCGGGCCGGTGGTCTTCTGGCGCAAGCTGCTGCAGCGCACGGCGCTGATCTTCCTCATCGGCCTGCTGCTGAACTGGAGCCCCTTCGTGCGCTGGGACGCGCAGGGCGAACTGGTGATGCGCAGCCTGGAGAACCTGCGCGTGATGGGCGTGCTGCAGCGCATCGCGCTGGCCTGGGGGGCGGCGGCGCTGATCGTCTGGCTGCTCGGCCTGCGCGCTGCGGCCTGGGCCGCGGCGGCCCTGCTGCTGGGCTACTGGGGTGCGTGTCACCTGTGGGGCGCGGCGGGCGACCCGTACAGCCTCGAAGGCTTCTTCGGCACCGCGCTCGACCGCGCGCTGCTCGGCCCGCAGCACCTCTACAAGGGCGAGGGCGTGCCCTTCGACCCCGAAGGCCTGGCCAGCACGGTGCCGGCGGTGGCCCAGGTGCTGCTGGGTTACTTCGCCGGCGTGGCGGTGAGCCGCCGCGCGCCCGACGCTGCGATGGTGGTGCGCCTCTTCGTGGCCGGCTGCGGGGCCCTGGCGCTGGCCTGGGCCTGGCAGCTGCAGATGCCGCTGAACAAGAAGATCTGGACTTCCAGCTACGTGCTGCACACCACCGGCCTGGCCCTGCTGGCACTGGCGCTGCTGATCGACCGCATCGAGCTGCGCGGCCGGTGCACGGGATGGCGCGGCGCGTGGGTCGGTTTCTTCGAAGCCTTCGGCCGCAACGCGCTGTTCGTCTTCGTGCTCAGCGGCTTCCTGCCGCGTGTGCTGGCGCTGCTGCGCTGGTCCGACGGGGTCGACGCCGAAGGCCGGCCGCGCTGGCTGTCGCCGCTGCCGGCGCTGTACCGCTCGGTCTTCGCGCCGATCGGCGAGGTGACCGACCCACGGCTGGGATCGCTGCTGTTTGCGCTGGCCAACCTGGCGGCCTACGCGGCGCTGGCACGTTGGCTGGACCGTCGTCGCATCTACATCCGCGTGTGACGCCAAGCCGCCCGGGGGCCGGGCATGTCGGGAGCGGACCGACCCGGACCACCGAGCGGTCCAGAGGCGGTCAAGGGCAGACGGCGGGTTGCTGTGCCAGCGCCGGCACCCGGGCGAGCAAAACAGGCCCCAGAACGATGCGCCCATCGGCTTGTCGCACCGTAACGGATAGCGACGCACCAAGATGGTCAACGGCTTCCACCGAAAGTGTGCCAGGCGCGGGCGTGCTCGATTGCGCCGAGGTGAAGCGGCCGAAGAAGCGTGCATCGTTCATCGCGGCGATGCCCCAGTCGCCCTCGAAGCGGATCTTCTTGCACGGCGATTCGAGCTGGATGCTGTTGGCCTCGATGGCCACCGAGATGTCGCCACCGGTGGCGGCGTCGTTGAAGTTCGTCACGAGAGTCCCCTGAAGAATCGGGTCGCCGCTGCTGATCGGGCCGGTGGGCGTGGCCGCGCACACCAGCAACAGGGCAAACGGCGTGCCACAAACGCTGGCCGGCTGGGCGGCGAAGGCACCCAGGAAGACGGAGCCTGTTTCGCCACCGGTGCCGGTGCCGCCGGTGCCCGGGCCGCAGCCGCCCAGCAGGGCCAGGCTCAGCAGCGCCGCCGCAGCGGCCTGTCGGTGAAGTTCGAAGCGCTTCATGGTGCCGGAGGCTCCCTGTCGGTATAGAAGTAGACGCCGAAGCGGGCGCGGTGGGTGCGTTCTTCCGTGCGGGCCTGCGCTTCGTCAATGTCGAAGCGGCTGCGCGCCTCGCCCATCACGGTGTCGAAAGCCTTCTTCCACGCCGCCACCGCGGCCTTCTGCAGCTTGACGGCCGACTCGTCGGTGATCTGGTCGACGAAGACCGACTGCTCCAGGAGGTTGCGTTCGCCCTGCAGGTTGAGCGCGGCGGCCAGGGCGTGGTCGTGCAGGTTGTCGGCCAGCAGGCCCGACATCTCGGCAAAGCCCTGGCGCGGCGAGAAGGCGTCGGCCAGCAGGCGCACGCCCTGGTCGTCTTCATCGGCGACGCCCAGGCGTTTCAGTTCGTCAAGCAGCGCGCGCGGCCGCACGTCGTGGCTGACCTGGGACACCAGGGCGTCGAAGCTGCCGGCTCCACCGGCGCGGGGCAGCACGCTGGGGCGGCCGTCGGGCTGGCGGAATTCTGCGTCCTGCAGCCAGCGCGCCACGACCTCGCTGGCCAGGCCCATGGCGGCCGGCGGTGGCGGCGCGGCCACCTCGGCGCGCAGCAGGGTGCGCACGTCGCGCCGGTGCACGCCGCTGAGCAGGGTGATCGCGCTGTCGGTCTGCGGCATGCCGCGCTGCGCCAGTTCGGCCTGCGCCGCCGCCAGGAACACGCGCTTCATGGCGGCCGACAGCGCCGTGTAGGTGACGCCGTGGCGCACCAGCAGGCGCACCAGCGGCTGCATCACCTTCAGCACGGCGCTCAGCACCACCTCGGCGCGCTCTGTCATGGCATGGCCCTCCGCGTCGCATTGTCGGCGCCGGCCGGAAGGGGCTTGACCTGTCGGTTCATTGTGTGGGATATTTTCCCACGTCACGAACGACGCGTCAACGAACGCGTCATCGAACCCGTCATCGATCCCTTCAAACGGGCCGCTCCATCGGCCCGCCTTCAGGAGACCTGCATGAGCTCACACACCCTCTCCCGCGCAACGCGCCGGCCTGCCCTGTGGGCGGGCGGGCTTGCACTTCTTCTTCTGGGCGCCTGTGGCGGCGGGAGCGGTTCCACCCCGCCAGCGTCGTCGGCACCCGGCGACAGCGCGCTGTCGGCCTCGGCACCGGGCGAACTGATGGGCTACGTGAAAGGCAAGTTGCGCGAGCGCCAGGGCCAGCGGGAGCAGGGCGCCTTGTTTTTCACGGCCGATGCGCTGCTCAACGTGCCGGTGGCGACCACCGCGTCCACCGCAACGGGCACGGCGGTCGATCGTTCCGGGACCACGGCGCAGGAGGCCGGTGTCGACGAGGACGACCTCATCAAGAGCGACGGCACGCACGTCTTCACCCTGGCGCGTGTGCAGGGGGCGAAAGCCGGAGACGCCGCGGCGCGTCTGCAGGTGCACCGCCGCGCCGCCGACGGCACGCTGGTGGCGACCGGCAGCCTGCCCGTGCTGGCCGAGCCCGGACAGATGACCAGCGCCCAGGGCATGCTGCTGGCGCCCGACACCGGCCGCCGACTGGCCGTCATCGGCGAAAGCAGCGAGTACGTCAGGTTGCCCAACCCCTGCGAAGGCCGCACCGACTGCGTCTCCATCGGCCTGCCGTTCTTCCCGCAGCGCGTGAAGACCTCGGTGGCGGTGGACATCGTCTCGGCCTTCGACCCCGCGGCACCCCTCGTCAACGAGCGGCTGCGCTTGGAAGGCCGGCTGATCGGCAGCCGCCTGGTCGGCAATTCTCTGGTGCTGGTGACGCAGACCTCGCCGTTCCTCCCCGTCGAGGCGCTGCCCCTGAGCGTGCCGGCGTCAGAGCGCAACGCCGCCATCGACAAGCTGGTGGCGGCCGACGTGCTGCCCACGGTGCGGGTGAATGGCGGCGCGGCCCGGCCTCTCTTCGCCGAGACCGACTGCTGGATGCAGCCGAAGAACGGCTCCTACGGCATCGAGCTCACGGCCATCACCACCATCGACCTGCAGGCCACGCCGGTGGTGCGCCGCACGCAGTGCTTCGTGGGCGGCAGCGAGGCGCTGTACATGTCGCCCACGTCGCTGGTGCTGGCGACCACGCGCTACACCTCACCGGCGCCCGGGCCCGGTGGCGCCACGCTGACCATCGCGCTGGCCACCAGCACCGACCTGCACAAGTTCGCCTTCAGCCCCAGCGGGGTGAGCTACCGGGGCTCGGGCGAGGTCGAAGGCCACCTCGGCTGGGATGCCGAGAAGCGCTCCTACCGCCTGGGCGAGTGGAACGGCGACCTGCGGGTGCTGACCTACACAGGCACCACCGGCTGGGGCGCCGTGCCCGACAGCACCAAGGCGCCGTCTCCGGCCACGCTGACCATCCTGCGCGAGCGCCCGTCCGACAAGACCCTGCAGGCCGTGTCCAGGCTGCCGAACGCCCAGCGCCCCGCGCCGCTGGGCAAGCCCGGCGAGCAGGTCTACGGCGTGCGCCTGATCGGCGACCGTGGCTACGTCGTGACCTTCCGGCGCACCGACCCGCTCTACGTGCTGGACCTGTCGAACCCGCTGGACCCGCGCGCGCTGGGCGAACTGGAAGTGGCCGGCTTCAGCGACTACCTCTTCCCGCTGGGCGACGATCTGCTGCTGGGCGTGGGCAAGGACGCCGACGAGCAGGGCCGCGTGGGTGGCGTGAAGGTGGCGCTGTTCGACGTCGCCAACCCGGCGCAGATGAAGCAGGCCGGCAGCCTCACGCTGGGCGCAGCAGGCAGCGTGTCGGGACTGGACGCCACGCGCCACGGCATCGACCTCTTCCGCCAGGGCAGCACCACGCGCATCGCGCTCCCGGCGGCGCTCACGACGAACCCGTTCGTCAACTGGTCGCAGGGCCTGCAGCGCTTCGAAGTCGACCACGCCGCGAGGACGCTGGTCGCGCGCCCGGCCGTGCCGGCGCCGCTGCAGCCGGCCGGAGGCAGCCTGTCGACCGACCGCGCGCTGCAGATCGGCCCGCAGGTGCACTACTTCAGCGGCGGCCTGCTGCAGACCGCCACCTGGTAAAGCCGGCTCAGCCCAGCGCCGAGCGCAAGGCGGCCAGCGTGGCGTCGGGCGCCTCGGTCATCAGGTTGTGGCCGGACTCGACGAAGTGCACCTCGGCCTTCAGCGTCTGCGCCAGCGCGCGGGCGCCCTTGGGCACGGTCATCTGGTCGTGGCGGCCCAGCACGAAGCTCACCGGGCAGGCGACGCGGGCGGCCGCGGCCTCGCCGGCCCGGTAGTTGTTGCACACCGAGAACTCGTGGTGGAAAAGGTTGGTGGCGGCCAGGCTGCCGTCACCACCTGCCTGCATGCGCCGCATCAGCGTGCCGTGCAGCCACATGCCGGGGCCGGGGAACGAGGGCTTCGAAGCCAGCGAGGCATGCGACCAGGCGTTGACCATGTCGATGGCGCGCAGCGGATCTTCCAGCGCGGTGGCCAGCAGGGCGTCCGACACCTTCATCGGGTAGGCCGTGCCCATCATCACCAGGCGCTCGACACGCTCGGGCGCACGCCCGGCGGCCTCCAGCGCGATCAGCGAGCCCATGCTGTGGCCCACCAGCGTCGCCTTCTGCACACTGGCGGCGTCGAGCACGGCCAGCAGCCAGCCGGCCAGCGCCTCGACATCGGGCAGCGGCGGGCCGTCGCTGCCGCTGTGGCCGGGCAGGTCGACCGCCAGCACGCCGTGGCCGTGGTGCGCAGCCCAGCGTGCCAGCAGCGTCCAGCAGCTGTGGTCGTGCAGGGCGCCGTGCACGAAGACGATGCAGGGCAGCGACGGGTCGAAGGTCTTGCCGCCGTTGTAGGCGTAGGCCGTGCGGCCTTGCACGCTGAGCTTCATGCTGCCTTCTCCGCCACCTTGAGTGCACGTTTCAGGTCGTCGATGAGGTCGTCGGCGTCTTCCAGCCCGATGCTCAGGCGGATGGTGCCCGGCGTGATGCCGGCGCTGGCCAAGGCCGCGTCGTCCATGCGGAAGTGCGTGGTGCTGGCCGGGTGGATGACCAGCGAGCGGCAGTCGCCCACGTTGGCCAGGTGCGAGAAGATCTTCAGCGACTCGATGAAGGCCACGCCCTGCCGGCGGCTGCCCCGGATGTCGAAGCTGAACACCGAGCCGCAGCCGCGCGGCAGCAGCTTCTTCGCCAGTGCGTGGCTGGGGTGGTCTTCCAGTTCGGGATAGCCCACGCGCGAGACCATCGGATGCGCAGCGAGGAAGGCCACCAGCTTGCGCGTGTTCTCGACGTGCCGCGCCATGCGCAGCGGCAGGGTCTCGATGCCCTGCAGGATCAGCCAGGCGGTGT
>LNFM01005330.1_pt1 | contig 36066 bp, 31 predicted proteins | sample 596031 | NCBI WGS metagenome assembly LNFM01 (sample SAMN04254537, study PRJNA301005) | activated carbon metagenome | isolation source: dual media filters at the Ann Arbor, Michigan drinking water treatment plant | place: USA: Ann Arbor | reverse complement strand
CAGCTGATCGAGGCCGGCACCGAGATCGTCAACGACGGCTTCCAGCCCGAGGGGCGCGACAGCCAGGAAGTGCTGTCGGCGGCCGAGATGAAGGTCTTCAAGATCGCCGAGCAGGGCCGCCGCGGCCGCGCCGACTTCGTCACCCTGCGCGAGGCGATGAAGGACGCGTTCCAGATCCTGCAGGAGCGCTACGAGAACCAGGGCGACGTCACCGGCCTGCCCACCGGCTTCCACGACCTCGACGAGATGACGGCCGGCCTGCAGCCTTCCGACCTGATCATCCTCGCGGCCCGCCCGGCCATGGGTAAATGCCTGAGTGCCGACGCCGAGATCGTGCTGTCGGACGGCAGCGTGGCCACCATCGAGGAGATCTGCCGCGCCCGCGGCGGGGTCATTGGCACGCTCACCGACGACCTGCGCCTGGCCCAGGCCGCGCCCTCCGACTTCGTCGACGACGGCATCAAGCCGACCTTCGAGGTCACCACGCGCCTCGGTCGCCGGGTGGAGTCCACCGCGCCGCACCCGTTCCTGACCATGGACGGCTGGAAGCCGCTGCTCGACCTCAAGCCTGGCGACTACGTGGCCGTGCCGCGGCGCCTGCCGGTGTTCGGCGACCAGCCGATGCGGGATTGCGAAGTGAGCCTGCTGGCCTACCTGATCGGCGACGGCGGCCTGACGGGGTCCAATCCGCGCTTCACCAGCACCAATCCCGAGATCACCGCCGATTTCCTCGCGGCCGTGGCAGCCTTCGGCGGCACCGTGGCCCGGCAAGTCGAAACGCGGCGCGGCTTTGCGCCGAGCTGGCGGATGTCGGCCGATTCCGGCGCGGTGGGGGTTCGCCGGGGACAGTTCGCGCAGGCGCTGGCCGGGCAGGTCGCCCGGTCCGGGCGCCCGGCGCGGTCGCTGGCGGCGGAGCTCGGCGTCAGCCCGGCCTCGGTATCGAACTGGCAGCGCGGCAAGACCGTGCCGTCGCCCGAGTTGATCGACAACCTCTGCCGGGTGCTCGAAGTGGAACCCGCGGCGCTGGGCCTGGAGGACGGCGCCTCGGCCCGCCGCAACATCGCCAACCCGCTGACGCTGTGGTTGCGCGAAATGGGACTGATGGGCCGCGACGCGCACGCCAAGCAGGTGCCAGCGCCGGTCTTCCGCCTGCCGCGCGCCCAGCTTGCGCAGTTCCTCAACCGCCTGTTCGCCACCGACGGCTGGGCCACCGTGCTGGCCTCGGGCCAGTCGCAGTTGGGCTACGCGACCGTGTCCGAACGACTTGCGCGGCAGGTCCAGCACCTGCTGCTGCGCTTCGGCGTCATCGCCAAGCTGCGCCAGCGCTGGGTTAAGTACGGCGAGTCGCGCCGGGTGTCCTGGCAGCTAGACATCACCGACGCGGCCTCCCTCCGCACCTTCATTGCCGAGGTCGGCATCCACGGCAAGCAGGCGGCGCTCGAGGCCGTCGCCACCGCGCTGGCCTCGAAGGCACCGCACCGCAACGTGGACAGCGTGCCGCCCGCAGTCTGGACGCGCATCGAGCAGGCCAAGGGCGGGATGTCCTGGGCTGAGCTGGCGCGCCGCACCGGACATGCCGACACCAACAGCCACGTGGGCGAGCGCGGCTTGTCGCGCGAGCGCCTGGCGCGCATCGCCATGGTGCTGCAGGACCCGGGTCTGGCCGCGCTGGCCAGTAGCGACGTGGTCTGGGACCGCATCGAGTCCATCGTCACCACCGGTTCGCAGCAGGTCTACGACCTGACCGTGCCGGGCACCCACAATTTCATCGCCAACGACATCTGCGTGCACAACACCACGCTGGCGCTGAACATCGCCGAGTACGGCGCGCTGAAGACCAAGAAGGCGGTCGCCGTGTTCTCGATGGAAATGTCGGCCTCCCAGCTGGCATTCCGACTCATTTCCTCCATCGGCCGGGTCAACGCCACCCGCCTGCGCACCGGCCAGCTTGAGGACGAGGACTGGTCGCGCGTGAACATGGCGATCAAGATGCTGTCGGAAGTGAAGGTGATGATCGACGACACGCCGGCGCTGTCGCCCGACGTGCTGCGCTCGAAGGCGCGCCGCATCAAGCGCGAGCACGACCTGGGCCTGATCGTGGTCGACTACCTGCAGCTGATGCAGGTGCCGGGCTCGGCCGAGAACCGCACCAACGAGATCTCGGAAATCTCGCGCTCGCTCAAGGCGCTGGCGATGGAGCTCAAGGTGCCGGTGATCGCGCTGTCGCAGCTCAACCGCGGCCTGGAATCGCGCACCGACAAGCGCCCGGTGATGTCCGACCTGCGCGAATCCGGCGCCATCGAGCAGGACGCCGACATCATCATGTTCATCTACCGCGACGACTACTACAACAAGGACTCCAACGACAAAGGCCTGGCCGAGGTCATCATCGCCAAGCAGCGTAACGGCCCGACCGGCGCGGTGAAGCTGAAGTTCTTCGGCGAGTACACCCGCTTCGACAACCTGGCCCGCGATTCGGTCGGCAGCTTCGAGTAGCCGGCGCCGTGGCTGCCGCGGAAGCGCTTTATATCTGACGCCAGTGCCACCGCGGAAGCGAAGGTCGCTTTCCCGGTGACGACGGCGCCAGGGCCAGCCAAGATACAATCCGGCCATGACCGACACCGCCCGCCCGACCCGCATCTGCGTCGACCTGGACGCGCTCACGCATAACCTTCGGGTGCTGCGGGCTGCGGCCGGTGTTCCGGTGATGGGCGTGGTGAAGGCCAATGCCTACGGCCACGGCCTGGTGCCGGTGGCGCGGCACCTGCAGGCGCAGGGCATCGAGCAGCTCGGCGTGGCCTTCCTCGAAGAGGGCGTGGCCTTGCGTCGCGCAGGCATCACCCTGCCGATCCTGGTGATGGGCGGCATCTTCGGGCCGCAGGCGGCTGAGCTGATCCGCGAAGACCTCGAGATCACCGTCTCCTCGATCGACAAGCTGCGCCAGGTCGAGGCGGCGGCCGAGGCGCTGGGCCGGAAGGCCACCATCCATCTCAAGATCGACACCGGGATGGAGCGCATCGGCGTGCACAGCTATCGCGCCGGGCCCTTCATCGAAGCGGCGGTGGCCTCGCGCTGGTGCACGGTCAAGGGCGTGTACTCGCACCTGGCCTGCTCCGACGAGCCGGACTCGCCGATGACCGCGCAGCAGCTCGAACGCTTCCTCGAGGCCTGCGCCCACTTCGACCGCCTCGGCGTGCCGATGCCGATCCGGCACCTGGCCAATTCGGGCGGCGTGCTGAACTTCCCGGATACCTGCCTGGACCTGGTTCGCCCGGGCATCGCGCTCTACGGCGTGCTGCCCGACCCGGACTCGCGCACGGCCCTGGACCTGCGGCCGGTGATGTCGCTGGTCTCGCAGGTGGTCTACTTCAAGGTGGTGCCGGCGGGGCAGCCGGTGAGTTATGGCGCGACCTGGGCGCCGAAGGTGGACACCCGAATGGTGACCATCCCGATCGGCTACGGCGATGGCTTCCCGCGGTCACTGTCCTCGCGCGGCGAGGTGCTGGTGCGCGGTCGCCGCCTGCCGATCGCCGGGCGCATCTGCATGGACCAGTTCATGGCCGACCTCGGGCCGGGCGGCACCGGCTACAACGAGGACGAGGTGGTGCTGATCGGCCGCCAGGACGGCCAGGCGATCCGCTGCGAGGACGTGGCGCGGGCGGCCGGCACCATTCCCTACGAAATCCTGGTGGGCCTGAACACGCGCATCCCCCGCGAATACCTGGGCGGGGACCTGTAGGAGGGACTTCAGTCCCGAAGCTTTCCAGCGCAAGCGCTTCGGGACTGAAGTCCCTCCTACATTTCCTGCACGGGGCAGGGGACAGACTTCCGCCATGGCCCTACAACTCCGCAATCTGGTCCTGGTCCTCGGTGACCAGCTCGACGCCGACTCGGCGGTGTTCGACGACTTCGACCCGGCCCGTGATGCGGTCTGGATGGCCGAGGTCGCGCACGAGGCGACCCAGGTCTGGAGCACCAAGCCGCGCATCGCCATCTTCCTGGCCGCCATGCGCCAGTTCCGCGAGGCCCTTCGGGCGCGCGGGTACACCGTGCACTACCTCGCACTCGACGAGCACGCGCACCCGGACCTCGAATCCGCACTGGCCGCCGACCTCGCCGCGCTGAAGCCGGCCAAGCTGCTGGCCGTGCGGCCCGGCGAGTGGCGGCTGGCGCAGTCGCTGCCCAAGGTGTGCGAGGCCGCGGGCGTGCGCTGGATCGAGCGCCCGGACCGGCACTTCTACTGCGACGACGATGATTTCGCCGACTGGGCCGGCAAGCGCAAGGAATACCGCCTCGAATTCTTCTACCGCTGGCTGCGCAAGCGCGAAGGCGTGCTGATGCAGGACGGCGAACCGGTCGGTGGCCAATGGAACTTCGACCACGACAACCGAGGCCGTTTCGACAAGCGCGGGCCGGGGCTGCTGCCGGCGCCGCGCGCCTTCGCGCCGGACGAGACCACGCGGCGCGTGCTGGCGCTGGTCAACGAACGCTTCGCCGCGCATCCGGGCCGGCTCGACGGCTTCGACTGGCCGCTGACGGCGGCGCAGGCGCAGGCGGCGCTGGACGACTTCATCGCGCACCGGCTGCCGCTGTTCGGCCGCTACCAGGATGCGATGTGGGAGGGCGAGCCCTGGCTCTACCACTCGCGGCTGTCGGCGGCGATGAACCTCAAGTTGCTGCCGCCGCGCGCGGTCGTGGCGGCGGCGGAGCAGGCGTACCGCGATGGCCATGCGCCCATCGAAGCGGTAGAGGGTTTCATCCGGCAGGTGATGGGCTGGCGCGAATTCGTGCGTGGCGTCTACTGGCAGCGCATGCCGGGCTTCCTCGAGGAAAACGCCCTGGGCGCCGAGGCGCCGCTGCCGGACTTCTACTGGACCGGCGACACCGACATGGCCTGCCTGCGCGATGCGCTGCGGCAGACGCTTGACCTCGGCTACGCCCACCACATCCAGCGCCTGATGGTCACCGGCCTGTTCGCGCTGCTGCTGGGCGTGCGGCCGCGCGAGGTGCACGAATGGTACCTGGCGGTCTACGTGGATGCGGTGGAGTGGGTGGAACTTCCGAACGTGCTGGGCATGAGCCAGTACGCCGACGACGGCCGCATGACCAGCAAGCCCTACGCCGCCTCGGGCGCGTACCTCCAGAAGATGTCGAACCACTGCGCCGGCTGCCGCTTCAAGCCCGGCGTGGCGGTGGGCGAACAGGCCTGCCCGTTCACCACGCTGTACTGGGATTTCCTGGCCCGGCACGAGGCGAAGTTCGCCCGCCATCCGCGCACGGCGCTGCAGTGGAAGAACCTCGCGCGCAAGCCAGCGGCCGAGGTGGCGGCGATCCGGGCCCAGGCGCAGGCCCTGCGTGCGGCGCTGGCGCCGGATTCACGGTCGAAACACGGGGTGGACGGGTAGGGTGCGTGGGCTGACTTCCTGACGGGACACCCATGAAAACCTGCCTGATCACCGGCGCCTCCGGCGGCGTCGCCACTGCCCTGGCCGCGCAGCTGCGGGACGCCGGCTGGCGCCTGGCGCTGGCCTCCCGTCGCGCCGACGAACTCGCGTTGTCCGAGGGTGAGCTCGCCATCGTCGCCGACGTCGCCACCGAGGACGGCGCCGAAGCCGCCGTCGCCCGCGCCACCGAGGCCTTCGGCCAGGTCCCCGACGCGGTGGCGCATTGCGCCGGCGCCATCCTGATCGCGCCGATCGGCCGCACCACCGAGGCGCAGTACCGCGCCTGCCTGGCCGCCAACCTCGACAGCGCCTTCTTCGTCGCCAAGGCCTACGCGCCGCGGGTGCAGAAGGCGCCGGCGCCGGGCGCGCTGCTGTTCTTCAGCTCGGTGGCGGCCGGCATCGGCGTCGCCAACCACGCGGCCATCGCCATGGCCAAGGGCGGCGTCGAAGCCCTGGTGCGCTCGCTGGCCGCCGATTTCTCCGGCGCCGGCCTGCGGGTGAATGCGATCGCGCCGGGCCTGATGCGTACGCCCGCCACCGAACGCATGCTGTCGAACGAGGCCGCCGCGAAGGCCATCGCCGGCCAGTACCCGCTCGGCCGCCACGGCGAGGCGGAGGACGCGGCCGCGCTCGGCGCATTCCTGCTGTCGGATGCCGCGGGCTGGATCAGCGGCCAGGTGATTGGCCTCGACGGCGGCTTCCAGGCGGTGCGACCCTACGTCAAGACCGCCTGAGTCCGCGCCATGGCCCATGCCCTGATCTGGTTCCGCCGCGACCTGCGGCTGGACGACAACCCGGCCTTGCAGGCCGCGCTGCGCGCGGGGCAGGCGCCCGTCTGCATTTATATCCACGCGCCGGAGGAAGAGGCGCCGTGGGCGCCGGGCGCCGCCACGCATGCCTGGCTGCATCGCTCGCTGCTGGCGCTGGACGCCGACCTGCGCGCGCGCGGTTCGCGGCTGGTGATCCGGCGCGGCGACAGCCTGGCCGAACTCGAGAAGCTCATCGCCGAAACCCAGGCCGAGGCCCTGCACTGGAACCGCCTGTATGAACCGGCCTCGATCGCCCGCGACACCCGGATCAAGCAGGGCCTGAAGTCCCGCGGCCTCACCGTGGAAAGCCACAACGCCGCGCTGCTGGTCGAGCCCTGGACGGTGCAGACCGGCGGCGGCGACCCCTACCGGGTGTTCACGCCGTTCTGGAAGAACGCGCGCCAGCGCCTGGACCCGCAGGCCCCGCCCGCCGCGCCCGCGCGCCTGCCCGAGCCGCCGCCGCGGCTGGCGGGCCTGGACGTCGCCGACCTGAAGCTGGAGCCGCGCGCGCCCGAGCCGCGCTGGGACGTCGGCTTCTGGGAGCACTGGCAGCCGGGCGAAGCCGGCGCAGCCGAGCTGCTCGATGCCTTCCTCGACGGCGCCGCCACCGGCTACAAGGAGCAGCGCAACTACCCGGACCGCATCGCCACCTCGAAGCTGTCGCCGCACCTGCACTTCGGCGAGATCTCGCCGCGTCGCATCGTCGCCACGGTGCTGGCGCGGCGCTGGCCGGCGGCGGTGCAGCCCGACGTCGACCATTTCCTGAGCGAGCTGGGCTGGCGCGAATTCAGCCACCACTTGCTGTTCCACTTCCCGCACACGGCCAACGAGAACCTCAACCCGAAGTTCAAGGAGTTCCGCTGGGCGAAGCCGGACGCCGCGCACCTGCACGCCTGGCAGCGCGGCCGCACCGGCGTGCCGATCGTGGACGCCGGCATGCGCGAGCTCTGGCACACCGGCTGGATGCACAACCGCCTGCGGATGGTGGTGGCCAGCTTCCTGACCAAGAACCTGCGCTACCACTGGCTGCACGGTGCGCGCTGGTTCTGGGACACGCTGGTCGATGCCGACCTGCCCAACAACACCCAGGGCTGGCAGTGGACCGCCGGCACCGGCGCCGACGCCGCGCCGTACTTCCGCATCTTCAGCCCGATCGCCCAGGCCGAGAAGTTCGACCCGGCCGGCAAGTACATCCGCCGCTGGGTACCGGAGCTGGCGAAACTGCCCGATTCCGCGCTCGCGGCGCCGTGGGAGCAGCCGGCCCTGCTGCGGCAGCTGGCCCCGGATTACCCGGCCCGGCCCATCGTGGATCTCAAGGCCAGCCGCGAGGCCGCGCTCGAGGCCTACTCCGGTCCCAAGGCCAAGCCGCCCGCTGAGCGTTGACGCCCGCGCGCCGCAGGCGGCATCCTGCCCCTTCACCGGGGAGGGGACATGGCCGAGGCGCGCACCAGGATCCGCAAGTCGCCGATGTCGCGGGTGGACACCGCCTGGCTGCGCATGGAGCGGCCCACCAACCTGATGATGATCACCGGCGTGATGATGTTCGAGACGCCGCTCGACATCCGCACCCTGCGCAAGGTCATCGAGACCAAGTTCCTGGCCTACCCGCGCTTCCGGCAGAAGGCGGTGGACACGCCCACCGGCGCCTTCTGGCAGGACGACGCCGATTTCGACCTCGACTGGCACGTGCGCCTGACCGCGCTGCCGGGCAAGGGCGGCAAGCGCGAGCTCGAGCGCCTGACCAGCCAGATGGCGTCCACGCCGCTCGACAAGACCAAGCCGCTCTGGCAGTTCCACCTGGTCGAGAAATTTGGCGGTGGCTCGGCCCTGATCTCGCGCATCCACCACTGCTATGCCGACGGCATCGCCCTGGTGCAGGTGCTGCTGTCGCTGACCGAGATGGGCGAGAACCCCAAGCGCAAGGCCGCGCTGGCCAAGCGCTGGCTGAAGAAGGAAGAGCATGCCCCGGTGGCGCAGCGGGTCGGCGCCATCGACCGCTACATGCAGCTGGGCAACAAGATGCTCGAGAAGGGCATGGACATCTACCGCGACCCGACGCTGGCGGCGGTGCTGGCCACCGAGGGCGTGGACATCGCCAAGGAAGTCGGCCTGGCGCTGTCGCTGGCGGACGACCCGGAAACCGTGCTCAAGGGCCGGCTGGGCGTCAGCAAGCGCGTGGCCTGGGCCGAGCCGCTGCCGCTGGAGGAAGTGAAGTCGGTGAGCCGCGCGCTGCGCTGCACGGTCAACGACATCCTGCTGGCCTCGGCCACGGGCGCGCTGCGCAGCTACATGCTCGAGCGTGGCGAGCAGCTCGAGGGCATCACCATCCGCGCCACCGTGCCGGTGAACCTGCGGCCGCTGGAGCACGCCAAGCAGCTGGGCAACCACTTCGGCCTGGTGTTCCTGGAGCTGCCCGTGGGGGAATCCAACCCGATGCGCCGGCTCGAACGCATCGCCGCCTGCATGCGCGTGCTGCGCAAGTCGCGCCAGGCCGTGGCCACGTTCGGCGCGCTGGCGGCGGTGGGCATGGCGCCGCCGGCGGTGCAGGCCTTCGCGCTGGAGATGTTCAGCCGCAAGGCCTCGGCCGTGGCCACCAACGTGCCGGGCCCGCAGATGCCGCTGTACTTCGGCGGCAGCAAGATCACCGACCTGATGTTCTGGGTGCCGCAGACCGGCTCGATCGGCCTGGGCATCTCGATCCTGAGCTACAACGGCGCGGTGCATTTCGGCCTGATCGCCGACGCCAAGCTGATGCCCGACCCGGATTCGGTGATCCGCCGTTTCCGCCCCGAGTTCGAGAAGCTGCTGTACCTGGCGCTGATGGCGAAGTGGGAGGGCGAGTTCTGCGCCGAGGCCGCCGACGCGCTGATGGTGGAGCCGGACTGACCGTTCGCCCGCGCCGGCCGCCTTCGCACCCGGTTCGCATGCGCGGGGGCAAGATGGCATCCCCTACGGAGTCATGACATGGCCGACCCGACCTGCGATCTTCCCGGCTCTGGCCTGCGCGTGCCGCCGGCGAAAGTCCCCGACCCCGCCGTAGACGTGCCCACCGCCGCCGACCGCGGCGAAGCCGTGCTGGCCGGCGGCTGTTTCTGGTGCACCGAGGCGGTTTACCGCCAGCTGGCCGGCGTCACCGACGTGGTGCCGGGCTACGCCGGCGGCGACGCCGACACCGCCAACTACAAGGCGGTGTGCAGCGGCGAGACCGCGCACGCCGAGGCCATCCGCATCCTCTACGACCCGATGCAGCTCAGCTACGGCCAACTGCTCAAGGTCTTCTTCGCGGTGGCACACGACCCGACCCAAAAGGACCGGCAGGGCAACGACGTCGGCCCGCAGTACCGCTCGGCGCTGTTCCCGCTCGACGCCGGGCAGGAGCAGGTGGCGCGCGCCTACCTGGCCCAGCTCGACGCCTCGGGCGCCTTCGCCGCCCGCCTGGCCACCCGCATCGAGCCGCTGGAGGCCTTCTTCGTGGCCGAGGCCTACCACCACGACTACGCCGCGAAGAACCCCGGGCAGCCCTACATCCGGTTCGTGTCGCTGCCCAAGGTGGCCAAGCTGGTGCAGGCCTTCCCCGACAAGCTGCGCTGACTCAGCGCCGCAGCGCGCGGCGGTCCTCCAGCACGTCGCCGACATTGTCGAAGCTGCCCAGGTGCACGGCGCCCTCGACGCTCAGTTCGTAAAGCTCGCAGGGCTTGTCCGCCGGGCAAACGCGGGCGTGGGCGATGTCGGCGGCCACCGGCGCGGCGCGCTTGCCGGCGCGGTTGGGCGAGATGTCCTCGAAGTTGCGATAGAAGGTGTTGAGCAGCCGGCAGCCCAGGTCGTCGCAGCGCCACACGGCGCAGACCTCGAGGTTGCAGGTGATGATGTAGCAGCCGTCGGTGCAGTCGTGGGTCTGCGCGGCGCGCGCCGGGGCGGGCGTGAGCGCAGCGGCTGCGGCGACGAGGCCGGCGAGCAGCAGTCCGGGTCCGATCTTCATGGCAGTCTCCTGGTCCGTGTGCGCCCGGGCGGGATGCGCGGGCTGGACTCAGGCTAGGGGCGCGCGTCCGCGCTGTAGTCAGCGCATCGGCGCGGCGGCGGGTAGGAGTTCCGCCAGCGCTTACTTCATCGTCGGCATCGTGAACTCGGCCTGCGCGCGCACGCCGGTGGGCCAGCGCGCGGTCACGGTCTTGAGCCGGGTGTAGAAGCGGATGCCGTCGGGTCCGTGCACGTGCAGCGGCCCGAACAGCGAGCGTTTCCAGCCGCCGAAGCTGTGGAAAGCCATCGGCACCGGGATCGGCACGTTGATGCCGACCATGCCGGCCTGCACGCGGTGCGCAAACTGCCGCGCGGCGTCGCCGTCGCGGGTGAACACCGCGGTACCGTTGCCGTATTCATGCGCGTTGACCAGCGCCAGCGCCGCCTCGAAATCCGGCACCCGCACCACGCACAGCACCGGCCCGAAGATCTCCTCGCGGTAGATGCGCATTGCCGGGGTGACGTGGTCGAACAGGCAGCCGCCGAGGAAGAATCCGGCCTCGGCGCCGGCCACGCGCAGGCCGCGGCCATCCACCACCAGCGTCGCGCCTTCCGCCACGCCTGCGTCCACATAGCCGCGCACCTTGTCGCGATGCGCGCCGGTGACCAGCGGCCCCATGTCGGGATCGCCCTGGCAGCCCGGGCCGATGCGCAGCGCCTCCACCATCGGCTTGAGTCGCGCGACCAGCGCATCGGCGGTGGCGTCGCCGACGCAGACCGCCACCGAGATCGCCATGCAGCGCTCGCCGGCCGAGCCGTAGCCGGCGCCCAGCAGCGCATTCGCCGCGCCGTCGAGGTCGGCGTCGGGCAGCACGACCATGTGGTTCTTGGCGCCGCCCAGCGCCTGCACGCGCTTTCCATTGGCGCAGCCGCGGGCATAGATGCATTCGGCGATGGGCGTCGAGCCGACGAAGCTCACCGCCTGCACGCGCGGGTCGTCCAGCAGCGCGTCCACCGCGGCCTTGTCGCCGTGCACCACGTTGAAGACGCCGTCGGGCAGCCCGGACTCCTTCAGCAGCCGCGCCAGGATCATCGGCGTGCCCGGGTCGCGCTCGGACGGCTTGAGCACGAAGGTGTTGCCGCAGGCCAGCGCCACCGGGAACATCCACATCGGCACCATGCACGGGAAGTTGAACGGCGTGATGCCGGCGACCACGCCCAGCGGCGCGTACTCGGTGTACGAATCCACGTCGCGGCCGACGTTCATGGAGTGCTCGCCCTTGAGCAGGTGCGGCGCGCCGCAGGCGAACTCGACCACTTCCAGGCCACGCGTCAGCTCGCCGCGGGCGTCGGCCAGCACCTTGCCGTGCTCGGAGGTGATGCACGCGGCGATCTCGTCGGCGTGGGCCTCCAGCAGTTCCTTGAACTTGAACAGCACCCGCGCGCGGTTGAGCGGGGTCGTGGCGGCCCAGGCGGGGAAGGCGGCCTGGGCGGCGGAGACCGCGGCATCGACGTCGGCGGGCGAGGCCAGCGCGACCCGGGCCTGCACTTCGCCGGTGGCGGGGTCGAAGACGTCGCCATGCCTGCCGCTGGTGCCGCTGAAGGCCTGGCCCTTGATGAAGTGCGGGATAGGGCGTGCGGTGTGGGGCATGGCGGGTCTCGGGTAGGGGATTGGCGAGGTTGTTTCCCCTCTCCCCGGCCCTCTCCCCAAGGGGAGAGGGAGTCCTTGGCCCTCTCCCCTTGGGGAGAGGGGTTGGGGAGAGGGGGCGCTCCTCAGCCCTTCAATGCCGCCGCCGCCGGCACGTAGTCGTAGCCCAGGTCCCTGGCCACGGCTTCGTAGGTCACCTTGCCGGCATGCACGTTCAGGCCGTTGAGCAGGTGCTCGTCGTCGAGCATCGCCGCCGCGCCCTTGTTGGCCAGCTTCACCGCGTAGGGCAGGGTGGCGTTGGTCAGGGCGAAGGTGGAGGTGCGGGCGACGCCGCCCGGCATGTTGGCGACGCAGTAGTGGATGATGCCGTCCACTTCGTAGGTCGGGTTCTGGTGGGTGGTGGCCTTCGAGGTCTCGAAGCAGCCGCCCTGGTCGATCGCCACGTCCACCAGCACCGAGCCCGGCTTCATCAGGCCCAGCTGCTTGCGCGAGACGAGCTTGGGCGCGGCGGCGCCCGGGATCAGCACGGCGCCGATCACCAGGTCGGACTGCGGCAGCAGTTCCTCGATCGCGTCGATGGTGGAGTAGAGCGTGGTGATCTTGTCGCCGTAGAGCTCGTCGAGGTACTTCAGGCGGTCGAGCGAACGGTCGAGGATGGTGACGCGGGCGTTCAGGCCCATGGCCATGCGCGCGGCGTTGATGCCGACCACGCCGCCGCCGATCACCAGCACTTCGGCCGGCTTCACGCCCGGCACGCCGCCCAGCAGCACGCCGGAGCCACCCTGGGCCTTCTCGAGCGCGTGCGCGCCGGCCTGGATGGACATGCGGCCGGCCACTTCCGACATCGGCGCCAGCAGCGGCAGGCCGCCCTTGCGGTCGGTGACGGTTTCGTAGGCGATGCAGGTGGCGCCCGACTTCACCAGGGCCTTGGTCTGCTCCGGATCCGGCGCCAGGTGCAGGTAGGTGTAGAGCAGCTGGCCCGGGCGCAGCATGGCGCATTCCACCGGCTGCGGCTCCTTGACCTTGATGATCATGTCGGCGCGCTTGAAGATCTCCTCGGCGCTGTCGACGATCTGCGCGCCGGCCTTCTCGTACATCTCGTTGGTGAGGCCGATGGCCTTGCCGCCGTCGCGCTGCACGATGACCTGGTGGCCGTGGCTGGTCAGTTCGCGCGCGCCGGCCGGGGTCAGGCCGATGCGGTACTCGTGGTTCTTGATTTCCTTGGGGACGCCGATAAGCATGGAGCTGCCCTCCCGGGGCGGTCTGTTCTTGGGTTCTTCCGCCCGGTCAGGCGGTGGCGCGTATGGTAGCGGCCAAGCGGTCGAAAATCCGGTCGATGTGCTCTTTTTGCAGGATCAGGGGCGGCGACAGGGCCAGCACGTCGCCGGTGCAGCGCACCATCAGGTTCTGGTCGTGGAAGGCCCGGTTGAAGGCGTCGTAGCCGCGTGAACCCGGGGCGCCCTCGCGGGCCGCCAGCTCCACCGCGCCGATCAGGCCGTAGTTGCGGATGTCGATCACGTTCGGCAGGCCCTTCAGGGCGTGGATGGCGTCTTCCCAGTAGCCGCCCAGCTCGATCGCCTTCTCGAACAGGCCTTCCTCCTGGTAGGTGTCCAGCGTCGCCAGGGCCGCGGCGCAGGCCAGCGGGTGGCCGGAGTAGGTGTAGCCGTGGAAGAGCTCGATCGCGCCTTCCGGCCCGTGCATGAAGGCGTCGTGGATCTTGCCGCTGGCGAACACCGCGCCCATCGGCACCGCGCCGTTGGTGAGGCCCTTGGCGGTGGTGATCAGGTCGGGCGTGACGCCGAAGCAGGCCTTGCCGACGCGGCCGAAGCCGGTGATGACCTCGTCGAAGATCAGCAGGATGCCGTGCTTGTCGCAGATCTCGCGCAGGCGCTTGAGGTAACCCTCGGGAGGCAGCACCACGCCGGCGCTGCCGGAGATGGGCTCGACGATCACGGCGGCGATCGTGCTGGCGTCGTGCAGCTGCACCAGCCGCTCCAGGTCCTCGGCCAGTTCGATGCCGTGTTTGGGCAGCCCGCGGTTGAAGCCGTTGCGGGCGATGTCGAGCGTATGCCGCAGGTGGTCCACGCCGGGGAGCATCGCGCCGAAGAACTTGCGGTTGTTGACCATGCCGCCAACCGAGATGCCGCCGAAGCCGACGCCGTGGTAGCCCTTCTCGCGGCCGATCAGGCGCGTGCGCTGGCCCTCGCCGCGGGCACGGTGGTAGGCCAGGGCGATCTTGAGCGCGGTGTCCACGGACTCCGAGCCGGAATTGGTGAAGAAGACATGGTCCAGCCCGTCCGGCGCGATCGCCTTCAGGCGCTCGGCCAGCACGAAGGGCAGGGGATGGCCCATCTGGAAGGTGGGCGCGAAGTCGAGCGTGGCCGCCTGCTCCTGGATCGCCTTGACGATGCGCGGGCGGGCGTGGCCGGCGTTGCAGCACCACAGGCCGCCGGTGCCGTCGAGGATCTCGCGGCCGTCGGTGCTGCGGTAGTACATGCCTTCGGCGCTGGCCAGCAGGCGCGGCGTTTTCTTGAACTGACGGTTAGCCGTGAACGGCATCCAGAACGCGTCGGTGTGCTCGGGCGCGGCGGTGGCCTGGTGGGCAAGGTCGTCGGCAGGGGTCATGGCAGGCTTCCGGAGGCGGATGCCGGCCAGCTTACCGCGTTGAATAAAATTTACAACGTGGTCAAATCCCGCGATTTATTTGACCCCGACGGGGTCGGGTGTTAAATATTCCGCAACATCCGGAGGTGGGCGCATTGGATATCGGGATCCGGCTGCAGGCCGTACGCAAGAGCAAGAACCTCAGCCAGCGGGAGCTGGCCAAGCGCGTGGGCGTCACCAACTCCACCATCTCGCTGATCGAGCAGAACAAGGTCAGCCCGTCCATCAGTTCGCTCAAGAAGGTGCTGGACGGCATCCCGATCTCGCTGGCCGACTTCTTCACCCTGGAGCTGGGCGATACCGGCGACAGCCCCTTCTACCCGGCCGACGAACAGCCCGACCTTGGCAACAACGAGATCCACTATTTCCTGGTCGGCCAGCACCGCGCCAACCGCCAGATGTGCATCCTGCGCGAGGTGATGCCGCCCGGCAGCGACACCGGCGAGACCATGCTCAGCCACGACGGCGAGGAGGGCGGAGTGATCGTGCAGGGCCGGGTCGAGGTCACCGTCGGCGACCAGGTCCGCGTGCTAGGCCCCGGCGAGGCCTACTACTTCGAAAGCCGCCAGCCCCACCGCTTCCGCAACGTCGGCCCCGACACCGCCATCCTCGTCAGCGCCAACACCCCGCCCACCTTCTAACGAAAGCCCCTCTCCCCTTGGGGAGAGGGGTTGGGGAGAGGGGATTCCCCACCCCGCCCCAGCGACCGGACGACCACCATGACCAAGCCCAAGACCCGCCAAGACTGGGAACACCTCGCCGCCGGCCTCAGCCTCCGCCACCAGGCCTTCATCGACGGCCAGTATGTCGACGCCGCCAGCGGCAAGACCTTCGATTGCCTGAGCCCGATCGACGGCCGCCTGCTGGCCCGCGTGGCCGAGTGCGGTTCGGTAGACATCGACCGCGCGGTGGTGGCGGCCCGCCGCAGCTTCGACGCCGGCAAGTGGTCGAACGCCCGGCCGGTGCAGCGCAAGAAGGTGATCCTGCACTTCGCGCAGCTGCTCCAGCAGCACGCCGACGAGCTCGCGCTGCTCGACGCGCTCGACATGGGCAAGCCGGTCGGCGACGCGCTGCACGTGGACGTGGCCGCCTCGGTGCGCTGCATGGCCTGGACCGGCGAAGCCATCGACAAGGTCTACGGCGAAGTCGCGCCCACCGGGCATGACGAGCTCGGCCTGGTCACGCGCGAGCCGCTGGGCGTCATCGGCGCCATCGTGCCCTGGAACTTCCCGCTGCTGATGGCGTGCTGGAAGATCGCCCCCGCGCTGGCCACCGGCAACTCGGTGGTGCTCAAGCCCTCCGAGAAGTCCCCGCTGAGCGCGCTGCGCATCGCCGAGCTGGCGATCGAGGCGGGCATCCCGGAGGGCGTGTTCAACGTGGTGCCGGGTACCGGCCGCGGCGCCGGCGAGCCGCTGGCGATGCACATGGACGTGGACGGCCTGGTGTTCACCGGTTCGACGGCGGTCGGCAAGCACCTGATGGTCTGCGCCGGCAGCTCGAACATGAAGCGCGCCTACATGGAGTGCGGCGGCAAGAGCCCGAACCTGGTGTTCGCCGACGCACCCAACCTCGAGCGCGCCGCCAAGGCCGCGGCCAGCGGCATCTTCTACAACCAGGGCGAGGTCTGCACCGCGGCCTCGCGCCTGTTCGTCGAGCGCCGCATCAAGGACGAGTTCGTGGCGAAGGTGGCCGAGTTCGGACGCAAGATGCAGCCCCAGCACCCGCTGGAGCCGGGCGCCGCGATGGGCGCGATGGTGGACGAGGCCCAGACCGGGCGCGTGCTCGGCTACATCGAGAAGGGCCGGGCCGAAGGCGCGCGCGTGGTGATCGGCGGCGAGCGGCTGCAGACGGTCGAGGGCGGTTGCTACATCGCCCCGACCATCTTCGACGGCGTGCAGCACGGCCACACCATCGCCCGCGAGGAGATCTTCGGGCCGGTGCTCAGCGTCATCGCCTTCGACAACGAGGAAGACGCCCTGCGCATGGCCAACGACAGCGAGTACGGCCTGGCCGCCGGCGTGTTCACCAGCGACCTCAACCGCGCCCACCGCGTCGCCCGCAGGCTGCGCGCCGGCAGCGTCTGGGTGAACTACTGGGATGGCGGCGACATGACCGCGCCCTTCGGCGGCTACAAGCAGAGCGGCAATGGCCGCGACAAGTCGCTGCACGCCTTCGAGAAGTACACCGAGGTCAAGGCCACCTGGTTCAACCTCGATCCCTGACGCCGCGCCTCAGCGCAGCAGCAGCACCGGGATCGGGCAGCTGCGCAGCACCTGGGTGGTGGTGCTGCCCAGGATCATCGTGCGGATGTGCGAGTGGCCGTAGGCGCCCATCACCAGCAGGTCGATGCCGAGGTCGCCGACGGCGCGGGCGATCACCGCCTCCGGGTGGCCGGGCAAGTGGCTGGCCCGGGGCGCGAAGCCCGCGGCCTCGAGCTGCGCCTTCGCCCACGCCAGGTGCTCGCGCTGGGTTGCATCGCCCTCGTCGCCCACCATCAGGAGTTCGCAGGCGAGGCCCTGGAGCAGCGGGCTGGCGCAGACCATCCCGACGCAGCGGCGGGTGGTGGCGCCGCCGTCGAAGGCAACCAGGAACCGCTGCGGCGCCTTGAAGGCACGTGCGGCCACCAGCACCGGGCGGTGCACCGCACGCAGCACGTGCTCGAGCTGGCCGCCAAGGCGGCCGGTCTCGAAGTTCGCGTGCTCGCCGCGCTTGCCGACCACGAACAGGCGTACGCCGGGTTCCAGTTCCAGCAAGGTGTCCGCCAGGCCGCCGTGTCGCTGCAGGGCCTTCGCCTCGACGCCGCAGGACTTCGCGAGGTGGCTGCGCACCTGGTCGAGCAGCATGCGGCCGTGCTCCTGGGCCAGCTTGCTGCGCTGCTCGTCGAGGTCGGCCAGCCGTGCCAGCAGGTCTTCCTGGCCACCCAGCGAAAGGTTGCCGCTCAGGTCGGCGGCGGCCGGCTTCAGGCCGCGTTCCAGGGTGTGCAGCAGCTCCAGCGGCGCGGACAGCCTGAGCGCGGCCCAGGCGGCCAGTTCGGCCACGCTGGGGCCGTACAGGGAGGCATCGATGGCGGCCAGCACGCGGCCTTCGGCGTGGATCAGGGGTTGGCTCATGCGGTCATCCTCAGTGGCCGCCCATCAGTCGTTCGGCGTCGGGCTTGTCGTGCACGCCCAGGCGGTCGACGAGCGTGGCGCTGGCCTGGTTCAGGCCGATGATATCCACCGCGGCACCCTCGCGGCGGAACTTCAGCACCACCTTGTCGAGGGCGCCGACGGCGCTCAGGTCCCAGAAATGGGCGTGCGAGACGTCGATGGTGACGCGCTCGAGCACCTCCTTGAAGTCGAAACCCGCGGCGAAGGCGTCAGCCGAGGCGAAGAAGACCTGCCCGGTCACGGTGTAGGTGCGCGCCTTGCCTTCGTCCTTCGATTCGGAACCGATGTGCAGCACGCGGCCGACCTTGCGCGCGAAGAACAGGGCCGAGAGCAGCACGCCGGTCAGCACGCCCTTGGCCAGGTCGTGGGTGAACACGGTGACCACCACGGTGGCGACCATCACCACGCTGGACGTGCGCGGATGCGTGGCCAGGTCCCGCACCGAGCTCCAGCTGAAGGTGCCGACCGAGACCATGATCATCACCGCCACCAGCGCCGCCATCGGGATCTGGCGGACCCACTCGCTGCCGAACACCACCATCAGCAGCAGGACCGTGCCGGCGACGAAGGCCGAGAGCCGGCCGCGTCCGCCCGACTTCACGTTGATCACCGACTGCCCGATCATCGCGCAGCCGGCCATGCCGCCCAGCAGGCCCGAGGCGATGTTGGCGACGCCCTGGCCGGCGCACTCGCGGTTCTTGTTGCTGGGCGTGTCGGTGAGGTCGTCGACGATCTGCGCGGTCAGCAGCGATTCCAGCAGGCCGACCACGGCCAGCGTGGCCGCCACCGGCAGGATGATCCGGAGCGTTTCCAGCGTCAGCGGGATGTCCGGGAACAGGAACACCGGCAGGCTGTCGGGCAGCTCGCCCATGTCGCCCACGGTGCGGATGTCGAGCTCCAGCCAGATCGCGACCACGGTCAGCAGCACGATGGCCACCAGCGGCGAGGGAATCGCCCGGGTGAGGTAGGGGAAGCCGTAGATGATGGCCAAGCCAGCAGCGCACATCACGTACACCGTCCACGGCACGCCGATCAGTTCGGGCAGCTGGGCCATGAAGATCAGGATCGCCAGCGCGTTGACGAAGCCGGTGATCACCGAGCGCGAGACGAAGCGCATCAGGCTGCCCAGCTTCAGCGCACCCGCGATGATCTGGAACACGCCGGTCAGCAGCGTGGCCGCCAGCAGGTACTGCAGGCCGTGGTCCTTCACCAGGTCCACCATCACCAGCGCCATGGCGCCGGTGGCGGCGGAAATCATCCCGGGGCGGCCGCCGAAGAAGGCGATCACCACCGCGATGCAGAACGAGGCATACAGGCCGACCTTGGGGTCGACGCCGGCGATGATGGAGAACGCGATGGCTTCCGGGATCAGGGCCAGTGCGACCACGAGGCCGGCGAGCACGTCGCCACGGACATTGCCGAACCATTCCTGGCCCAGGCGGGAGAACGTATTCAATGCGAAGGTTCCATCGCCCGGGCAGCGAATGCCGGGGCATAAAGCGTGAGGCCATGCGACGGGACGCCCCGTCGGAGCAGGGAAGGCGTTGCCTGGGCCTACGGTGGCGTCGTCACGGGGCGGGGTGTCCCGGTGCAGGGCGAGTGGCCCCCGGCGATTCTACCCGACGCCCCCTGGCCCCGCACCCCGCGACCTCACCAGAGGGCATCGCGCAGCTTGAACCACGCCATCGCGGCCACCAGCAGCGGCGTGCGCAGGGCGCGGCCGCCAGGGAAATTCCGGTGGCCGATTTTCGCGAAGGCATCGAGCCGCGACGACTGTCCGCGGATGGCTTCCGCCACGATGCGGCCCGCGAGTCCGGTGGCGGCGACCCCATGGCCGCTGAAACCCTGGGCGAAGTAGACGTTGTCGCCCAGCCGGCCCCAGTGCGGCGCGCGGTTGAGGCTGATGTCGATCAGCCCGCCCCACACCTGCTCGAACGCCACGCCTTCGAGCTGGGGGAACACGCGCGCCATCCGCCGCTGCATGGTGCCCGCGAGGTTGGGCGGGGGCAGGGTGGAGTAGCTGGCGCGCCCGCCGAACAGCAGGCGGTGGTCCTCGCTCAGGCGGAAATAATCGAGCGCCCAGTTGATGTCGGCCACGGCCATGCCGTTGCGGATCAGCGCGCGCGCGCGCTCCTCGCCCAGTGGCGCGGTGGCGCCCACGTAGGTGCCCACCGGCATGATCTTGTCATCGAGCTCGGGCGCGATGCCGTGCACCAGCGCGTTGCCGGCCAGGACGCAAAACGCCCCCTCGGCCTCGCCCTCCACGGTGCGCAGCACGGGGCGCGCACCGCGCGCGAGCGAAACCACGGGGGAGTGCTCGAAGATGCGGACGCCGGCGGCGACCGCGGCACGCGCCAGCCCCAGCGTGTAGTTCAGCGGATGCAGGTGGCCCGACGCCGGGTCGTAGAGCGCGCCCAGGTAGCGCGGGCTGTCGAGCTGCGCGCGCAGCTGGTCACGGTCCCACCAGGGCAGGGCGTAGCCGTAGTTCTCGACCAGGTCGCTTTGCCAGGCCTTGAGTTCGTCGATGTGCCGCGGCTTGATCGCCACGTGTGCATGGCCGTCGCGCCAGCCGGCGTCGATACCGTGCGTGGCGATCCGTTCCCGCACCAGGCGCACGCCCTCGAGCGACCAGTCGAACATCCGGCGCGACAGTTCGGGCCCCACCATGGCCGCGATCTTCGGCTGCTCGCAGCCGAAGCCGAAGATCACCTGGCCGCCGTTGCGCCCGGAGGCTCCCCAGCCCACGCGCTTCGCCTCGACAACGATCACGCGCAGCCCGGCCTGCGCCAGCTCCAGCGCCGCGGACAGTCCCGTGAGCCCCGCGCCCAGCACCACCACGTCGGCGGTCTCGCGGCCCTGCAGGCGCGGATGCGCCGGCGCCGCATGGGCGCTGCGTGAATACCAGGAATCCACGTGCGCGGCGGGCGAGCGCACACTCATCGTCAGACCGTCCGCAGGTACCAGTCGTATTCGAGCGTGGTCACTTCGCGGCTGAAACTGCGCAGCTCCTTGAGCTTCTGCTGGCCGTAGATGTGCCGGAACGATTCGCCGAAGTGCCGGGCCACGAATTCGCTGGCCTGGAAGTCGCGGATCGTGTCGTGCCAGAACAGCTCGCGGTGTTCGGTCTGCTCGTAGGCGTTGCCGGTCACCGGCGCGCCCGGGTCGCCCTGGTCGTCCAGGCCCTGCAGGATGCCGGCCAGCACCGCGGCCGTGACCAGGTAGGGATTGGCGTCGGCGCCGGCGATGCGGTGCTCGATGCGGGTGTTGGCCGGGTCGCTGTGCGGGACGCGCATCGCCACCGTGCGGTTGTTGAAGCCCCAGGCATCGTTCAGCGGCACGAAGGCGTTGAGCACGAAGCGGCGGTAGCTGTTGGCATGCGGCGCGAACAGCAGCATGCAGTCGGCGCTGGCCCGCTGCAGGCCGGCCACGGCGTGGCGCAGCGTGGCCGAGGGCGTGGCCGGGTCGCAGGCGAGCAGGTTGTTGCCTGCGGCATCGAGCACGCTGACGTGGATGTGGGTGCCGCTGCCGGCCTGGTCCACGAAGGGCTTGGCCATGAAGCTGGCGATCATGCCCTGTTCCTCGGCGGTGGCCTTGATCGCGCGGCGCAGCAGCAGCGCGTCGTCGCAGGCGGCCACGGCGTCGGCGCGGTGCTTGAGGTTGATTTCAAACTGTCCGGGCGCGTACTCGGCCACGGCCGTGTCGGCCGGGATGCCCTGCGCCGCGCAGGCGTCGGCGACGGCGTCGGTGAAGGCCTGGTAGTCGTTCAGGTCCTGCATGTAATAGACCTGCGTGCTGCGGTTGCGCTCGCCGGTGGCCGGGTTCACCGAGGTCTGCGGGCGGCCGTCGTGGGTGAGCTCGGCGTCGAGCAGGTAGAACTCCAGCTCGACCGCCACCACGGGCGTCAGGCCGCGCTCGGTGTAGCGGGCAACGATGCGCTTGAGCACTTCGCGCGGGTTGGCCTCGAACAGGCCGCCGCGGCCGTCCTCCATCTGCAGCAGCAGCTGCGCCATCGGCCGGTGTTGCCACGGGATCGGGCGCAGGCTGCCCGGCACCGGGCGGCAGATGCGGTCCTCGTCGCCGATGTCGTAGCCCAGGCCGGTTTCCTCGACCGTGTTGCCGGTGATGTCGGTGGCGATCAGCGACATCGGCAGGCAGACGCCGTCCCGGTAGACCTTGTCCAGCGCGTCGCGGGTAATCCGCTTGCCGCGCAGCAGGCCGTTCATGTCCGGCAGCAGCAGGTCGATCTGCTCGCAGTCCGGGATCTGCGCCAGGACGTCGGCGTCGGCAGACGGAAGGTAGGAGGTGGTCATGGGGCGGGCATCCGCTGGGGTCGGCGGAGTCTAGCATTCCGTCCCCGGCTGTAAAAAATAATCATCCCCCGTTGATGAAATCAAACGCCCGGAGTAAGGTCAGGCATCCCCTCGCGAGGCGTCCCATGCGTCAGCCCCCGCTGGTCGGCCTGCCTTCGGACCGCAAACAGATCGGGCCCCACCCCTTCCAGGCGGTGGGCGAGAAGTACCTCCGCGCCGTCGTCGACGGTGCCGGCTGCCTGCCGCTCATGATTCCCTCGCTGTCGCCGCCGCTGGACCTGCGGGCGCTGCTCTCGAGCCTGGACGGCCTGCTGCTGACCGGTGCCTACAGCAACATCGAACCGCATCATTACTCGGATGAGCCCAGCTGGGCCGGCAACCCGCACGACCCGGCCCGCGACGCCACCACCCTGGGCATCGTGCCGCTGGCGATCGAAATGGGCGTGCCCGTGCTGGCCCTGTGCCGTGGCTGCCAGGAAGTGAACGTGGCGCTGGGCGGCACGCTGCACCAGAAGGTGCACGAGCAGCCGGGCTTCGACGACCACCGCGAGAACCCGGACGACCCGCTGGGCTTGCAGTACGCGCCCTCGCACCCGATCGACCTGGCGCCGGGCGGCCTGCTCGAGCGCATCGCCGGCGGACCCGTGGCGCAGGTGAATTCGCTGCATGGCCAGGGCCTGCGCACGCTGGGCCGCGGCCTGGTGGTCGAGGCCACCGCGCGCGACGGACTGGTCGAGGCGGTTCGCCTCGATGACCCTGGGCCCTTCCTGCTCGCGGTGCAGTGGCACCCGGAGTGGAGGGTCGGCGAGAATCCCTTCTACCTGGGCATCTTCCAAGCCTTCGCGGCCGCCTGCCGCGAACGCGCCAAGCAAAGAAGCTAGCCAATGTCGAAGAAGAAAGAGCCCAAGCAAACCCCCGAGGAGCAGCAGGAGAGCACGCTCAAGCGCTGGCTCAAGGAGCGCCGCATCACCGAGGTCGAGTGCCTGGTGCCGGACATCACCGGCAACGCCCGCGGCAAGATCATCCCGGCCGCCAAGTTCTCCCACGATTACGGCACGCGCCTGCCCGAGGGCATCTTCGCCACCACGGTCACCGGCGAATACCCCGACAACTACGACGACCTGGTCTCGCCCTCGGATTCGGACATGCAGCTGCGGCCCGACGCCGACACCGTGCGCATGGTGCCCTGGGCCACCGACCCGACCGCGCAGGTCATCCACGACTGCTACACCAAGGAAGGCAAGCGCCACGAGCTGGCGCCGCGCAACGTGCTGCGGCGCGTGCTCGACCTCTACGACGACCTGGGCCTGCAGCCGGTGATCGCGCCCGAGCTGGAGTTCTTCCTGGTCCAGCGCAACACCGACCCGGACTTCCCGCTGCAGCCGCCGGCCGGCCGCAACGGGCGACCCGAGACGGCGCGCCAGTCGTACTCGATCGACGCGGTGAACGAGTTCGACCCCATCCTGGACCTGATGTACGACTACTGCGAGGCGATGGAGCTGGACGTGGACACGCTGATCCACGAGTCCGGCGCGGCCCAGCTGGAAGTCAACTTCGAGCACGCCGACCCGATGTCGCGCGCCGACCAGGTCTTCCTGTTCAAGCGCACCATGCGCGAGGCGGCCATGCGCCACGGCATCTACGCCACCTTCCTGGCCAAGCCGATGGAGAACGAGCCGGGCAGCTCGATGCATATCCACCAGAGCCTGGTAGACGCGCGCAGCGGCAAGAACGTGTTCGCCGGCCCGCGCAAGGGCGTGCACAGCCAGCTTTTCATGCACTACCTCGGCGGCCTGCAGAAGTACGTGCCGGCGGCGATGGCCATCTTCGGCCCGAACGTGAATTCCTACCGCCGCTTGGCCTTCGGCGAGGTCTCGCCCAAGAACGTGCAGTGGGGCTACGACAACCGCACCTGCGGCCTGCGCGTGCCGCTGGACACGCCCGAGAACACCCGCGTGGAAAGCCGGTTCGCCGGCTCCGACGTCAACCCCTACCTTGCGCTGGCCGCGACCCTGGCCTGCGGTTACCTGGGCATCGTCGAGAAGCTGGAGCCGACCGCGCCGCTGGCCGGCAGCGCCCACGCCAAGGGCTACGACCTGCCGCGCTCGCTGGAGGAGGCCATCGTGCTGCTGCGCAAGTGCAAGCCGCTGCGCGGGCTGCTGGGCGAACGCTTCGTCAAGGCCTACACCTCGGTGAAGGAAAAGGAACACCAGACCTATCTGCGCGTCATCAGTTCGTGGGAACGGGAGTTCCTGCTGCTGAACGTCTAAAGGAGTGAGCATGGAATCGATCGACACCCGCAGCCTGCAGCAGCTCGACGCCGCGCACCACCTGCATCCGTTCAACGACAACGCCGCGCTGGCGAAGAAGGGCACCCGCATCCTGACCAAGGGCGAGGGCTGCTACGTCTGGGATTCCGAGGGCAACAAGCTGCTCGACGCCTTCGCCGGCCTGTGGTGCGTGAACATCGGCTACGGCCGCCGCGAGCTGGGCGAGGCGGCGTCGAAGCAGATGACGCAGCTGGCCTACTACAACAGCTTCTTCGGCTGCACCACCGAGCCCACCGTACACCTGGCCGCCAAGCTGGCCGAACTGTGCCCGGGCGACCTCAACCACGCCTTCTTCTCGAACTCCGGCTCCGAGGCCAACGACACCATCCTGCGCCTGGTGCGGCACTTCTGGGCGGTGCAGGACCAGCCTCGGAAGAACATCGTCATCGGCCGCCACAACGGCTACCACGGCTCCACGGTGGCCGGCGCCAGCCTGGGCGGCATGAAGGGCATGCACAAGCAGGGCGGCCTGCCGATCCCGGACATCCACCACATCGATCCGCCGTTCTGGTTCGCCGACGGCGGCGACATGGACGAGGAGAGCTACGGCCGCCACTGCGCGCAGCGGCTGGAGGACAAGATCCTCGAGCTCGGCGCCGACCGCGTCGCCGCCTTCATCGGCGAGCCGATCATGGGCGCCATCGGCGTCTATATCCCGCCGAAGAACTACTGGAAGGAAGTCGAGCGCATCTGCCGCAAGCACGACGTGCTGCTGATCGCCGACGAGGTGATCTGCGGCTTCGGGCGCACCGGGGAGTGGTTCGCGGCCGACTACTTCGGCTTCCAGCCCGACATCATGACCCTGGCCAAGGGCATCACCAGCGGCTACATCCCCCTGGGTGCGGCCATGTTCAACGACCGCATCGCCAAGGTGCTGCACGAGAAGGGCGGCGAGCTGGCCCACGGCTACACCTATTCCGGCCACCCGGTCTGCGCCGCGGTGGCGCTGGAGAACATCCGCATCCTGCAGGACGAGAAGATCGTCGAGACCTGCCGAACCGACACCGGCCCCTACCTGGCGCAGAAGTGGAAGCAGCTGGGCGAGCACCCCCTGGTCGGCGAGGCCCGCATCGCCGGCATGGTCGGCGCGCTCGAGCTGGTGCCGTCCAAGCCTTCGCGGGCTTTCTTCGAGGACCGCGGCCGGGTGGGGCAGCTGTGCCGCGACATCGCCCTGAAGAATGGCCTGATCCTGCGCGCCACCTACGACGCCATGCTGCTTTCGCCGCCGTTGGTGATCAGCCGGGCGCAGGTGGACGAACTGGCCGAGAAGGCCTGGAAATCGCTGGACATGACCGCCCGCGAGCTGGGCATGGCCACCGGTTGATCAACCCGCCCCGCGCGGCGCGGCGCGGCCGGGGCGCGTGTGTATGATGCTGTACGTGGTTCGACCGCCGTCCAACGTTTCATTCACCTGCAAGGGGAAAGAGATGAAGCACCGACTGACCGCACTCACCGCACTTGTCCTCGCCGGCCTAGCCGCCGGCTGCGCCCGCGATGCGGGCACCGATGCCCAGTCCGGCGCCGAGCCGGCGCCTGCCGCGGCCTCCAAGGTCCTGAACGTCTATAACTGGTCGGACTACATCGCCGAGGACACCATCGCCAACTTCGAGAAGGAGACCGGCATCAAGGTCACCTACGACGTGTTCGACTCGAACGAGGTGCTCGAGGCCAAGCTGATGTCGGGCAACACCGGCTATGACATCGTGGTGCCCTCGCTCACCTTCCTTTCTCGCCAGATCCAGGCCGGCGTGTTCCAGGAGCTCGACAAGTCGCGCTTCGCGAACTACGCCAACCTCGACCCGGAGTTCATGGCCCTGCTGGCGCAGAACGACCCGGGCAACGGTCACGCCATCCCCTACCTGTGGGGCACCACCGGCATTGGCTACAACGTCGCCAAGGTGCGCGAGGCGCTGGGCGAGGATGCACCGGTCGACAGCTGGGCCCTGGTGTTCGAGCCGGAGAACCTTGCCAAGCTCAAGGGCTGCGGCGTCGCCTTCCTCGACACGCCGTCAGAGATCATCCCGCCGGTGCTGCGTTACCTGGGCGAGGAGCCCAACAGCTTCGACGAAGCCGTGATCCAGAAGGCGGTGGACCGCCTGGCCCAGCTGCGGCCCAGCATCACCTACTTCCACTCCTCGCAGTACATCAACGACCTGGCCAACGGCGACATCTGCGTCACCATCGGCTGGTCGGGCGACATCATCCAGGCCCAGGCCCGCGCCGAAGAGGCCGGCAAAGGCGTCGAGATCAGCTACGTGATCCCGAAGGAAGGCGCGCCGATGTGGTTCGACATGCTGGCCATCCCCAAGGGCGCCCGCAACGTCGACAACGCCTACCTCTTCCTCGACTACCTGATGCGGCCCGAGGTGATGGCCGGCGTGCAGAACTACGTCGCCTATGCCAGCGCCAACCAGGCCGCCCTGCCGATGGTGGACGAGGCCATCCTCAACGACCCGGGCATCTACCCGACCGAAGAGGCCAAGGCCGGCCTGTTCACGCTGGCGGTGCTGCCACCGGAGGTGGACCGCCTGTTCACCCGTCACTGGACCACGCTCAAGACCGGCCAGTAAGCGGCCCCGCACTTCGGAAGACCACGCATGGCAGCAGTACCCAACGGCGGTACCCCCGGGGCGCCGAGGCTTGAAAAGCTCGGCGCCGACGACTACCTCCGGATCGAGACGGTGCGCAAGGAGTTCGACGGCTTCGTCGCCGTCGACGACGTCAGCCTGACCATCCGGCAGGGCGAGATCTTCGCCCTGCTGGGGGCCTCCGGCTGCGGCAAGTCCACCCTGCTGCGGGTGCTGGCCGGCTTCGAGAAGCCGACCCGGGGCCGGGTGGTGCTGGACGGCCAGGACATCACCGACCTGCCGCCGTACGAGCGGCCGATCAACATGATGTTCCAGTCCTACGCGCTGTTCCCGCACATGAGCGTCGAGCAGAACATCGCCTTCGGGCTCAAGCAGGACGGCATGGCCAAGGCCGACATCGCCCGCCGCGTTGAGGAGATGCTGGCGCTGGTGCAGATGGAGAAGTTCGCGCGGCGCAAGCCGCACCAGCTCTCCGGCGGCCAGCAGCAGCGCGTGGCGCTGGCGCGCTCGCTGGCCAAGAGCCCGAAGCTGCTGCTGCTCGACGAGCCGATGGGCGCGCTGGACAAGAAGCTGCGCTCGCAGATGCAGCTCGAGCTGGTCAACATCGTCGAGCGCCTGGGCGTCACCTGCGTGATGGTGACCCACGACCAGGAAGAGGCCATGACGATGGCCCACCGCATCGCCATCATGGACGCCGGCTGGATCCGCCAGCTGGGCACGCCCGACGAGATCTACGAGCAGCCCAGCTGCCGCTTCACCGCCGAGTTCATCGGCTCGGTGAACCTGATCGAGGGCAAGATCAAGGACGACGAGAAGGATTTCATCACCATCGCCAGCCCGGCGCTGCAGCACCTGGCCTACGTCGGCCACGGCGTCACCGGCTTCGAGGGCCAGGACGTGGCGCTGGCGCTGCGCCCCGAGAAGGTCCAGGTCAGCAGCGAGGAGCCGGCGCAGCCGCACAACAAGGTGCACGGCATCATCGAGGAGATCGCCTACTTCGGCAGCCACTCGGTCTTCCACGTGCGCCTGCCCGGGGGCACCAAGATCCTGGCCAACATGATCAACAGCCAGCGCTGGGCCAGCGAGAAGTTCACCTGGAACGATGCCGTGTGGCTGAGCTGGGACGACCAGGCCGGCGTGGTGCTGACCTCGTGAGCAAGTTCCTGCGCTCGATCAGCAAGCGCATGCCCGGTCCGCGCTGGCTGGTGATCGCGGTGCCTTACCTGTGGATGCTGCTGTTCTTTGCCATCCCGTTCGCGATCGCGCTGAAGATCAGCTTCGCCAGCGCCGCCATCGCCATGCCGCCCTACACCGACCTGTTCAGTTGGGCGGGTGACAAGCTGCAGGTCACGCTGAACGCCGGCAACTATCTGTACCTGGTGCGCGACAGCCTTTACGTCAACGCCTACCTGAGCTCGCTGAAGATCGCGGTCATCTCCACCTTCCTGTGCCTGCTGGTGGGCTACCCGATCGCCTATGCCATCGCGCGGATGTCGCCGGCCAACCGCAACATCGCCCTGATGTTGGTGATCCTGCCGTCCTGGACCTCGTTCCTGATCCGCATCTATGCCTGGGTCGGCATCCTCAAGAACAACGGCCTGCTCAACAACTTCCTGATGAACCTGGGGCTGATCGACCAGCCGCTTCAGATACTGCACACGCCGGTGGCGGTGTACATCGGCATCGTCTATGCCTACCTGCCGTTCATGGTGCTGCCGCTGTACGCCAACCTGGTCAAGCACGATTACCGGCTGATCGAGGCGGCCAACGACCTGGGCGCCCGGCCCTGGAAGTCCTTCCTCACGGTCACGCTGCCGCTGTCGAAGGCGGGCATCATCGCCGGCGCCATGCTGGTGCTGATCCCGGTGGTGGGTGAGTTCGTGATCCCGGAGATGCTGGGCGGCGCCGACACGCTGATGATCGGACGGGTGCTGTGGCAGGAGTTCTTCAACAACCGCGACTGGCCGGTGGCCTCGGCGGTGGCGATCGTGATGCTGGTGCTGCTGATCGTGCCCATCACCATCTTCCACCGCTACCAGTCCAAGGAACTGGAGTCGCGCCTGTCATGAACCAGGGCAAGAACTCCAGGTTCACGCTGGCGATGCTGGTGCTGGGCTTCGTCTTCCTCTATGCGCCCATCCTCAGCCTGATCGTCTATTCGTTCAACGAGTCGCGGCTGGTCACCGTGTGGTCGGGCTTCTCGGTGAAGTGGTACGTCGAGCTGTTCCGCGACCAGCAGATGATGGATGCGGCCTGGGTCAGCGTGCAGGTCGCGTTCTGGACCGCCTGCGCCTCGGTGGTGCTGGGCACGCTGGCGGCGATGGTCATGACCCGCTTCCGCGACTTCCCCGGCAAGACGATCTTCGGCGGCCTTATCACGGCGCCGCTGGTGATGCCCGAGGTGATCACCGGCCTGTCGATCCTGCTGCTGTTCGTGTCGATCGGGCCCATCATCGGCATCGGCGAGCAGCGCGGCATGCTCACCATCTGGATCGCCCACGTCACCTTCTGCATGGCCTTCGTCACCGTGGTCATTTCCTCGCGGCTGGGCGAGCTGGACCGCTCGCTGGAGGAGGCGGCGATGGACCTGGGCGCGAACCGCATCAAGGTCTTCTTCGTGATCACGCTGCCGATCATCGCGCCGGCGCTGATTTCGGGCTGGCTGCTGGCATTCACGCTGTCGCTGGACGACCTGGTGATCGCCAGCTTCGTATCGGGGCCGTCCTCGACCACGCTGCCGATGAAGGTGTTCTCCTCGGTGCGGCTGGGCGTGAGCCCGAAGATCAATGCACTGGCGTCGCTGATGATCCTCGCGGTCACGGTGGCGGCGGTGATCGGCTGGTGGGTGATGACCCGCGAGGACAAGAAACGCCAGCGCGACATGCAGCTGGCCCTGCAGAAGGGATGAGGCCATGAGCGTCGAGAACCGCGACCCCTGGACCGGCGAGGTTCGCCGGCACGCCAAGCAGTCGGCCGCGGAAATGGAGCGCGTGCTGGCCGCGGCGGACAAGGCCTTCCCGGGCTGGGCGCGGCTGGGCGTGGCGCGCCGCGGCGAGGGCCTGCGCAAGGTGGCCGCCGTCATGCGCACCCACCGGGAGGCCATCGCCACCGTGATGACGGCCGAGATGGGCAAGCTGCGGCGCGAGGCGCTCACCGAGATCGAGAAGTCGGCGGCCGCTTGCGACTACTACGCCGACCACGCCGCCCGCTACCTGGAAGACACCTCGGTACGCACCGAGGCCAAGCGCAGCTTCGTCGTTTACGAACCGATCGGCCCGGTGCTGGCGGTGATGCCCTGGAACTTCCCGGTCTGGCAGGTGTTCCGCTTCCTGGCGCCCTGCCTGATGGCGGGCAACGTGGCCCTGCTCAAGCACGCCACCAACGTTCCGCAGTGCGCCGACATGATCAAGGCCGTGCTGGACGACGCCGGCATTCCCCAGGGGGTCTTCGGCGTGCTGCACATCGACAACGACCAGGCGGCCGGGGTGATCGGCGACCCGCGGGTGAAGGCCGTCAGCCTGACCGGCAGCGAGCGGGCCGGGCGCTCGGTGGCGGCCACCGCCGGCCAGCACCTCAAGAAGTGCGTGCTCGAGCTCGGCGGCAGCGATCCCTTCGTGGTGCTGGCCGACGCCGATCTCGACAAGGCGGTGCCGGCCGCGGTGCAGTCACGCTTCGGCAACGCGGGGCAGACCTGCATCGCGGCCAAGCGATTCATCGTGGTCGAGGCGATCGCCGACGAGTTCGTGCGCCGCTTCACCGAGGCCAGCGCGAAGCTCGCGGTGGGCGACCCGAACGACGACGCCACCGGCCTGGCGCCGATGGCCCGCGCCGACCTGCGCGACGAATTGCACAAGCAGGTCGAGGCGAGCCTGGCCGCCGGTGCCCGGGCCGCGCTCGGCTGCTCCCCGGGGGCCGGGGACACGCACTACCCGGCCTCCATCCTCGACCAGGTCCGGCCCGGCATGCCGGCCTACGACCAGGAGCTGTTCGGCCCGGTGGCCAGCATCCTGCGGGCCAGGGACGAGGCCGAGGCGATCGCGATGGCCAACGACACCGCCTTCGGCCTGGGCGCCAGCGTCTGGACCCAGGACCGCGACCGCGGCGAGGCGGTGGCCCGGAAAATCGTTGCCGGCGCCTGCTTCGTCAACGCCATCGTCCGCAGCGACGTGCGGCTGCCCTTCGGCGGCACCAAGGCCTCGGGCTTCGGCCGCGAGCTGGCCGAGCACGGCATGCACGAGTTCACCAACATCAAGACCGTGTACGTGGACTGACCCCGTCGCGCCGGCGTGAAAACCGGCTAGACTCCCGGCACCGGCTTGGTTCGTTGGGGGCGACCTGCCAATTCACCGGAGTAGGGGCTTGGACAAGAATTCGACGCGGCGTTCGGCCGCACTCATCCTGGTGCTGGCGCTGTGCGCCGGTGCCGGCCAGGCGCAGTCGCCGGCGCGGTCCCCCGAGGACCTGGCCCGGGTGCAGGCGCAGCTGCAGGAGGCCGCCACCGCCGTGGCCGCCGCCAAGGCGGCCCTGGCCCGCGGCAAGGAACAGCTCGCCGCCGCCCGCGCCAACCTCGACGCCGCCGAGCAGGCCCGCGACGAGGCCGAGCAAAAGCTGGCCCGCACCGAAGCCGCCGCCGCCCGTGGCCGCCTCACCCGCAACCAGGTCGACCGCGACCGCAAGCTGGCCGAGTCCGCTTCGGCTGCCGTCAATGCCGTCCGCGGCGAGATCCAGGCCGCCGAGGCCGACATCACCGCCAGCCAGGAAACCCTGATGGCCGCCAAGGCCGCGGTGGATGCCGCCAGCGCCAGTGCCGCCGCCTACCTGGGCGACGCGCCGGCGGGCGAGGGCGACGCCGCCGCCAGCGCCGGCCCGTCTGCGGATGCCGGGCCGTCCGCCGAGGCTTCGCCCGCGGACTGACGTTCCGCCGGAGGCACAAACGACAACGCCGCCCTAGGGCGGCGTTGTCGTGTTTGGTGGAGGTGGGGGCCCTCAAAAAGCCGTCCCAGAGGCCCGTACTGCGCGGGTTTCAGCCGGGTGCAGCTAGCGCGTACCCCCAAAAGTACCCCTGCCACCATTGCGAATCAGCAGGCGACCCGCTTCTTGTCTTCAGCCTGGGCCTTGTCCGGCTGCGCACTCGGTTGTTCGCGTACGAGCATCTCCGCAGCGATCGACTTAAACTCGGCTTCGCTGAAACGCTGAAGCACGCGCCGAATCAGCGGCTGATAGCCGAGCCCCTCGCGTTTGGCAATCACCTTGAGGTCTTCAATCAAGCTCTTTGGCAGCCTGATCGAAATCATGTGCATAGCCAGCGCATCATCCACTTCACGGGATTTTTCGGCACCCAGGACCACGGCATGCTCTTCGCTGTTTCCCAGTTCGCCGCTCTCCCAGAGGCACTTTTCCTCTTGAACGATTTTCGGCGTCATTGTCATCTTCCTCTCCGGGGTGGACACACAAACATGGTGGAACTTTCGATCACTTCTTCTTAGCGCGAATGCGCTCATACAGTCGATCCGAACCATCCGTTGGCTCGTACGCAGACTTGATCTCGAAGTGTTCGTCGCGCTCAACGAAAATTACCTTCAAAAGCCGTCCGCGATCGGTGGGCGCGCAGAACCAGATCGTCGGCGGATCGGTCCGGTGATCCAGTCGGTTGTCTGTAAGTAGGGGGCCTTCTCGGTTCATGAAGGCCTGCAAAACCTCTTCACGCGTAACTTGGTGCCGCGATTGCAGCTTCTCCAGTACGCGGGAACTGATCTTGAAGTCCTTCATCGATTTTTGCTGGCGGCTCGTCGAGAGGTCAGAGATTGTATATACACCATACGGGGCGGGGCAATACAACCGGCCGATGAACGGGGCTAGGGGCCGATGAACGTTCAGGTAGGAGCGTCGCAGCCGTCCCCGAGATTCTTGGGATGTACCGTCCAGCTTGGTCTCAGCCCCTGAGCCGCGAGCCCGTATCCTGCGGTTGTGCGCCGCATAGACCTCTCCCGTCTCCTCATGGACCCCCAAGTCCATGGCCGCACCCTCGAGCGTCTGGCCGACGGGCTGCGCCAGAAGCTGTGCCGGCCGTCGGGCGGGGAGGGCGGACGGGCGGGGAGGGCGGGCTGGCCGAGCCGCTGGCCGCGGTAGAGGCGACGCAGCAGCAGCTGGGCCATGCGGAAGCGTTGGCGAGGCAGCTGGCTGGCACCGCCGGGCCGAAGTTGGCTACGGCAGCAAGCCCCGCCATCGCGGTCGCCCGATCGGACTCGTCGATAACGTGCTCGATCGCGACTTCGCACCGGAAGCGCCAAACCGCGTCTGGGTGACGTACATCACCTACATCCGGACCTACGGAGGGTGGCTGTTCCTGGCCGCCGTCATGGACCTGTACTCGCGCCAGATCGTCGGCTGGGCAACGCAGTCGACAATGACCGCCGACCTGGTCCTGCAGGCGCTGGTTGCCGCGGTGTGGAAGCGCAAGCGGCCGACCGGACTGATGATCCACTCCGACCAGGGCAGCCAGTTCACCAGCAGCGACTGGCAGTCGTTCCTGAGAACGCATCGGATGGTTCCCAGCATGAGCCGTCGAGAAAACTGCCACGACAACTCGGTTGCCGAGAGCTTCTTCAGCGTGCTCAAGAAGGAACGGATCAAGCGGCGGATCTAACGGACCCGGGAGGCGGCACGATCCGACGTATTCGACTACATCGAAATTTTCTCCAACCCAGTTCGCCGGAATGGTTCTGCTGGCGACCTGTCCCCTGCGCCGTTTGAACGGCGCTATGCGCTGAGCGACCTCTGAGTGTCTACAGAAGGCTGGGCGGTCCAGTCGCCGGTCAACTGTCCACCAAATGCTGGGAACTCGAGTTCACTTGCTAAGCTGCCTCTTAACGAGCACCAGCAGACGCAAATTCTACTGTTCGCTCTGCGCGCTAGGGGAGAGCCTACGTCCCGGGCAATGCGACTACAGTGTCCGACCCACTCTGACGAAACTCCTCGCACAGAACGGAGGCAGCTGCGGTCCATGCGATACAACAAATCGCGAGATCCATAGATGAACTGAAGTTCTGGTATGGCATTAATGCGCTGGACAATGCAGTGAAGTAGAACATAAGGCTAACATCAGGCGCTGCAGTTCTTTTGCCGAAGCTCTCGTTCCGGATGTATGTTTTCAGCGAAATCGAGCCACAACAGTCCCCACTCGAACTGTGGGGACTGTGCACAAGATGTAAATGCACTTTCGCTTGACCGCCTACGAAAATAGCTGCCACTTCGGTCTCACTCTCCGGAGAGTAAGTCACGTAGCCGCGTTCAAATCGTTGTGCCACAAAGGATGTGCGCAGGAACTCGCGCACTGGTATGCGGCCCTGATATGCATGCAGGGGATTGTCGTGAAGTTTGTCTATCTCGAAGCGCAACAGCCTGAGCTCTTGCTGTCTTGCCTGATCCAATGCCGCCATGAAATCCACGTACATCGCTAGCTGGACTGAGTTTGACCTCTCCAGCATCATTGCGAATCTCTGCTCCGGAATCGAGAGGTGGATCAGATGTCGCCGATTCGGGTCTGATGTCAGGTCTGATACATGTCCGAACTTGCGAGATCGCTGCTCAATGCGGTCTCGCAAGAAGCTGGAAACATACTGGTAACTCCCATCATCGCAAAAGAGAATTTCGGCAGCATCGGGCGATGAAATGGTTTCAAGCATCAGCGCCTCGGCGATTTTCTTGTGTTCAGCATACTCGGCAGGCGTCGCATGAGACTTCAGCCACGCCTCCTTTACCAAGGAGGCCACTAGCCCTCTATGCTCTAGCTCTATAGCTGTCCTGTTCGCAGCGCGAACAAGTAACGAAAGTGTGTCCACGTTGAGTCCTATTGAATCGCAGCACCGTTGTGCTCGACAGCCTCACAAGTGGCCTCTGCTTTGCAGTCGGTCCTATGCGGGGTCAATTGCTCATCTGCCATTTGTATGTACCCAGGGTTCTACCCCGTTTCCGCGGACGGTTTGATTAAGGCCTGAAACTCCCGGTCACGCCGGGCAACTCTACGACGCATTCGCGGATTGTGGAACCGCTCCAGGTAGTCGAACAGATCGGCCCGCGCCTCGTCACGGGTCCGATAGTGGGTGCGGTACACGCGCTCCCGCTTGAGCACCCCGAAGAACCCTTCGCACGCCGCGTTGTCGCCGCAGTGGCCGACCGCGCTCATGCTGCAAACCAGGGCGTTGCCGCCCAGGAACTTCTGGTACGTGCCGCTGATGAACTGACCGCCACGATCCGAATGCAGGATCACTTCGTTCTCGCCTTCCCGCTGCCACACCGCCGCCTGGATCGCGCGCACCACCATGTGCCGGTCCTGGCGATGGTGCATCGACCAGCCCATCACCCGCTTGCAGTAAAGATCCAGCACGACGCACAGGAACAGCTTGCCCTCGTCCGTCAGGATCTCGGAGATGTCCGTGACCCATTTGGTCTCGGGCTCGAAGGCATCGAAGTCACGCTCGAGAAGATTCTCGACGCCGACCGGACGCGTGCCGGGCTTCTGGCCAAACCGCCGCTTTTTACGCTGCGGCCAGCCCTGAATCCCGTTGGCCGCCATCAGCCGGGCGACCCGGTTGAGGCTGGCAGTTTCGCCCTCGTCGCCCAGGTCTTCGTGGGTGCGCGGCGCGCCGAGAACGCCCTTGCTGTCCTCATGCATCTCACGGATACGCACCAGCAGACGCGCGTTGTCCTGCGCCCGCGGTCCGGGCTTGCGCCCGGACCAGGCGTAGAAGCCGCTGGTCGATACTTCCAGGCAACGGCACATCAGTCCCACGGGAAACTCGCTGCGGCAATACTCAATCACTGCGTACCGTTCGGTGATTGCTTCGCGAAGTACGCCGCCGCGCTTTTTAGGAAATCACGCTCCTTGGTCACCCGCGCCAGCTCGCGCTTGGTGCGGGCGAGCTCCTCATCGCGCGGGGTTCCGCCGCCCGGGAAGGCTTGGGTTCCGCCGGCGTCGGCTTCCCGCACCCAGCGGGTCAGCAGGGCCGGTTGGACCCCGACCTCCAGGGCGATCTTCCGGCAGCTCGACTTCGACCGGCGGACCAGTTCGACTAGCTCGTGCTTGTATTCAGGGCTGTAGCGCTTGCGCTTGGACATGGACACTCCTTTGACCCAGTATGGATCTTAGTGAAAGTGTCCGCAGAATC